>Ga0065708_1006637_pt1 | contig 16347 bp, 9 predicted proteins | sample Hoacrofraction12_2_FD_59095 | JGI IMG/M metagenome (GOLD analysis project Ga0065708, IMG submission 59095) | Hoatzin crop microbial communities from Cojedes, Venezuela, sample from fiber fraction 12 v1 | ecosystem: Host-associated > Birds > Digestive system > Esophagus > Crop | place: Venezuela... | reverse complement strand
GGAGGGGGAGAGGGGCGTCTCGTTTCTAAAATATTGGATTGAGCGTTGCAGTTCACCTTCTCCCACGTCCAATCTTGCATCGAGCGAGATTGGATGTGCCGCGAAATAAATAAAAAAACATTGAGGCGTGAATGGTGAGAAAGGGTTGGCACATCGCTTTTCGTGTTTTCTCGCTTTATTTCGTGCAAAACCCACACGCAGCCTTGCATCGAGCAGACTGCGTGTGAATGGAAGAGGGAGGGGAGCAATATTTGGGGAGTAGGGAGAGTGGATTTTGCGCTTTTAAGGCGAAGTTTGAGCAATCTATTTCTTGCGTTTCCGCATTGCATCTCGCCATAATCCACGTTCTGTCCCGCATCGAGCGAGGCAGAACGTGCGCCAAAAAAGTAAGTAGAGCGCTTCAGCATCGAGTTTCTCGTTTTTTCGCTTTTTTATTTTATAGAATTTCTTTCTCTCGCGCGTACCTTATTTTATATATTATATAGGATTTTATTTTCTAAAACGCTTGTTTGTCGCCTTTGGCACGTTATTTGCAACATTTAAGGCGTCGGAAGACGATGAAAAAGAAGTAGAAATAAAATCAAAATATAATGAAAAAAGGTTCAATAGGGGTTACAACTGAGAACATTTTCCCCGTCATCAAAAAATTTCTCTATTCAGATCACGAAATTTTCTTGCGCGAAATGGTTTCGAATGCCGTTGACGCAACGCAGAAACTCAAAACGTTGGCAGAAAAAGGCGACTTCAAAGGCGAGTTAGGCGACCTGACTGTGCGCGTCATCCTTGATAAAGAGAAAGGCACACTGACGTTCCGCGATCACGGAATTGGCATGACAGCCGACGAAGTAGATAAATACATCAACCAGATTGCGTTCTCTGGCGTCAACGATTTCTTGGAAAAATATAAGGACAACGCCAACCAGATTATTGGTCATTTTGGATTAGGTTTCTATTCCGCTTTTATGGTAAGTAAAAAAGTGGAAATCAATACGCTAAGTTGGCAAGATGGCGCGACAGCAGTGCAATGGAGCTGCGACGGAAACCCTGAATTCGAGATGAATGAGATTGAGAAAGCAGAGCGAGGCACTGATATCGTTCTCTATCTCGCTGACGACTGCAAAGAATTCCTTGAGAAAGAACGCGTAGAAGCGCTTCTGAACAAATATTGCAAGTTCTTGCCAGTGCCAGTTGCGTTTGGTAAAAAGACAGAATGGAAAGATGGCAAGCAGGTTGACACAGACGAAGATTTTATCATCAACGACTGCGAGCCGCTTTGGACGAAAGCGCCAAGCACGCTGAAGGACGAAGATTATCAGAAGTTCTATCGAACACTTTATCCTATGCAAGATGAGCCGCTATTTTGGATTCATCTGAACGTAGATTACCCATTCAATCTCACTGGAATACTGTATTTCCCACGTATTCACAACAATATCGAATTGCAACGCAATAAGATACAACTCTATTGCAATCAAGTCTTTGTTACAGACCAAGTAGAGGGAATCGTGCCCGACTTCTTGACGCTCTTGCATGGCGTAATCGATTCGCCAGACATACCGCTTAACGTCAGCCGTTCGTATCTGCAAAGCGACGCAAACGTGAAGAAAATTTCGACTTACATTACGAAAAAAGTAGCCGATCGACTGGTTGCGATCTTCAAAGACAATCGCAAAGATTACGAAGAAAAGTGGGACGCGCTCCGTATATTCATCCACTACGGTATGTTGTCGGAACCTGATTTTTATGAACGTGCAAAAGACTTTTTGTTGCTGAAAGATGTTGACGGAAAGTACTTTACGCTCGACGAATATCAGCAGTTGATTAAAGAAAATCAAACGGATAAGGATGGCAACCTTGTTTATCTCTACGCTAACAATAAGGACGCGCAATATACTTATATTGCAGCAGCTCAGGCGAAAGGCTATAGCGTGTTGCTATTCGATGGAGAGCTCGATGTGCCGATGGCAACTATGATGGAACAAAAGCTGGAAAAGAGTCGTTTCTCGCGTGTTGATGCTGATATCTTGGAGAGATTGATTGTTAAAGACGATGCTCCGAAGAACGAACTGTCGAGTTCCGACACTGACAAATTGTCACAGACTTTTAGTTCACAGCTTCCAAAATTGGAAAAGACGGAGATTCATGTTGAAGTTCAATCACTTGGCGAGCAGGGTAGTCCAATTGTGATGACGCAGAGCGAATATATGCGTCGTATGAAGGATATGAGCCGTTACCAAAGCGGCATGGCGTTTTATTCGCAAATGCCTGATATGTACACACTTGTACTCAATAGCGACCACAAGCTTATCAAGGAAATTCTCGATGATTGCACCGCGAAAACAGCAGAGCAATTGGCGCCTGTAGAGAGTGAAATTAAGGGCAAGGAAGCACGCTTGGCAGTGCTAAATCAAGAGGAATCGAAGAAGAAACCTGAGGAAATCACGCAGGAAGAGAAGGATGACAAACGTCAGACGCAGGAATCGCTGCACGATGAGCAAGAAAAGAAAAAACAAATCATTGCAACGTATGCGAAAGACAACACGTCCGTTCATCAACTCATCGACTTAGCGCTCCTTCAGAATGGTTTGCTGCGTGGCGCTGACCTTCAGGCGTTCATCAATCGAAGCATTGAGCTGATAAAGTAACGTACTTTTTGAAAAAAAAGTAAGAAAAGATTTGGTCGTTTGCAGAAAAGACTATAATTTTGCAAACGCAAAAAAAGGAAGGCTCCCTAGCTCAACTGAATAGAGCATCTGACTACGGATCAGAAGGTTGCGGGTTTGAATCCCTCGGGAGTCACACGAAAAAGAGTTGCAACATGCGTTGCAACTCTTTTTTTTGTGCTTTCGAATCGTTTTTATAGTGGATTTTCGCTCGGATCGATGTAGAATATCGCGTGCGGGAAGTAGTATTCTTCAATCGTTTTTGCCATTTCCTTCGCCCATTCACTATTTTCGTCGCCAACGATGATGACGTCTTCGTTGTAGAACGCATCGAACATTTTGTCGATGCGAAAGAAAGGGTAGTGCATCATCGTATGTTTCACCACGCGTTGCATCTCTTTGTCTTCTATTATGCTGTAATGAAACTCCTCGATGTCGCTTGCGTCGAAGTCGTTTATCTCCAGAAATTTGTCGAGCAACTGGATTTTTTTGTAAATCACGTCTTGATCGCCGTCGGACGCCACATCGTAATAGGATCTGAAGAAACTTTTGTAGTCGCTCATGGCATCGAGAACCATCGTTGCTGTGTAACCGAAAACTGGCGCATCGTACAGCGTGATTAAATCGCCAACAAATTTCGTCATCGCCATGTCTTTGATTTTCCGAACGTAGCGCTCGTTTTCTTTTTCATACACAATCGTCACCTCTCCGCATGCACCACTAACCACGTCTTGCCAATCAATTTTCTTATTCATAGTCCAAAAATTTTTTGTTGTTGTAAAATAAATATAGAACTGTCGGCAAAAAATTTCAAAAATGTGGCAAAGAATTTTTGCTTTATATATATAATAAGGTGGGAATGTATTTATAAAAAATTATGTTCTCAAGAAAGGACTTGAGAACATATAGTGATAGATGATGAAATGAATACACTTTTATTTGATAAACACTTTCTTTACTTTCCCGTTGCTGTATTCTACGATGTTCAAACCGTGTTGCAAACTCGTTCGTTTAATTCCATCGATGCCGAAAATGGCTTTGATGATTGTGGTGTTTGGCGTGTTAGATATCGTTTGAATGCCAGTTGAACTCGAATCGTCTGTGGTTTTGTTGGCAGAAACCGCTAAAACAGAAATTCTTCCACTGCTTTGATTGGTAAAAGTGATTGAAGTAATTTTTCGTTCTGCATCACATGGAACGAAAATGTCGCTGAAATTTCGATTATAACTTGTTTCGATTTTATTCGAATTTCGATTGATTAAACCAACGTTGCTTGTGACTTCAGTTGCAAAAAGATAATATTGAAGATAATTTGGCGTGTAGCCAGTAAAGTCACTCGTTGTTCCATCTTCGTAATTCACTTGTATATTCAAAGTATGCACGCCTGCGCTGAAAACCAGCACGTAAAGCATGTCGGTCGTTATAGGAGATGCGAACGTGGCATTGGCAGTTACATCTTTATTTTCAAGCAATATGACGTTATCTTGGTCGTATGGTTGCAGTTTGTAATTAATTGTAGAATCAGCATCGCTCACAATGATTCTATCGCTTGGCAATGCGCCATCCGTTTGCGTGTCTTCAGTGAAAAATACTTGTGAACTATTCACTGTGTTGTCGGTAGATGTTGTTGGTTCAGTAGTCTCTGCAACTATATCTGCATTCCATCCGCTTTCGATTTCAAGTGGAACAACTGTTGCGATTGAATCGTTTATTAAATGATTATCCATGAATCGTAATCGCTTGATAATCCAAGTCTTTAGGTAAGCAATCTCTTGCGCGTAGTCATCTACGCGGTATATTGGTCCCCATCCACCAGTTCCCATTGCTTTCCATGCTTTATAATTTCTATCTACTGCACCATCTGCTTGTAAATATTTAGCAATAGAATCGATTTTTGCGAAAATTCGCTCAGTAGAATAATTGCTTTCGCGATACGATTTCCATCGTTCTTTGAGTTCGTTTGTCCAAGTAGAATCGGCAAGTAGCTTGTACCAATAAAAAGGTACGAGGTTTACGCCATAAAACACGTCAGGATTGAGATTGAAATTGTATTGCCAATCATTGTAACCCGTTCTTCCATAATTTCTATCTCGTCCCCATCCGCGATCAAAATCCCATAAAGCGATTTTCCAACGATGGTCAAGACCTTCGTTTTTAGCGCGAGTGTTGGAATATTTGTACATTGGCGTAGAATAAAGATAGCCATCTACGTTGTAACTAAGCTCATGTGCGAGCATGTAATCAATGAAAGACGTCGGGTCAATGTATTGACGATAACCCTTTTCTGCGTTAGTGTAATCGTTGGAAAGAAAAGATGTTTCCATCTTATCTATTTCCTGATTGAGCGAATCTTTTGTTCCTTCTGGTAAAGTGGTAAAATCTTCTTCGTCGGGTGACTCGTATTCGTAGCGAACCAATGAGTTTGGCATTGTTTCGCCGTCAATTCCAACTGTCGTATGATAGCGTGACGTATAATATGTACCTTTTCCACGATCGAGAACTACGAGATAGTCGCCTGTCATATCGCCATCATCTTCGCCTGGATCATGCAGATTGAGTCGCTTTTTGCCTTTAGAAACTCGCTCGGTTAGTATGTAAATTCCGTAATAATATCCATCGAAAATTACTTCGCAATATCTTTGACTTGGCACAAAGTCCATCCATGGTCGCGCAAGCTCATAAGTAAGTACGTCACGCATCATACTGCGGTCGCCAAGCGGAGCAATCGTTGCCCATTTGTTATCTTTTCCCATCCCAAGTAACTTTACCTTTTTCTTATCTCCACCATCTGCAGGCAGTTTGTTGCTTTCAAGTGTTCGGAAAGCAAATGGTTTTTTGTCTGAACCAGTAAAAGAACCATTGCCACGCCACTTAATAGCGATGTAACCCTCGTAATCCACTTTTTGATTTGGATGACTTATTGTATCGCCGTAGTTAATGCCGTTTTTATTGCTGATGATTTTCATTCGTGCGAGTATATACTCGTCTTTGAGAACCATCTGTGAATCGGTGTTGATAAACATAATTGGCAGATTAGTTTGCTCAATTTTAACCATAGAATCAGCTAACAAACTTCGATAATTGTCGGATTGCTGCGCCAAAATGGTTTGGCATAGGCACAAAAAGCCCAATAAGAAAAATTTTCTCATAAAAATCGTTTTAATGCGCTGCTCATTAAAACGAAAAGATGGTTTTGCAAGCACCTGTTTTTTATAAAAACGGACGTGGACAAATGAATGTCCAACGTTCAAGGCGCTTGACCAAAACCTCCAACAAAGACAAACAGATGTCCACGCTATGTGAACATTTACTGTTATTCTATTGTTGGATTCTTCTGCGGGTCAAGCTTTAGAACGTTTCGAATAATAGCAAACGCTATGTTTTTACCACAATGTCTTGACAAATGCATTAGTTAATGTCGTCTGTCATTTGCAAAAATAGAATAATTTCTTTGATTAGCACACAAATGTCAAGATTTTTTATCTTCAGAATACGTTTATTTTCTTTCTGATTCAATTTTTTGTCGTATTTTTGCGCTTGATGAGATTGCATATTTTTAATCCCGAGCATGATATTGCGTTGGCAGCAAATAGCGAACGCTTTACGCCACCGCACGCGGGCAGACAACTGCGCAGCGATTTGGGGTGGATACCAGCGCTGTGGGCAGAAGATGGCGATGTGGTTGTTGTGGATGACGTTCAGGCAGCGCAGCGTGCCATTGGTAAATTGCGCGTTCATAAGTCTGACGTGCGCTTCGTGACGCTTAACGCAGCAAACGAGTGGCGCAACGACGTGACCGATGTTGCTGTTTGGGGTTGGGATTTGCTTGTTTGTCATGAATTGCGACAAGCAGGCGTGCGAGATGCGTTGCTGCCAACGGAGGAACAGTTGGCTATATGGCGCGACAAGAGTAGTCGTAGATGGTCAGCAGAATCGTTGTTGCCCCATTTGGTTGCAGCAGATAAGCGTTTTGTGGGCGAGTCACGTTGGTTTGACGCGTCAAAGCAAAGCGATCTTATCGAATTTCTACAGAAAAATGCGCAAGACAGTGCAGTTCGTTTTGTTCTGAAATCGCCTTGGAGCAGTAGTGGGCGAGGAGTGCGATACGTTTCGACATTGACGCCACAGCAGATTGGTTGGATTCGCAACGTAATGGCAGCGCAAGGTGGATTGATTGTAGAACCATTCTATCGAAAAGTCGTTGATTTCGCGATGGAATTCGATGCAACACCAGACAGAATCGCGTATCGCGGATTGTCAGTCTTTAAGACCGACAAGAGCGCTTACGTAGGTAATTTATTGGCGACCGAAAACGAGAAACGTGTTTTATTAGAAAAATATGTGCCGAATGATTTGTTGGATTTGGCAAAAGATACAATCATCGAGCAACTCAATGGTGCGCTTGCCGATTACATTGGTCCGTTGGGCGTTGACATGATGATTGTGGCGCAAGACGATGGTTTGCATCTGCATCCCTGCGTTGAGCTGAATCTACGTCGCACGATGGGACACGTAGCGCTATCAATTAGTCCAACCGATGTTAGTCCTTGGCGCACGATGCGCATCGTTTACACCGACCGATATCATCTGCAGATTCTCAATACGTGGGAAAACGTTTTGCCGATGTCAATTGTACGATAACCGAGAAATGAGATAGCATAAAAAAGCGCGAGGAGAAAATTCCTCGCGCTTTATATTATAATCATGTGTTCGTCAGATTAGATGAACAGGATAGTGAGACCAGCCATCACGATGCTGACCATTGACATCAGTTTGATGAGAATGTTCAAGCTTGGACCGCTTGTGTCTTTGAAAGGATCGCCAACGGTGTCGCCAACGATAGTTGCCTTGTGTGCAAAGCTACCTTTGCCACCGAAGTTTCCTTCTTCTACATTCTTCTTTGCATTGTCCCAAGCGCCACCAGCATTAGCCATGAAAATAGCCAATGTAAATCCAGCAGCAAGTCCACCAACGAGCAGACCAAGTACGCCAGCTACGCCGAGCAGAACGCCAACGATGATTGGAATGAGAATAGCCAAGAATGCTGGAACAATCATTTCGTGCTGTGCTGCACGTGTTGAGATTTCTACGCAACGGCTATAGTCAGGTGTTCCTGTACCTTCGAGAATGCCTGCAATGGTTTTAAATTGACGACGTACTTCGACAACCATCTTTTGTGCTGCACGACCAACGGCTTCCATTGTCAAACCGCAGAAAAGGAATGCTGCCATAGCGCCAATGAATGCACCGATGAGTACTTTCGGGTTCATCAAGTTAACTTGGAAGAACTCCATGAAATCAGGAATGGTTGCATTGCTTGGGTCGAATACGTTTCCAGCAGCGCTGATGTATGTTTTACCATCTTCAACGGCACGCGCCATCGCGATTTTTACTTCTTCTACGTATGAAGCAAGCAGTGCGAGAGCTGTCAATGCAGCAGAACCGATTGCAAAGCCTTTACCTGTAGCAGCTGTTGTATTTCCTAATGCATCGAGAGCGTCAGTACGATGACGTACTTCTTCGCCCAACTGACTCATTTCTGCATTACCACCAGCGTTGTCTGCGATAGGTCCATAAGCATCCGTTGCAAGTGTGATGCCAAGTGTTGACAACATACCAACAGCAGCGATACCTATACCATAAAGACCATGTGAAATACTTTCGGCACTCATTGAGAGGTCGAAGTGGTTAGCGCAGAGATAACTGAGCATAATTGCGACAGAAATGGTAATCACTGGGATGCAAGTAGAAATCATTCCAGTACCGATACCTTTAATAATTACAGTAGCAGAACCAGTCAATCCAGCTTCAGAAATCTTCTGAGTTGGTTTGTAGCTATGTGAGGTATAATATTCTGTTGCTTGTCCAATAATCACACCAGCAGCCAGACCACTGATGACTGAGAATGAAAGACCGAGCCAGTTTTCGATTCCGAGCAAATAAAGAATGATGAATGTAGCGATAGCGATAAGAATTGCGCTAACGTTTGTACCCAATGAAAGTGAGTGGAGTAGGTTCTTCATTGTAGCGCCTTCTTTTGTGCGTACAAGGAATATACCGAAAATGCTCAAGAAAATACCTACGGCAGCAATGATCATAGGTGCGATGACAGCTTTAAGCTGCATTTCGCCATTCATTGCGAATGCGGTTGCGCCAAGCGCAGCTGTTGAAAGGATTGAACCGCAATAACTTTCGTAGAGGTCGGCACCCATACCAGCAACGTCACCAACGTTGTCGCCAACGTTATCTGCGATAGTTGCAGGGTTACGTGGGTCATCTTCAGGGATGTCAGCTTCAACTTTACCTACGATATCTGCGCCAACATCTGCTGCTTTCGTATAGATACCACCACCAACGCGAGCGAAAAGTGCCTGAGTTGATGCACCCATACCGAAGGTCAGCATAGTTGTTGTGATTGTAATCAAAGCTGCTTGTGTTCCATGATAGAAATAATTCAGGATGATGAACCAAAGAGCGATGTCGAGCAAACCGAGTCCTACAACAACGAGACCCATAACAGCACCCGAGCGGAAAGCAATTTTCAATCCACCGTCGAGACTTTTACGTGCAGCGTTTGCAGTACGACCAGATGCGTAAGTCGCAGTTTTCATTCCGAAGAATCCAGCGAGTCCAGAGAAGAAACCGCCAGTAAGGAATGCGAATGGAACCCATGGGTTCTGAGCTTTGAGTACGTACGCCATGAATGCAAAGATAATGGCGAGAACGATGAACACGATGAGAACAACTTTGTACTGTTGTTTCAGGTAGGCCATAGCACCTTTTCTGACATATTCTGCAATTTCTCGCATGCGTGGAGTACCTTCATCGGCTTTAATCATTTGACGAAAGAAAATCCATGCCATGACGAGGGCAACAATACTTGCCAGAGGCACGAGCCAAAATACAATTGGAATGTTCATGATAATTAAGATTATTGATTAATTAATAAGGTATTAGATTTAGAAACGGAATGAGACTTCAACATCAATCATGCTGTAGTTGTGCTTATCAAGGCTTCTGTCGTTGATAAACGCATATTCTCCACTAATTTCGAAATTCTTATGGAACTCGTAATCCATACCAATTTCGTACTGAGTCTTTGCTTTACTCCAGTCACCTGATGGACGGTACATGTCGTAGCGTGCTTTAGCGTGGAGTTTCTTTTTAATAATAGGAGCAATCACCAAAGCGTAAACACCATCTGCTTTGCTACCATTGCTTGACAATGAGCAATCGGTTGCGTATGCGTCAGATTCTTTATTAGTATTATTCAATGCGTGACTAAATGCTTCTCCTGTAGAATGGATGTATTCAGAACGGAAAGTCCAGTCGTTGACTACATATTCTGCACTGAATGCGTAACGATGCTGTGGCAAACTACGAACACCACTTTTTGCTTCGCCAGTAACTTCGTCTGTCCAAGTACCCTTGCGAGCGTAAGAACCTTCGAAACCAAATACACCAAGTCGCATACCAGCAACTGGCATTACCCAAACGCCTCCAATGATATTTTTGCGCTGGTCAACGTCTTTGACATTGATTCCTTGTCCGTTGAAAACGCCAATCTGATAGTGGAGGAGGTAACGTCCGTTGTTATTTTTGAGGAAGTCGCCTTGGAATTGCAAACCAATGTCTCTACCGTTCGAAGCATGCGATCCTGCACGATCAGAGAAACCTGCCAGTTTGCTAACGTTTTGCGCGTAACCCATAAAGCCTTGATCGATTGGATTCATAGGGTTTTCAAACGTAAATGGTCGTTTGAATTGTCCAATTTTTACGCGGAAAAAATCGTATTTTTGCCATTCAGCAAAAAGATCGACAACTCTCGGACTGTTGCCGAGCGTTGAGGTATTGCCGTTAAACTGTATCTGTGCTTTCCAATAGAAATCGTTTAGGATTCTACCATCAAGCGACAGACGCAGCATTCGCAGATTAAATGTGTTAGATTTAGCTCCTTCTTGTGATGAATATTGATATTGCGTCATCGCAAATCCTGAAAGTTTAAGATTATTCACCCAAGCTGGAAGTGTGATTTTTTTCTCTTTTTTTTCTTTTTCTTGTGCGCTAACACCAGCAGTCAATGCAACGAGCATGGTGAGCGAAAGGATCAATTTTTTCATAGTGAGTGTAAAAATATCTTCTTAAACGGGGCAAAGATAAGAAAAAATAATAAATATTAGAAAATTATGTAAAAATTTTTAAAAAATGTCATTTCTGCTCAACGAAACCACGTTCTCTACGTGTGGCGTGTGTGGAAACATATCGACAGGCTGCACTGTTTCGATGGCGTATTCACTTGTTAGAACAGCCAAATCACGTGCTTGCGTTGCAGGGTTACAACTTACGTAAACAATGCGTTTGGGAGCTGCTTTTAAGATAGTTTGAACAACGTCTGGATGCATACCAGCGCGAGGCGGATCGGTAATGATGACGTCTGGTTTGCCATGCTTTTCGATGAAATCTTCGTTGAGAATGTCTTTCATATCGCCAGCATAAAATAAGGTGTTGGTGATATGATTGCGCTGACTGTTTTCTTTAGCATCTTCGATGGCTTCGGGAACGTACTCGATGCCTACGACTTTTTTCGATTTCTTTGCAACAAAATTGGCAATCGTTCCTGTGCCAGTGTAGAGGTCGTAAACCAATTCTTCGCCCGACAAATTAGCCAATTCTCGAACAACGCTATAGAGTCGATATGCTTGCTGTGTGTTGGTCTGATAAAAACTCTTTGCACCTACCTTAAATGTCAAATCTTCCATCGTCTCAATGATGTAATCTTTTCCCTTAAAGAGATGGATTGGTAGGTCGCTAAAAGTATCGTTTAGTTTTTGATTGTCAACGTATAGTAACGACGTGATTTCCAGAAAATTATCACTTAAATACTGAAGTAAGTTCAATGCTTTTNCTTTGTCGTCTGCTGATTCAAATTTGAATTGAATTAAGACCATCCATTCGCCNGTGTTTTTTGCATTTCTGAACATGATGTCTCGCAGCAATCCTTTCTTTTCTTTCAGGTCGAAAAAAGTGAAATCGTGTTCGATTGCATAATCACGNATGGCNTTTCTGATNCGNTTGCAAGTGTCATCCATTAACCANCATTCTTCAATAGGGAAAATNTTGTCGAAAGCACCTGTAATATGNAAACCTATTGCATTGCGCATCGAAGGNTCNAAAACGTTGTTTGGATNAGCNATTTCCTCTTTNGTCAACCATCGTTTATTGCTACAACCAAACTCTAACTTATTTCTATAATGCCAAATCTGCTCAGAACCAAGAATAGGNGAGCATTCTGGCAGTTGAAGATGACCGATTCGCGTCAACTGATCAATGACCTGTTGCTGTTTTGCTTTGAGTTGTTCTTCGTAAGGAAGCATTTGCCACTTGCAACCACCACAAATGCCAAAGTGCTTGCATGCAGGTTTTGTTCGTTTTTCACTCATTTTGCGAAACTGCACAACTTCCGCTTCGCAATACTTATGTTTTTTCTTTCGAATTTTCAAATCGACAACATCGCCAGGCACCACAAAAGGAACAAAAACAACTTTTTCATCAATGTGTGCAACAGCTTTACCTTCAGCGGCAATGCCCGTTATTTCTACATTCTCAATAACGGGAAACTCCTTTTTCTTTCTTGACATGAAGTTCTGTGTATTTAAATGTGGCGCAAAATTAATAAAAATATATAAATAATGTGGAAGTGTTAAAAAAAATGCGATTAAAATTTGCGAATTCATTTCTCAAATAGTATTTTTGCACATCAAACAACAAAATGTGTAATTTTTTTAGCTTAAAACATCCTATAAATTATGAGTGAAAAACGAGTTTATACCTTTGGCAATGGTAAAGCTGAAGGTAGAGCAGACATGCGCAATCTTCTAGGTGGTAAAGGCGCTAATCTTGCTGAAATGAATCTTATCGGAGTTCCAGTACCTCCAGGTTTTACAATTACAACCGACGTTTGCAATGAGTATTTTAAGATTGGTAAAGATGCAACCGTTGAAATTCTGCGCGAAGACGTAGAACGTAGTGTAAAGCACATCGAAGACATCATGGGTTTGAAATTTGGCGATGTACAGAATCCGCTGCTTGTAAGTGTACGTTCTGGCGCACGCGCTTCAATGCCTGGCATGATGGACACAATTCTTAATCTTGGTTTGAATGACGAAGTCGTTGTTGGTTTGGCAAACAAAACTGGCAACGAACGTTTTGCTTATGACAGTTACCGTCGTTTCGTTCAGATGTACGGTGATGTTGTTCTCGGCATGAAACCAGCTAACAAAACAGAAATCGATCCTTTCGAAGCTATTATCGAAGAAGTAAAGAGCCAACGTGGCATTTCATTGGATAATGAACTGAATGTTGACGAACTGAAACAGCTTGTTAAATTGTTCAAAGCAGCAATTAAAGAACGCACTGGTCAAGATTTCCCAACAGATCCTATCGAACAACTTTGGGGAGCTATCTGTGCCGTTTTCGATAGCTGGATGAACGATCGCGCTATCCTTTATCGCAAGATGGAAGGCATCCCAGCAGAGTGGGGAACAGCTGTAAACGTAATGGCGATGGTATTCGGAAATATGGGTAACACGTCAGCTACAGGTGTATGCTTCAGTCGTGACGCTGCAACTGGTGAAAATATTTTCAACGGTGAATATCTTGTAAATGCACAAGGTGAAGACGTTGTTGCAGGTATTCGTACCCCACAGCAGATTACTAAGGAAGGTAGTCTCCGTTGGGCTCGCCAGCAAGGTATTTCAGAAGAAATTCGTGCTTCAAAGTTCCCTTCAATGGAGGAAGCAATGCCAGAAATTTATGCAGAACTTAACGCTCTGCAAGACAAACTGGAGAAGCACTATCACGATATGCAAGACATGGAATTTACTGTACAAGAAGGAAAACTCTGGTTCTTGCAAACCCGTAACGGAAAACGTACAGGTACAGCCATGGTTAAGATTGCTATGGATTTGTTGCGCGAAGGTGAAATCGACGAAAAGACTGCTCTCTTGCGTTGTGAACCTAACAAACTCGATGAACTGCTTCACCCAGTATTCGATAAGAATGCACAGAAGAAAGCACGCGTGTTGACTAAAGGTCTACCTGCATCTCCTGGTGCTGCATGTGGTCAAATCGTATTCTTCGCTGACGATGCAGAAAAATGGCACGCTAATGGACACCGTGTTGTTATGGTTCGTATCGAAACCAGTCCTGAAGACCTCGCAGGTATGTCTGCAGCAGAAGGAATTCTAACTTCACGCGGTGGTATGACATCTCACGCTGCTGTTGTTGCACGTGGTATGGGTAAATGCTGCGTTTCAGGCGCTGGCGCAATACTTGTTGACTATCGCAAACGCCAAGTAGAGATTGACGGCACTGTATTGCACGAAGGTGATTATATCTCAATCAACGGTAGCACTGGCGAAGTATATTACGGACAAGTTCTCACACGTCCTGCTGAAGTAACTGGTGACCTTGCAGAATTGATGGACCTCTGCAACAAACACACTAAACTCGTTGTTCGCACCAATGCAGATACTCCACGCGACGCTGAAGTTGCACGCAATTTCGGTGCTGTAGGTATCGGACTCTGTCGTACAGAACACATGTTCTTCGAGAATGAAAAGATTAAAGCAATGCGTGAAATGATTCTCGCAGATGACCGCGAAGGACGTGAAAAAGCATTGGCAAAGATTCTTCCTTATCAGAAGAAAGATTTCTATGGCATTCTCAAAACAATGGATGGCATGCCAGTTAACATCCGCTTGCTCGATCCTCCATTGCACGAATTCGTTCCCCACGATCTTAAAGGACAGCAAATCATGGCTGCAGAAATGGGTCTTTCTCTTGAAGAAATTCAACAGCGCGTTAACTCGTTGAACGAGCATAACCCAATGCTTGGTCTGCGTGGTTGCCGCTTGGGAATTATCTATCCAGAGATTACAATTATGCAGACAAGAGCTATCCTTGGCGCTGCAATTCAACTCAAGAAAGAAGGATTTAACCCAATTCCAGAAATCATGGTACCATTGGTAGGAATCGTTAACGAGTTCGATTTGCAAGAACAAGTGATTCGCGACACTGCAAAAGAGCTTTTCGCAGAAGAAGGCATAGAATTCGATTTCAAAGTTGGTACAATGATCGAAATCCCACGTGCTGCTCTGACTGCAGACTGCATCGCAAGAAAAGCACAATACTTCAGTTTCGGTACGAACGACTTGACTCAGATGACGTTTGGTTATTCACGCGACGACATCGCAACGTTCTTGCCAGCTTATCTCGAGAAGAAGATTTTGAAAGACGATCCATTCCAAGTTCTGGATCAACGCGGTCTCGGTCAACTTGTTAAACTTGGCATCGAGAATGGTCGTGCTACTCGTCCAGACCTCATCTGCGGTATTTGCGGTGAGCATGGAGGCGAACCATCTTCTGTTAAATTCTGCCACCAAGTTGGCATGAACTACGTTAGCTGTTCACCATTCCGCGTGCCTATCGCACGTTTGGCAGCAGCACAAGCAGCAGTAGAAGAAGAATAATCCACACAATTTAACTATCAAAAACGGCTGGGCTTTGCGGCCTGGCCGTTTTTTTTCTAAAATATTTCATCTTCTTTATAAAATAAATTAAGGTATGACGCGCGCGCAATCCATTATTTTCACAATTCTATTTTCATTTGTTCCATTTCTCACGTGTACGGCGCAAAATCTAACTGCGTTGGATATTTGGAACAGCATGCCCGATTCTGTCGCTCCATACCTGAAATACGAACTCAAAAAGAAGAAAGACGATCTCAAAAAAGACGAGAAATCGACGTTTAACACGCAAAAGACGGTGCTGCAAGCATCAACTAACGTCAAGCCCGATACAGTTACGACTGAGTTTCTGCAGGCGAAAATTTCAGATGCATGCGATGTGCAGTTGAAGCTCGTCAACTACAACGACAAACAACAGTTTGTCTTGATTAAAACCTATAAAGGAACGCTAGCGGACAGTCAATTCTTCCTGTACAACACCGATTGGCAACTCGTTAAAACGCTGTATTTCAACGAGTTTTACGACAGATTTTTCAGTAAACCAGATAGTTTGTCGCAAGCAGAATATGAAACGCGCAAAGCAGAGATCCCATTTATCGTTGTCAAAGCAACGCTTTCGCCCGACAACGACACGCTCCAGCTCACGCCAGCCATTCCGCAGCTGAGTAAAGACGAAGAAAAAACCTACAATTCGTTGATTCACGAAATCAGTTTGCCGCTTTCCGATTTCTTGCACTAAGAAATTACATTTTTATTCATTTTTTCGCTGACCCAATTCATTGCTTTTTGAACGCATTTGATGGAGAAAATTTTCCATCAAAATACACTACAGTTTAACAACCGTTAAATGTAAACTTTTTTCATCAAAATTTTGCCGATGGTCTAATTGAAAAATTTTTGCGAAAAAACGAGATTTTGGATTATTTTACAAGAAACATGCAATTAACTATAGTGAAAGAAAGTTGCAATTCGTTAAATTACTGCACAAAAGCGCCTTTTTGTGCAATTTTTTCACTGAAAACAGAAAATTTTCTCGTTGTTTTTCATTTCTAAACACGCTGTTTACAAATTTATTTCACGTGAGATAAAAATCTATCTCACGTGAGATAATTTTCTATCTCATATCATTTAACTTTTTTAACAGTCAATTTAACAAA
>Ga0065708_1040099_pt1 | contig 16375 bp, 19 predicted proteins | sample Hoacrofraction12_2_FD_59095 | JGI IMG/M metagenome (GOLD analysis project Ga0065708, IMG submission 59095) | Hoatzin crop microbial communities from Cojedes, Venezuela, sample from fiber fraction 12 v1 | ecosystem: Host-associated > Birds > Digestive system > Esophagus > Crop | place: Venezuela... | reverse complement strand
CCTTTAATGACAAACAAATTGCTTATTAGATATTATATATGTTTTTAAAACTTACTGCACATTAATTGTGCACTTCAAATAAAAATCAACATCTACTTCTTTTGTACCAAATTCTGCAGGTTTTTGTATCGCAAGTTATGTATTTAGTGATATAATAAGTAAATAGGAGGGATGTTTATGGAAGAAGAAAATAATAGAATAGATAAAGTTATTGAAGATAGTCCTATAAATAATCCTGATATTACATTTTGTGAAGATACTACTTATTTAGAATTATTATTACAAAATGCTAAAGATGAAGATGAAGTAGAAAAGATTAAAGAAACTATTAATGATTATTTAGATATAACAGATCCTCTTGATAGTGAAGAAGAAAAAGAAGATAATGAAGACAATTAAAAATAAGATTCTGGGAATCTTATTTTTTTTCAATTAAGAATTTTATTAATATTTCTGGATTTTCATCTTTCATTACTATTTTATATATCATATCGATAATAGGTATTTTTATTTTATTAGTTTTAATTAATTTATAAATTGTTTTTAAAGTATAGTAACCTTCGACTGTATTATGTTTTAAATGTTCTTCTTTTTCTTCTTTTGTAGCACCGGCACCTATTATACGACCAAATGAGAAGTTACGTGATTTAGTTGATGTACAAGTAAGTAATAAGTCACCAACTCCTGCAAATGATAAAATAGATTTAGGACTTCCACCTATAGCAGTAATTAATTCTTTTATATCATGAAGAGATTCATTTATTAGGAAACATTGAGTAGATTCTGGATAACCCATACCATCTAACATACCGGCTGCGATAGCAATAATATTTTTGACACTACCACATATTTGAATACCTATTAAATCATTTGTTTCTCTTAGTTTTAAGGTATCATTTTCTATGACTGTTTTAATTAGTTTAATAGCTTTTTTACTTTTAGATGCTAGTGATAAACCAACAGGATTATTTTGAACCATATCTATCGCAAATGATGGACCTGATATAATAGCAATATTTCTTATTTTAAGTTTTTCTTTAGCTATATCACTTAAAAAAGAACATGTTGTATTTTCAATACCTTTAGATGCTATACATACAGTCGTTTTTTTAGTTATATAAGGTTTTATATTTTCGCAGATACTACCTACAAAACCTGCTGTACTCATTATAAATACTATTTCAGCATCTTTAACAGCTTTTTCGTAATCCATAGTCAATTTTATATTTTTAGGAAGACTGATACCAGGGATTACATCTTTTATACATCCTTCTTTTTTATATCTATCATATAATACTTGAGATTCAGTCCACATTATTAAGTTTTTATTTTTTTTATTAAGCATTGATGCCATAGCAACACCATATGCTCCTGTACCAATTAATGCTATTTTCATTATTTTTCACCTTTCATTTCTTTATGTAATTTATTTAAATTATCTTCATATTTATTATTTTTTGGTATGTAATATATTTTATCTTTAATATTATCTGGTAAGTATTGTTGTTTTACATAGCTATTTTTATAGTCATGAGGATATTTATATAGGGGAGAGTTAGTTTTAATATGATTAGGTAAGTTACCTGTATTTCCATTTTCAATATCACTTAGAGCACTATCTATTGCAAGATAGGCACTATTACTTTTAGGGCTTAGAGCCATTTCGGTTACTATTGTACCTAAAGGTATACGTGCTTCTGGTAAACCAACTCTTTCAGCAGCTTCTATAGCTGCAAATAATTTAGGTCCCATAGATGGATTTGCAAGGCCGATATCTTCATAGACAATAACTGATAGTCTTCTATAAATACTATCTAAATCTCCTTCATAGATAAGACGAGCTAAATAGTGAAGAGATGCGTTGACATCAGAACCACGGATAGATTTTTGTAAACCAGATAAGACATCATAATGTCCATCTTCATTACTATCGCTAAAGAAGATAGCTTTAGCATTTATATCTTTGATAGTATCTGTATTTATTTCTTTATTTTTACTACCATAATAAGCTACTTCTAATAAATTAATTGCATTTCTTAAGTCTCCTGATGATAAGTAAGCTATTTCATTTATAGCATCATCATTTATTTTAATGTCTTTTAAATTCTTAGATGCTTTTTTAATACCTAGCTTAATATCATCGATAGTTAGTTCATGTAATTCAAATATTTGACATCTACTTCGAATAGCAGGATTTATTTTATGATAGGGATTAGATGTAGTCATACCTATTAATGTTATTAAACCATTTTCAATATAAGGTAATAGTAAATCTTGTTTATCTTTATTTAAGCGATGAATTTCATCCATTATAAGAATCATTTCACCATTCATCTTAGCTTCTTCAATTACAATATCAATATCCTGTTTATTATTTATAGTAGCATTTAACATACGATATGGTTTATTTAATTCATTTACAATCGCCATCGCAATAGATGTTTTACCAGTACCTGGTTTACCATATAAAATCATACTTACTAAATGCTTATTTTCAACTAGATTTCTTATTATTTTACCTTTTCCTACTAAATGATCTTGACCTATAACTTGATCTAATTTAGTAGGTCTTAATATATCAGCAAGTACTTCCATAAGAATCACCAATTTAATTATAACAAATTACTTTTTATAATAATAATTAAAAATAATTATGACCTTATAATTTATTGTAATATATAAAATAATAATGATTTACTTTTAATAAATAATTTTATATAATTTAAGAGTAGGGTGGTAGGCATGATGGAGTATACTCCTAGTATTTATATTTCTAAGTATATAGATTATTTAGAATATGAAAGAAAACTATCTAATAATACAATTAAAAGCTATTTAAATGATTTAAAAGATTTTGATATTTATTTTAATGGTGAATTATTAAATTTAAAGTATGAAGATATTAAAAAGTATTTAGATAGTTTAAGTATGGATAGTGCTAGAACAGTTGCTCACTATATTACAGTTATTAATTCTTTTTATAATTTTTTAGTAGAAGAAAAAGATATAAAAGATAATCCTTGTACTAATATAGTAAGTCCTAAACTACCTAAAAAGTTACCTAATTATCTTACGGAAGAAGAAGTAGATAAATTACTTAATATTAATTTAGTTACAGAATATGATTATCGTAATAAAGCTATGATGGAACTTTTATATGCATCTGGTCTTAGAATATCAGAATTATGTAATTTAAAGCTTACTGATATAGATTTACATAATAATATAGTAAGAGTATTTGGTAAAGGTAAAAAAGAAAGAATTGTTCCTATATCTAATATAGCTACTAAGTATTTAGATATTTATATAAATAAGTATCGTAATATTATATTAAATAATGATATATCAGATTATTTATTTATATCTAATGCTAAAAAAAATATAAGTAGACAAGGATTTTTTAAAATAATAAAAAGTGAATGTAAGAAAGCAGGTATTACTAAGAATGTTAGTCCGCATGTACTTAGACATTCATTTGCTACTCATTTACTTAAGCATGGTGCTGACTTAAGAATTATTCAGGAACTATTAGGTCATGAAGATATTTCTACTACGCAGATATATGCTCATTTAGTAAATGAAAAATTAAAAGATGATTATGAATTTCATCCAAGAAATAAAATAGATAAAAAGGAGGAATAAAAATGAATAATGGATTTTCGCAACCACCAATAAATAATAATCAATATAATATGCCTAATAATCAATATGCTAATTTAGATAATAATTTAAATAATGAAAAACAAAAAGATTCTAAAAAAATACTTAAATTAATACCTAAAATATTAATTCCTCTTATTTTAATTTTAGTTGTAATATTTGGGAAGAAATATATTGATTTTAAAGCAGTAGACTATAAATCAGTAATAGATGATTCTTTAGAAGAATATTATGTAAGTAGTGATACTAATGATTTAAAACCTATTAAAGATTTAGTTATAGAATATATTGATGAAACAGATATTATAAAAAATATTCAGACATATACTTATTCTAAAGTAGGGGAGTGGTATGAATATTTAGATGAAAAATATGTATGTGATATAAATAATTTAATGGGATGTAAAAGTCAGTTAACAGATTTTCAAGAATTAAATTCTAAATTAGAAAATTTATATAATTATAAAGCATCTGGTAAAAGAATAATTTTAACTAATGGATATACAAGTCTTTTAGATGCTGGTACACAAAAAGTTACTTCTTTAGAAACGATGGTTAATCAAAGTACAATAACTAATCCAGATAATAGTGAAACTATATATAAAACTAAATGTTCTAAAGCTACTGATTGTGATTGTCGTGATGGAATATGTAGTTGTTATTATACAGATTATGATACGAAGATTAGAAGTGAAATTGAGTGTTATAAACCAGAAACAATAACTAATAAATAAAGAGAGTAGATAATACTTTCTTTTTTATTTTATATTATAGGTTAACATAATATATATTATACGAAGTTATATAATAAAGAAATTTAATTAGTATTTTATTATACTGTTATATTATTATATAATAATTTTTATTTTATTACTCTATTTATTATAAATGATAATTATTATATAAAATTATTTTTTTAAAATTTAAATTTTTAAATTAATTATATTTATTATTATATTTTTGAAATTGGAATTGAGATTTAATTAGATGATTAATTATACGTCTCATGGAATATCTTTTTTGGAATTAGGATGAATAACTCACTTACTTTTGATATTTCGTTTCCGATTTTGGAAGTTGCTATTTATTTAGTTAATATTTAAACTTTAATTTTTGGAAACGAATTTATTTTAATTGATATGTTTATCATCTCAATTTCAATTTTGATATTAATTTTTTTTATTATATTTGAATTATCTTTTATAAAGCGTTTTTAAGGGGTATATAGAGATGAAATAGTTATTTTAATATAATTAATCCCCCTACTCTGAAATCAAGAAAATAGGGGACTTAAAAAAAGAAAGGATTAAACCTTTCTTGATTCTATTTCTGCAATTTTTTCAAATACATCAGCAGCATTATCTCTATTTATTTCTGTATAACCTAATTCTTTAAGAGCTTGGGCTCTAATAGTATTTAATTGTTGCGTACGTGTTAATTTTTCTTCATTTTTTTGCTTTATTTCTTGAACAAATCTTTTATGTGACTCAGCAAGTTTTGATCTAGATGCACCACCTGTATTATATAAAGTCAATGCTGAATATAAGATACCTTCAAAAATAAATTGTTTATCTTCTTGGAATTTATATTCTTCTGGATTAGTAAATCCCGTTGTTTTACTCATATAGCCAAAGATATATTTAATTTCAGGAACATTATCTAGTGATTGAAGTAAATGATATAAATATAAGATTGCATAATAGTTTTCGTTCTTTTTATTTTCATCAATCAATTTTTCTTTTAAAAGATATGTTATATCACTAAGTAATATTTGTGAATCTTTATCTAATCCTTTAAAATCAAAACTTCCTTCTAATTCAGAAGCACTTTTTACTCCTTGATTTAATCTACTTTCAACACTCATTAAGTAATCAGTAGTAATTTCTATATCATCAATTGCTTTCGCATCATTAACATCTAATAATTTATATAATAGTAATTTCTTTTCTTTAGGCCAAGAATTAACATCTGGTAAATCTAGATAGTTATATACCATTTGACGAGAAACACCTAAATACTTAGCAAGTCTTACTTTAGAGATTCCTAATTCTTGAAATAAATCATTTAATTTACGCATTTTTACCAATTCCCTTCAATATCATTTTACATATTTATTATATTATTAGACAAGAATGGTTGTCAAGGAAATATCAAGAAAATTCTAATATTTATTAGTTAGAGAAGCTGGGATTGCTCTTTCTCTACCCCATTTTCTGATAGCTTCTACTTTTTCGGGATTTGTTTTACTAATTGAATATACTTTAGATAGTTCACTAGCTATTAGATTTTCTGATAAGTTAATTTCTGGATTAGCTATAAGCTTATAAGCGATACTTCTCATAGTAGCTTCAATATCTGAGGATGCAAAACCATTTGTAATATCTACTAGTTGATTTAGTAATTCATCCCCTATTTCTACTTGAAGATATTTTTTAGCATATAATTTTAATAATTCTTTTCTTTCATAGTTATTTGGTAAGTCGACAAAGAATATTTCATCAAAACGGCCTTTTCTAATCAATTCTGGAGGTAGTTTATCAATATTATTTGCAGATGCTATTACAAAGACTGGTTTTTTATTTTCCTGTAACCAGAATAAGAATTGACCTATTAATTTACTTGTTACACCAGAATTTGTTTCACTAAAGCCCTTCTCTATTTCGTCTATCCATAATACACAAGGAGATACGTATTCTGCGGTATCTAAAGCTTCTTTTAATTGTCTTTCAGATTGACCTACATATTCTCCTTGAACTGTTGCCAAATCAAGACGATATAAAGGAATATTAAAGATGTTAGATGCTGCTTTTGAACATAAACTTTTACCACAACCTGGAACACCTGTTAGTAGGATACCTTTAGGTTCACTAATTCCTCTTTTATTAAGTTCATTTTTCTTTAAAGGGTCCATTAATTCTTTTTTTTCATATAACCATTTTTTTAAATTATCTAAACCTGCTATTTCAAAGTCTTCATTTATCATAATAGCTTCTAAACCTGCTATTTCATTAAATAGTTTTTGTTTCGAAAATTTTAATTCTTTTAGGTCTTCTTTTTTAATAGATCCTTTTACGATAAGAGATGAAATAATATTTTTAATTTCCATTTCACTTAGACCTTGTAAGTATGTAGAAGCATTTAAATAGTCAGTTTCATCCCATTCTATTTCAATTTGATTACGATATGGTTTTATAGTATCTTTAACTATTTCTAGTATTTCATTTTCTTCTGGATATGATAATTTTATACTTATACCTAGTTTTGTTATATTATTCCAGATATAATCACTTGTTATAATTATAATAACACCAGACATTGTTTCTGCTTTTTCAAGTAAATCACATAGATATCTTGATACACTAGATGATCCACTTATATCAGGTATATCACTTAAGATAAAGTAACAATTTTCTTTTACTTTAAGTTCATTTGCTATATAATCTAGAGCACTCATAACAGTTTTTTCTTCATTTATTAAAGTATTATTTTTTAAATCTACTATACCTTGAGAAATTTGATATAAAGAGAAACTAAGATTCATTTCTTCTTGTAATTCTTTAAGTAATCTAAGTACTCTATTCTTTTCAGTAGAATTAATTGTTATTACAGGTATTCTAGCTTTTAAATATCTTTTTAAATATTCTTTAGTATCATTATAATTCATTATTATCACTCCATTTTACTCTATTATTTTTTATTACTATTTCATATGTTCCTATTGGATCTTGTTTTATAGCTTCTTTAAGTAAGATATTATAGATATTATCTATTTCTTTACTTAAATTTTTTCTTATTTCCTGTTTTTCTTTAATTTCTAATTGTTTATTATCTATTAATTTATCAATTATATTAAGATCTTTTCTAAAATTTAACATTATTAAATCTAGTTCATTAGAATCTATAAATATATTTTCAATATTACGGATTATTTTATTTACTGCTATATTAAATTTATCATAGATAAAATTTATTATTTTAGGATTTAGATTAGCTTTGATATTTTCATTTTTTTCCGTATTTATAAATATATTTATTTTATCTAAATCATTTGTATTTTTAAGATAAGCAATTAAATTAAGCCACTCTTCGTATGTCACTCTTGGCCTCTTTTTATTTCTAGTGGAGGTTCTATACTCCAAGTAGGTAATGACTTTACAAATTCTTCTTTTTTATTTTTTTTAGTTTGTTTTATTTCAGGAGTAGTAGTTTCTTCTTCAGTATTAATTGGTTTTATTTGTTTTTCTTTCATTTTAATCACCTATTTTAACATTTCTTTCATTATTAGATTTAATATAGCTATCAGTATTTATATTATTTAAATATACCATAAGTTCATCATAGTATTTTTGATCTTCTTTCATCATATTTCGATAATCTATTGTTTCAGCTTGGATCTTTTCTAAAGTTTCACTAATTATTTTTTTAGCTATTCTTTTAGAATTTTCTCTTAATTTAGTACGATTTCTTAATTTAATTAAAAGTAGTATATCAGCAATCATAAGAATCATAATAATTGCTATACATAGACTAAAATAATTAAATGTTAAAGTAATACAAATTATACCAATAAAGTTAGCTATAAGTAGACCAATTATTAGACCTTTATCTGTATCTTTATATTCATTTTCTAAGAACATTAAGATATCTTGAGTAAGTTCATTATTATTAGTACCATCTATTGTTTTAGTAGTAAATTTATCTATTTTAATATTAAAGTAGTCATTATATATTTCATTATTACGATTATTAATAGCTTTTATTAGATATGGTTTTATATAACTTATTGCTAGTTTTTTAGTTTCATTACTTACTTTATATTGATCTTTATATATAACAATATTAGTTAGTAAAGTTATTAAATCTTTTTTATTAGCATATATAGATTCTTGTTTTTTATATAATTTTTCTGCTTCTTCACGATTACCATTACATTCAATTATTAAATTATTACGGAAGTTATCTTTTTTAAATATTTCTTCTCTTTTTTCATATTCATAGATTAAATTACTTATTATTTCATCAATTGATTTATTTGAGTATTCTAAAGTAGTTATATCTTTTAAATTATTTAAGATATTTTTATAAGATGATGTTATTGATAAATTCTTTTTTAAAAGATTTATATCTTTAGAATGAATTTCTAAATATGGCATTATTATATTAGTATCTTCATTATCTAAGACATATGTGTGCCAGTAATCTAATTGATTATTTTGAATAGTTTTTTCATTTATTAAACGATTAAACCAAGTATCTATTTTATTTAAGACGATAGCTTTTTCTTCGTCTCCAAATGAACCAGTTGCTACTAAATCGAGAACTGTTACAAAATCCATATTTAAGTCAAGAGGATTTTGAATAGATAAATATTTATTTAACCAGTTTATTGATGTATCTACTCTACCTAGTTTTAAATTTATTAGTGAAAAGAATAATGATGTTTTTTCTTCATCTTTACTTAAAGCATTTTTAAGTTCTAAATCACAATTTTCTTTATCATCTAGAAGCCAACTAGTTAATGCTGCTAGAGCAGATGATAACCAATAGTTAGGATTATTGAGTATTAAATCTTGTTTTAAATCAAGTAAGGCATTTATACTTATATTGCTTTCGTTTATAGCACTGATTAGTGATTCAGTTGTTCTTCTCACTTTATCATAGTAGCCATATTTTTTTTCTATTTGTTCATTATTATACATTATATTTTGACGAGCACTAGTAATAATAGTAGTTTCTCTTATTTCTTTAACTAAGTTTTTTACTTCGTCATTTAATGTAGCTACTTTATCTTCAACTGTCTTTACTTGGTCATTAACTTCATTCACGTTTTCGATAACACCAGATAGTTCATCAGCTACAGCTCCTAGATTTTGTTCTATTATATCAAGATTTGCTGCAGATATAGCAAGGGGTTCAGACATTTAAATCACCTCTATATTAATTATAACTTAATTTTATTTTTTATACTAGGAAATCTTTTTAGTCTTATTTACTTAATAAATAATTTATGTTAATATTATTTAAGGTGATTTATGTGGCAAAGAAAAAAGTATTAAATGAAGATAATAATGAAAAAGTAAAGATTAAGAAGCAAAAGAAAAAATTAAGTGCTAATGAAAAAAGAAAAATCATTTTTAAAATAGCTGGTTGGATTATGGCGATTGCAATGATTTTTGGTTCATTATTATCTATTTTTGGTCTACTAATATATAGATAAAAGAAGTAATTCGAAAATTACTTCTTTTTTTCTTTTAATAAATCTCTGATTTCTTCTAGTAAGATTGTTTCATCTGTTTTAACAGGGACTGCTTCTTTTTCTTTCTTACCTAATTTAGCTAATTTATTTACTGATCTTAACATAATAAATAAAATGAATGCCATTATTAAGAAATTGATTACAGCAGTTAAGAATGCTCCATAATCTAAGAATTGTCCTGAATCTCCTAATGGAATACGTCCTTGGATTTCAGTTCCACCTATTAAATTAATTAATGGTTGAATAAAGCTACTTGTTAAAGCTGTTACAATGTTTTGGAAAGCAGCACCGATTATAACACCTATTGCCATATCCATAACATTTCCCCTTAATACAAATGCTTTGAATTCGTCTAAAAAGTTTTTACCTTTTTCTTTCATTTTTTCTTTTTCCATATAAATTCTCCTTTTTTTCACAAATATATATTTTATTATAGATTTATTTTAAATAGTAATCAATACTTTTTCTTACGCTATCTATTATTTTATCTTGTTCTTGAGGATTTTTTTCTATTTCATTTTCTAAATATAAAGTAATTATTGTATTATAATACATTTGATTATTTTTATTTACTTTGATTACATATGTATCATTATCTTCTTTTATTTCTTTTAAGATGCATATATCTTGATAGTTAATTTCATTTATATCAGATAAACCAACTGCTAAATAAAATACTTCATTATTATTATTTATTTTACCATTTAATAGATATCTAGAACCATTTTCTAATGTAATAATCATATTTTCTTTCATATAACCACCTATTTAAAGATATCAATAAATAAATTAGATATTTCTTTTAGTAAATCTTTATTTTGTTTATTTAAGATATTAATTCTTTTTTGATCTTTATCTTTTGTTTTATCAGTTATATCTTCTTTTATTTTATTAATTCTTTTTTTATTTTCTTTTATTTTAGCTATTTTTTTATTTATATTATCTAGTTTTTCATTATATAATTCATTAGCTTCTTCTTTTTTAAAATTTATATTTTTAATTTTAATTATATTTTCTTTTTCTTTATTATCTAAATTCTTTTTATTCTTTTTATTATATTTAGTTGATGAAAAAACATTTACAGCATATTCTAAAGCTAGATAAAGTTTTTCCTTATTAGTTTCTTCTTGTAATAAATTATTATATTTTAATATTTTAGTATTATTTGCTATTTTTTTAATATTTATTATTGAAGATAAAAAACCTTTATTATAAGTTTTATTTATTTTACTTTTATCTATTTTATTTATTACTTTATATTTTTTATTACTTTTAATTTTATTTGTATTACCTTTTGTTTTAGTAAATAAATCATATAATTTAAGATAATGTTCATTTTTATAGGATGTATTTATTTTGTAATTTTTTTTAAAATTAATTTGTTCATGAGGGTATGGAAGTCTAAATTTACCTGTTTGATCTATTTTTTTTATAGTATCATGTTTTTTATAATAGTCTTCTAAGTATAACTCATATTCTTCACTACTTTGATTTATATTTTGCGGTAGTGGGAACTGGAAGTTTTTACCTGGAATAGTTAAATTATATTTATCATATTCTTTTTGATATTTATATAGTTCTGTTGGGAAAGATACTATAAAGTCTTTAGTATTTAAATATTTTTCATTTTCAATAACATAATTAGTAAATTCTTTAATAGTATTTTTCTTTAAATATAAGTTATCTGTAATGGTTAAATTATTATCTTTAGTTATTTCTAGCAATTTAAAGACATAGATATCTTGTTTTTCGTTTTTAGAAATATCAATAAGCATTTTAATTTGCATTAATATATTATATCTATTTTCATCGCTTGCTAAAATATATTTGTCACTAGTTTCATCTATTTCAAGATAATCTTCTTTATCTTTACGATAATTAGTATAGACAAACATTTTATTTATTTCATTTGTTAGAGCATCACTTAAAGCTTTATTTAATCTTTCCATAGTACTCTCCCCTATTTTATTTCTATATAGATTATAACATATTTTTTATAATAAAAAAGTAATTTATTTTTCGTAAATTACTTTTGTTTTAAATATTTTATCTTGTAAACTAGATTCTTCATCACTAAATATCATAAATGATAATAGTATTATATATATAAATGTTGTTACATCACTTGTTATTCCTGAAATATTATACCAAATATTATATGGACATTTTATTAAAGTAATTGTATAGATTAGCATAAAGATTATATTTGTAATAAATATTTCTCTGAATATATATGAATGGATTTTTAATTCTTTACTATTTTTAGATACTACTTTTAAATGAAAGATTTTTTTACCTAAGGTAGCTCCATTAAGTAAGTAACCTACGATACAAAAGTGAACTATCGTAACTGCAATAATTATAATATATATAATCGAAAATTCTTTAGATAATTTATAAGATGATATAAGTAATTCTTCATTTACATCACTAGATCCACTAGATAATAGTAATTCTTGATATTCATTAACTACTTCGACTTTTTTAGAATAGTTATTTGTTATTGTAAAACTAAATATTATTGATGATATAAAGAAGACTATTATAAAATCAATTATATAAGCTAAGATTCTTTTTATTTTCATAGCAACACCTAGATATCTATTTTTTCATTTACTTTAAATTCATAAAGTATTTTTACATTACGTGAATTTTCATTTATTTTATTTAACATATAGATATATTGATTTTCATTTACTAAGACTGCTCTTATATTTTGTTTATAGAAATCATTAAACATTTGATCCATATCATCATATTCAATATAATCTACTTTATCTAATTTAGTATCTAGTTTTCTTTCTATATTAGTGCTATTATCTTTTAATAAACCTACTTTTTTATTATTTATATTATAGATACTTTTATTTTTAGTACTATCTATAGCTACTACATAGTATGTTTTACTTTCATATGCAGATGTATTAAAGTTATTTATAAAATCATAAGTATATTGCATTTGATAGATAGCAAATATCATACCAGCACTTATTAGGATAGTAAATAATTTACCACTAAAATACTTATTATAAGAAATTGCTACTAATATTAAGAAACCAGTTATACAACTTATGTATGTTATAGTAGATGCACTAAAGACATCAATTCTAATTAAACCTAATAAAAGGATGATAAAAATTACTATTAAGATAGCATTATATAAGATATGTCGATTTTCAATATAAGTAATTATTATACGGAAGAAGATATTTTTTCTTTTAAGATTATCTCTTTTAATTTGTCTTTTTCTTTCTTTTAAATCTTCTTCAGTTATTTCTTCTTTTAAATTTTTAGAATTTTTAATAGCTAAATCATTTTCTTTTTTGGCTTTATTAACAAATCTTTTTATTTTATTTTCTTCATGCTTATCTTTTATTTTTTTATTTAGATTTTTTAATTTAGATTTAAAATTTTTAAATAATTCTTTTAAATTAAATTCTTTTTCTTCTTTATTATCTACTTTATTATTTTTAGCTATATTAATTTCTTCTTTAATTAGTTTTTTGGTTTCTTTCTTTTTTTCTTTTTCTTCTAATTCTTTTGTTTTTAAAGCAATATTATATATAACTTTATTTTTATCTTCTAATTTAGGTTTTTTAGTACTTTCTTTTTTTGTTTCATCTTGAATTTTTTTCTTCTTTTTAGTTTCTTCGTTTAAAACAACATTATAATTTACTTTATTTTTATCTACTACACGAACGCTTTTATTTTGATTATTTTTTTTAGTACTTGTTTTATTATTAGTTTTTGTTTTTGGAGTATTTACTTTATTATTTTCTTTTGGTTTATTAGTTGTTTTGGAATTAGTATTTTTAGATTTAGTTTGAGTTTTTAGTTTATTATTTTGATTTAAAGATTCTTTTTGTAATTTTTTCTTTAAATTTTTCTTATATTTTTGTGTTTTAGATTTCTTTTTTGCCATTTTTATCACTCCAAAATAACCTCTTATTTAATATATCATATATTTTTACTTTTTAGCATATAAATTTTAAAAATAAGACACTTTTTGTTATACTTAAATTGGGTGATGAACATGAATAACAAAAAAAGAATATTATTTATCTTATGTTTATCTACACTTTTAGTAAATATTCCTTCTGCTAAAGATAGTATAAATCCTTTACAATATTATTATAATATTGATAAATCTTGCTTTTATGACGAAGAAAGTCAAGATATTTTAATAAATGATGATACAACATTAAATGTATCTTCTAGTATAGATGAAATACTGGATAGTGAAAATGAGATGGTACCTCAAGGTCTTACGATAATGAATGATTATATTTTAGTATCTGCTTATGAATATAATAAAAAAGATAATTCATATATTTATGTATTTGATATGAATGGTAATAAAATTAATTCTTTTAAATTACAAAATAGTGCTCATGTAGGTGGAATATCTTATGATAGTAAAAATCAATTAATTTGGGTTTCTAGTAATAACGGCTCAGTAGATGCTTATAATAGTAATGATATCTTAGAAATGGAAGAAAATATTCCTAAATTTGATGATTTAGATTTAGGAGATGGTTTAACTAATTATATAGATTCTAACTATAATTCAGTATCTTTTTTAACAACATATGATAATTATTTATATGTAGGCAATTACTCATTAATTAATTATGGTTTATTAAAGAAATATAGTATTAATTTTGAAAATAATAACAAAAGAATTATCTTAAAATTAGAAAATACATATAAAATACCTAGTAAAGTACAAGGAGTAACTTTTATAAATAGAAATGATAATATTTATATGGTTTTAAGTAGATCTTGTTCTAGAAGAGTAACTTCTATAATGCAAATATATAAATTTTCTGATGATATAAAAGATTATAATAAAAATAAAAATTATATAGCATATGAAATACCACCGATGGTAGAACAAACAGCTTTATTAGATAATCAGATATATGAGTTATATGAATCTAATGCTAAACCATATAAATCTAATAAAAATAATAAAACTCTAACTAAGTCATTAATTAAAGATATAATTAGTGATTAATTAGAGTTTTCTTTTATTCTACTTGTATAAATTGATTTTAATTTACTATTTTTATCTACTTTATTTAATTCTTCTTTATAACTATTAGATATTATTATAGCTTGGATTTCACCATTATTAATAGCATTATTTAAGTCATATATACTATTATATGTTTTATAATTATAATTTTCTAATTTATTATAGTAATCTATTACATTAGTTTGATTAGTAGTTAAAATACCAATATTTTTATTTTCTAATTTATTTAAATTATTATATATAACATTAGTTTTTTTAACATATACTTCGTATGTATTATAACTATTTTTATAAAATATAGATGTAATATAAGCATACTGGTTATTTAGATTTATTAAGTTATATAGAAGTATTATATTAATTAAAAATATTATAAAAGCATTTATGTTATAAAGATTATTTTTTTTACTTAGATAGAACTTTATACATAGTAAAAGAATTATAAGTAATAAGATACTTATTAATATAATATTTATTCTACTTAAGATATTATATTTATAATATCCATATAATAGTAATAAACTTAGTGATAGAAAAATACAAATATTTAAAGAATTGATTAAATACTTACTTTTCATAATAATCCCCCAATAAGTAAGATATATCTTAATATATAAAGTTATTTTAAGCAAATTTTGGTATAAAAAAATAATCATTTAAGATTATTTTTAAAAAATTTTTAAATGCCCCAAACCCTTAATTTAAAAGGGAAAAATAAAAAATGTAAAATAATTTTAAAAATTTTTTTAAAAAGCTTGTTAGCATATTAGCTCTAATATGTTATTATTAAGTTGCAAGTGGAAAAAACACTGCTAGAAAGGAGATAATTATGATAGATATAAAATTTAGTATATTAAAAAAAATCACTTTTTATTTTTCTATTACTATTAAAGTGAAAAAGAAAAATAAAAAGCGATAATCAAAAATATGACATCACAAAAGCTTTAAAGCTTTTGTGAAGCCATATATATAATATCATAAATTTAAATATCTATCAAGTTTTATAAATATGGAAGAAAAAGAAAAATTTGATCAAATAAAATATCAAAATGAATACAGAAAAAAAAATTATAAAAAGAAATCTCTTTATTTCAAAAATGAAGAATTACAAATTATTGAAAAAGTTTTAAAAAAACAAAAGACAACATTAAAACCTTATATAATGAAAAAAATTCAAGAAGATTACAACAAATAAAAAAAGATTTGATTGCCTGTCTGGTAAACTTACAATCAAATCAAAAAGATATTATCAATAGAAAAGGATGAACCTTTTAAATTGATATTAAAAGTTTACCACAAAAAAGAAAAAAAGACAAATAGAAAAGGATGATTTAAAAATGAAATATGATTATTCCGTGATAATGTCTTAATAGTTATTCCACGAAAATGTCCCAATGATTTATAATATTCCGTGGTGATGG
>Ga0065708_1040098_pt1 | contig 16380 bp, 8 predicted proteins | sample Hoacrofraction12_2_FD_59095 | JGI IMG/M metagenome (GOLD analysis project Ga0065708, IMG submission 59095) | Hoatzin crop microbial communities from Cojedes, Venezuela, sample from fiber fraction 12 v1 | ecosystem: Host-associated > Birds > Digestive system > Esophagus > Crop | place: Venezuela... | reverse complement strand
CTTTAAGCCGAAGAACAGCGACACGGAATATGGTATCGGATGGCTTCCCTTGGGAGGATATTGCAAAATCTCGGGAATGATCGACGAGAGTTTCGACACCGAGCAGATGAAACAGCCGGCTCAGCCGTGGGAATTCCGCTCTAAGCCCGCCTGGCAGAGGCTTCTTATAATGATTGGCGGTGTGCTGGTGAATTTCCTCCTCGCCCTCTTCATCTATGCCATGATTCTCTTCCACTGGGGCGAGAGCTACTACGATGTGAAAAATATGTCGATGGGTATGAGCTTCAATAAGGAGGCCAAGGCCTTGGGCTTTGAGGACGGCGATATCCTGATTTCTGCCGACGGCAAGGAGTTCAAGGAGTTTGGTGGCGACCTCTTCCGTGATATCAGCAAAGCCCACGAGGTGGTGGTGAAGCGCGACGGCAAGGAGGTGAAGATACCCCTCTCCGGCGACCTCAACCTCTTGAATATGCTTAAGGCCGACCCCATTTTCGCAAAGCCCTTCATCCCCGCGGTGGTTGACAGCGTGATGCCAGGCAGTCCCGCACGTGCCGCCGGAATACAGAAAGGCGACCGCATCACCGCCATCAACGGCACGGAAATTAAGGCTTGGGGAGAGTTCGACGACATCCTCGGCCGTCGCCGCGACGCGCTGATAGGCGCCAAGAGCCCTGCCGACAGTTTGGGTCTTCGCACGATGTCGTTTATTATCGACCGCAATGGTCAGTCGATAGCCATCGATTCTATGGTGCTAACCCCCGATGTTAGAATGGGAGTGTTCCAGTCGAGCGTCTATACTTTCTATGAGCCCACGAAAGTGTCCTACGGATTTTTCGAGAGCCTGCCCGCCGGCGTGAAATACGGCTGGAACGTGCTTAAGGGATATGTGAGCGATATGCAGTATGTGTTCTCCTCCGACGGCGTGAAGTCACTCGGCGGTTTCGGAACCATCGGAGGCCTCTTCCCCGCCACGTGGGACTGGTATATCTTCTGGCGCATGACGGCATTCCTGAGCATCATCCTCGCCTTTATGAACATCCTCCCCATCCCTGCCCTCGACGGCGGCCACGTGCTTTTCCTCCTCTATGAGATTATCACGCGCCGCAAACCGAGCGAGAAATTCATGCTCGTCGCCGAATACATCGGCTTCGGCATCATCCTCCTCCTGCTCCTCATCGCCAATGGCAATGACGTGCTGCGGTGGTTGGGAATAATGTAAAATAAGTATTATGGACAGATTTGTATTGAATAATTTCGGACCCATCGACACGGCTTATGATCCAAATCATTCAGACATCAGAAACGGGGCATCACACTCGTTGCTGGCGGTTATCCGCTGTTTGTTGATGGTAAGATTGTCGGCGGAATCGGCGTAGGTGGCGGCACGGAAGCGCAAGATTGTGCCATCGCCGAGCGTGTGGTTGAGGAATTCAACCGATTGCAGGCACGGTAATGCGAGCAGTCACAGCAGTACACCAAGGGCGGGACTTGTTATCAGGTCTCGCCCTCTACCGCATTACAACAGCGTAAAAAGAGCGGACCGCAAGGTCCGCTCTGACTGTAAAGGCCTATAGCTTCACAGCTTGGGCTTTTTCTAAAAACTTCATTAATACTCAGACCCCAAAGGGATCCTCGTATTCTCATTAACAAAAAAATTTAACACCAGCTTCACAGCTGTTTATTTTAAAAGTGGCGCATCATAAGGGTGCGCCACAACTAACTAAATATTAACAACAGCTTCACAGCTGAGTATTTGATATTCTACGAATATTATTCATCTTCTCCCCAAATGGTGGCTTCGCCAGATTCTTTTCCCTGACCTAAATCAGCAGATTGAGGAGTTGCGCCTGAATTCACAGTGAGTTGCATAACATCTTCATTATTCACGATGTTCTCCACTTCTGGGCTTATATATTGTCTTTTCATAATTCTTTTCCTTTCTTAATTTAATGTTTATAATTCTACCTTATTTAATAACTTTTTTGCCATTGATAATGAAGAGACCCTTGTCAGCGTTCTTCACCTCAATACCCTGCAGGTTATAGATCTTACCGTTGTTAGCAGCAGCGTTCACCTCGTTGATACCGGTTGCACCCTCGAATACGATAGAGAGTTTAGCACCGCTTGTGCTTGTGCTTTCAATCGGCAGATAAGCCCTGTTAGCACCGAGTGTACCACCAGATGTCGGAATGAACTCACCATTATAAAGGATGTAGTTAGTGGCGTTGTCAGAAGTAGCATCAATAGGTGTAGCTTCGAGAACACCTACAAGCTTGCTCTCAACAGCTGTACCCTCTGATGCAGCCTCAGGAACTGTAATAGTTGTAGTTGAAGCATAGTTATCATTTTTAACGATGAAACCGGTCTTAGCAGGTACGATGTTATTTTCGAACGTAGCCAGTGTAGCCTCTGTAGAAGAAACTGCAGATACATAGTAAGCTGTTACGTCAAGATCAGAGAAGTCAAGAGCAACGTCATAGCAATGAGTTGTGTACTGGTATCCGACAGAGATTTCCTTACCCTCTGATGCGAGCGGTGCAATCACGATTGATTTAACGGTGATACCGCTACCACCTGAATAGATGTATATAGAGCACTCTTCTGTACCCTCATAGTTGAATGTTTCTGTAACATCGCTGCCAGTAGTTTTTGTAGAGCCAAGATTTTCTGAGCCAGCGTCAATCTTAAGTGTACGGCCCTCGTTCGCATTCTGTGTAACTGTTATTGAAACAGGACCCTGAACGAGTACCTCAAGTCCGCAAGGATTAATAACGCCATTAGATACAGAAGCACCACCGCTAAGGTAGAAGCCACTGTCGCTTACCTTAACTGTCTTTGAAGATGTAGCATATATCATAATGTTATTAACATTTGTCTGGCTCTTATATGTGTCTTTGGTAACAGTTGAGCCATCGAATGTTGCGCTCGATACGGCTTCAAGCGGCTCGCAAACTGCTACGGTAAGAGTTGCGGAAGCGGCTTTCTGGGTTGTTGATTCAGCAGATGAAATAGTGATTGTTGCAGATCCAGCGGCAACACCATTGATAGTTAGTGTTGTTCCAGAGAGGGTTGCTGTTGCTACGGTCTCATCAGAACTTTCTATTTTAAGCTCACTTGTATTACCATCCGCTTCCTTTGTGCTGTTATAATAAGTAACGGTCACGGTGCCAGTTGAAGATGGGGCAACATTTAATGTGCTTGAGCTTAATGTAATTGACATATCGTCTCTTGTGTCAGCTACAGTAACGGTGCAGGAAGCTGAAGAAGCCTTATAGGTGTCGTCGCCAGCAAAACTTGCAGAGATAGTTGCTGTTCCAGCCGTAACAGCTGTGATTTTACCATCCTCTACAGTTGCCACCTTTTCATCTGAGCTTGTCCAAGAAACTGTCTTGCCAGAAATCTCTTCGCTAGTCGATGCATCCAAAACCGTAGCTGTAAGGGTAGATGTTTTTGTTCCTGCAATGTCCAAATCTACAGACTCGCGGCTTAACTGAACGCTTGTTTCTGTTGTACCTTTTGCTGATGCCTCAACTGTTCCGCTGATAACGAAATTATTGAAGCCCATATTTTTGCTGGCACCATGATTGTAAATGTATACTCTAACAGAGAAAGATTGACCGCCTTCAACTGTATATCCTGAAATACTCTCTGTAAAACTTGTTACGGCATCTGTAACCTTATCTTCTGAAGATTTTTTATTAGCTCTACGAGGAACGTAAGTATTTGAAGACAATGCTGTTTCAGCACTTTCGTTATCAACACCATAAACGACAAGAGTACATCCGTCAGTTGCTCCTCTTGCGACATTAGATGAAACACTAGACGGAGTAAATGTATAACCCTCTGCAACCTTTATTGTCCAAGTTACGCAGTATCCGTCCGTTTTCGATTCAACCTTACTACTAGAGGTCACTGCTGCATAATAATCCTCCAAGTCATCTTGAGTAGATGTCAATGCATCTGAAGATGAAAGCCCGCTTCCAATTGAAGCTGATGCTGTAAGAGCGGTTGATGAAGATGTAGCGGCATCAGTGATAACCGTACCCTTAGCATTGTAAGCCCACGTTACGGTAACATCCTCTGCCATAACGTTCGACACGCTTGCACATAGCAGCAATGCCATTGATGTAAAAATCTTTTTCATTTGTTTACTTTTTAGTTTGTTAATAATAAAGTCTTTAATGATTCTCATTTTTTGAAAATGAATCAACCTTACGGTCAGTCCAAAATTCGGGGGCGAAGATAGGCAAAAAAAATGAGGTGGCAAAATTTTACCCCCCCCCGAAAACACTTTTTAAGGGTTTTTACACGGATTTAACCACAAAACAAACAAAAATGTGCAGTTTGTAGAAAAATATTTACACTCAAAAATTTTTAGTGTATTTTTTACGCTTTAAAATTTCTCTGGTATCCATTCTGTTACTCTCTTACTATTAGCGCATTAATGTTTTGATGATAATCTTTCTTCAGTGATTTCGGCGGCAAAGTTAGCAAAAATATCGCAAAAAAGAAAATTTTTAAAACTTTTTTTGTGTATAACGTGCTAATTTCAAATTTTTTGTGTACCTTTGCCCCCGATTGGGGGGTAGATAATACCGACACCTGCAAAATGAAATAACTTCCGGGCAAGAATGACTGAATAATACAAATAACAACATAGCAGAAATGCCCATATATTAAAATGAATAAAAACCAACAGGATTGTCAAGAATTGGCGGTCTTGCATAGTTGCAAACTTAAAACAGACCTAAATGACTGATATTCAGACATTTATCGGGGGGGTACTGCCAGAGGCAGCCAAATCAACCTGAATCAAACCGGCTCGGAAAGCGTCGGCAAGAGCGGTTTGCAACTAAACGAAAAGCATTCTTATTTAGAAAAGCACACATTATATATAATATACCCTGGCGTTGCAAAGTGTCAGGGCGGGTTGTCGTGTGCCTACGTGAAACCTTTAAACCAGTGAGCCATGACACCAAAGCAGTTTAACAATACAACAGAAAGGGTCTTCGATGACCTTAAAGAAACGCTCCAGCCCGGCGCAAAGCTCTCTATCGCCGCCGCAAGCTTCTCTATCTATGCTTTCGAGGCTCTGAAAACAGAATTGGAGAAGATAGACTCCTTGCGTTTTATCTTCACCTCACCCACTTTCAACAAAGAAAAGACCGATAAGCAGAAGAGGGAATTCTATATCCCGAAACTCGGAAGGGAGCGCACTCTCTTCGGCTCTGACTTCGAGATAAGGCTGCGCAACGAGCTGACACAGAAAGCCGTGGCAAGGGAATGCGCGGAATGGATAAAACGGAAGGCAAAATTCAAATCGAATATCACCAACGGCAAGATGAACTCTTTCCTCAACGTGGCAGGCAACGGCAGCACCTGCACCTATATGCCGTTTAATGAGTTCACCACCACAGAGCTGGGTCTCGACAGGGGCGACAACATCTGCCCGATGATAGTGGGTCTGCAAGACACTCCAGCCACCGACACGTTCCTGAAAAACTTCAATGAACTGTGGCAAGACAGAGAGCAGTTCAGCGATGTTACAGAGACAATCCTCGACAACATAGAAAACGTTTATAAGGAAAACTCTCCCGATTTCATCTATTTCGTAACGCTATACAATATCTTCAACGAGTTTTTGGAGGACGTTTCGGAAGACGTGCTGCCGAATGAGGCGACAGGTTTCAAAAACAGCGAGATATGGGGACGGCTGTATAACTTCCAAAGGGATGCGGTGCTCGCCATAATCAACAAATTAGAGAAATACAACGGCTGCATCCTCGCTGACAGCGTGGGATTGGGAAAGACTTTCACTGCCCTCGCAGTGATAAAATATTACGAGAACCGCAACAAGACGGTGTTGGTGCTTTGTCCCAAAAAGTTGAATGACAACTGGCAGACATTCAGGGCAAACTATAAGAACAACCCTGTGGCTAAAGACCGTTTGAACTACGATGTGCTGTTTCATTCAGACCTAAGCCGGGACCACGGACTAAGCAACGGCCTTGACTTAGACAGAATAAACTGGAGCAATTACGACCTTATCGTTATCGATGAGAGTCATAACTTCCGTAACGGAGGAAAGTTTGAATCGGAGAACGGTGAGGAGTTTAAAGAAAACAGATACGCCAAGTTGATGAACAAGGTGATAAGGCAAGGAGTGAAAACAAAGGTGCTGATGCTTAGCGCGACACCTGTGAACAACCGCTTTCTCGACCTAAAGAACCAGCTGCAGCTTGCATACGAGGGAGACGCAGATAATATCGACAGTGTCTTAGACACAGAAAGGAGCATCGAACAGATATTCAGGGAGGCTCAAAAGGCATACACGAAATGGACTAAACTCGAAGAGGAGGAAAGGACTACACAAAGGCTCCTTGATTCCTTAAGCTTCGACTTCTTCCAACTCTTAGACGCAGTGACCATAGCAAGGAGCAGAAAGCACATAGTGAAATACTATGACACCACCGACATCGGGCAATTCCCCAAACGGCTGAAACCTATAAGCCGCAGACCGGAACTCGCCACTCCCGACCTCGACATAAATTTCAGGAAGATAAGCTCAATGGTTGAAAGCCTCAACCTGCTAATCTACGCACCTTCACTCTTCATCTTAGACAGCCGGCTGTACCGCTACAAAATAAAAATCAACAGCTCGGGCATCTCCGTTCACGGAAGAGAGGCGGGAATGAGAAAACTTATGGCAATAAATATGCTCAAGAGGCTCGAAAGCAGCGTGCATTCCTTCAAACTCACTATAGAAAGGCTCGCCAAACTTATGAGCGACACCATTACTGCCATAGATAAATTCGGGCTGCGACATAGCGACGGGGATATTGACGTGGTGGATATGCTTGACACCGAAGAGCTTGACGGAGAGGACAGCGAGGTGAACCCGTTTGCTGACAGGAACACGAAAGTTGACCTCAACGATATGGACTATCTCACTTGGAGAAAATTCATTGAGTCGGACTTGAAAACCATACAAGAGATTCTAAATCTCCTTATATTAATAACGCCAGACAAGGACGCGAAACTCCAGCAGCTTGTGAGCGACCTGAAAGATAAGTTTGAGAACCCGATAAACGGCAACAACAAAAAGGTGATTATCTTCACCGCTTTCGCCGACACCGCCAACTATCTGTATGATAATCTCGCTCAGCGCATCTTGGAAGAGTGCGGACTGAACTCGGCTCTGATAACCGGAAACATCAACGGCAAATGTACGCTGAAAGGATATAAATGCTCATACAACGGTCTGCTCACCCTCTTCTCGCCAATATCGAAAGAAAGGGAGGCCTTAGACCCGAATGAGACAAGGGATATCGACATCCTTATTGCCACAGACTGCATCAGCGAGGGTCAGAACCTGCAAGACTGCGACTTCCTTATCAACTATGACATCCACTGGAATCCGGTGCGCATTATCCAGAGATTCGGACGTATAGACCGTATCGGCAGCAAGAACGAAGTGATTCAGCTCGTGAACTACTGGCCGAATATGGAGCTTGATGACTATATCAAACTCAAGGGAAGAGTGGAGAGCAGAATGAAAGCCACAATACTCACCGCCACCGGCGACGACAATATAATTGCTGATAAGGAAGATCAGGACGGAGACTTGGAATACAGACGGAAACAACTGAAAAAACTGCAAACAGAGGTTGTTGACCTTGAGGAGATGGACACATGCATAAACATTATGGACTTGGGTCTCAACGAGTTCCGCCTTGACCTCTTGGCATATATGAAACAGAAGAACGACATTGAGCACACTCCAAACGGAATGAGCGCAGTGGCAAAGAGTGATGAGATGTGTCAGAGCGGAGTGATTTTTGTGCTGAAAAACATTCGCAACGAGGTGAACATCGGGCAGTCGAACCTGCTTCATCCCTTCTATATGGTTTATATCGACAACGACGGAACAGTTGTATGCAACCACCTGTCGCCGAAAAAACTCTTAGACAATATGAGGCATCTGTGCAGAGGAAACTCTGAGCCTTTCAAGGAACTCTGCGAAGAAGTGAAAAAAGAGACCAAGGACGGCAAGGATATGAAGAAATACAGCAAGCTGCTGCAAGACGCCATATCAAGCCTCATCGTCGCCAAGGAAGAGGAAGACGTGGCAAGCCTCTTCTCCGACGGGGAGACTACAGCTTTGGAGGGAGACATACAAGGGCTCGATGACTTTGAGCTGATAACATTCCTGATAATTAAATAAAAAGATATGGAGAACCTGCTGAAACTGCCAATCACCACTATGGTGAACAAGAATGTGCCTAAAAACGCATTCTATAAAAATGCGCCCGACGGCAAGCACTCCCTGCTGCAAAGGCTGCTCACCGATGAAGTGGAGAATATAACGTGGCTATATAAGCTTTCGGCAGCTACGCTTAGCCTCGCGGATAGCGGGAGCATAAAAGAGATTGACATCTTTGTTTGCTCTATGAAAGAAAGCCGCTATAACATCGAAGCAATAAGGCTTCTTGACACCTGCTTACCAAGGCCAGTCCTATATCTTTTACGCTATGAAGATAAATGCGACATCGTAATGTGGCACAAGGAAAAGCGCAGCGACGGAACGGTAACGCAAGGAGATACAGAAAAAAAGACCGGGCTCAATGCAGCAGAGCTGCAACTGCGGTTTGAAGGGCAAACCTTAGAAAAGATTTACTGCTGTCTGCTAAGTCAGCTTTCTGATATGCCAATACACAGCATAGAGGAATACACCCTTAAAACTCAGCTACGCAAGAAAATCGCCGCATTAGAAAAACAGGTGATAGCGCTGCAAAAGAAAGTAAGGGCAGAAAAGCAGTTCAGCAAGCAGATAGAAATGAATAAGGAGGCTAAAGAACTAAAAAAAGAATTGGAAATAATAAGAAACCAGTTAAACTAAAACGATTATTATGGAAGAAAATCAAAATGTGAAGAATCTTGAAAGATTAGATGTGAAATCACAGGACGGTTGCCAGCTGAACATCGAGGCTCTGCGGCAGATAGCTCCGTCGTGTTTCACTGAAGTGAAAGAGGGAGGCAAGATTAAAAAAGTCGTTGACTTTGACATTCTGCGCCAACTCTTGGGAGACGATACCGTGGAAGATACACACGAGAGGTATGAATTTACTTGGCCGGGCAAGCGTGAGGCAAGAGCCGAAGCTGCAAGGTCAATAGACAAAACTCTGCGCCCGGTTGTCGAGGATAGCGTTGATTGGGATACTACCCAAAACTTGTACATAGAGGGAGATAATCTTGAAGCATTAAAACTGCTCCAAAAGTCATATTTAGGAAAAATTAAAATGATTTACATAGACCCTCCTTATAACACTGGCAATGACTTTGTGTATGATGATGATTTTGAAATTTCTAAAGAGAAATACGATGAACAGCAAGGAAATATTGATGAGTTTGGCAATCGTTATCGTAGAAATTTAGACAGCAATGGTCGCTATCATTCCGATTGGTGTTCTATGATATATTCGCGGCTTTTAATATCTCGCACTTTGCTCGCAGAAGATGGAATTATTTGTATTTCAATAGATGACCACGAACAAGATAATATGAAAAAAATCTGTTCAGAAATATTTGGCGACAGCAATTTTATCACAGTGTTTCCAAGAGTAACTAAACGAGGAGGTAAATCCACTGGAACATACGCACAAAATCACGACTATGTATTATGTTTCGTCAAAAATGCAAAATGCGCAACAATTCAAGGAGTAAATCATATTGATAGCGGTTTTAGCAATGAAGATGAATTTGTAGAAGAGAGAGGTCCTTATAAACTTAATCAAGCATTAGATTATAACTCATTACAATATAATAAGACAATGGATTTCGAAATTATATTGGATGGTATATCTTATGTTCCTGGTGGTGATAAAGAAAAACAAATAGAAAGGCATAATGGTAAGCACAGCACGCATGATTGGGTTTGGAGATGGTCTAAGAAAAAATTTGATTTCGGTTTGAAAAATGGTTGGATAGAAATTTCAAAGAAAGGCAGAATTTATACAAAAACTTATCTAAACGCTACTATAGAAAAGAATGGAGAAGGTGAGTATTATATAAACTATAAAGAAAGGACGAAACCAATAAGCACACTTGAATTAGTTGATAATAAATATTCAAACGATAACTCCAGCAAAGATTTTAAGAAATTAATGGGAGCTTCATATTTTGATTATGTAAAACCCGTTAATCTTATAACTATGTTTCTTAAAACTGCGACGAATAAAGATTCTGTCATACTTGATTTCTTTAGTGGTTCTGCAACAACCGCTCATTCTGTCTTAAGCTTAAATGCAGAAGATGGAGGTCATCGTCTATTTATCATGGTGCAAATTCCAGAAAAAATTGAAGAAGGTAGTACCGCATTTAATGCTGGCTACAAAAACATTTGCGAAATTGGTAAGGAGCGTATTCGCCGAGCTGGAAAGAAGGTTAAGGAAGAGGCTGGTGATAAAGCTAATGACCTTGATATAGGATTTAGAGTATTCAGAATTGACTCTTCTAATTTTGGAGAGGAAATCAACATGAAGCCATCCGACTATGACCAAAGCCAGCTTGACTTATTCGCTAATAATATAAAGAGCGACAGAACAGACCTTGACCTACTTTTCGGTGCAATGCTCAATTGGGGCGTTGAGTTGACTATGCCAATGAAATCTGAAAAGGTTGACGGTAAGGATATTTATGTGGTTAATGATGGGGACCTTGTTGCCTGTTTTGCAGAAAACGTTACAGACAATATCATTAAGGCTATGGCAGAAAAGATGCCGCTTAGAGTACTCTTCCGTGACAGCTGCTTTGATACCGATACGAAGAAATTAAACCTCTTCGAGAAATTCAAGCAAATCTGTGATTGGAGTGAAGATGAGAGCATCAATAATATTCGGGTCATTTAAAAATGAATGTTATGGGTATTGAAAGATTAGAATTAAAGACTCAAGACGGAACTCAGCTTAACATTGAAGCATTGCAGAAAATTGCACCGTCTTGCATAACGGAAGTAAAAGACAGCAAAACAGGCAAAGTAAAACTCAGCGTTAATTTTGAGACGCTGAAAGAATTGCTTGGTGGTATAGATGATGAAAACACATCTGAAATGTATCAATTCACTTGGCCGGGAAAAAGGGCTGCAAGAGCAGAAGCAGCAAAATCAATAGACAAAACTCTGCGCCCGGTTATAGAGGATAGTGTTGATTGGGATAATACCCAAAACTTATATATTGAAGGAGATAATCTTGAAGCATTAAAATTGCTCCAGAAGTCATACCTTGGCAAAATCAAAATGATATATATAGACCCACCTTACAATACAGGTAATGATTTTGTATATGATGATGACTATCAAATTAGTAAAGAAGAATTTGATAAGCAGCAAGGGAATCTTGATGAACTTGGTAATCGCTACCGTAGAAATTTAGATAGCAATGGGCGCTTCCATTCTGATTGGTGTTCAATGATTTATTCACGTTTGATAGTAGCTCGGTCTCTACTTGCAGAAGATGGAGTAATATTTATTTCTATTGATGACAATGAATTGGGTAATCTAAAAAAAATATGCGATGAAATATTTGGAATTTCTAATTTTATTGCTAAATTTGATTGGCGCAAGAAAACAGGAGCTAATGATGCAAAAGATATAGCTGTTGTCACAGAATCTATTCTTCTTTATTCAAAAAATAGAAATTTAACAATAGAAAATAAAATCTGGCGAAGAGATGAGGGTTCTGTAAATAATGATAGATATAGGTATCAAGATGAATTTGTTGATCAGAGAGGTAAATTTTATTATGACACTCTTGATAGAGGAGGATTACAATATTCTGATTCTTTAAATTTTGGAATTGAAGCTCCTGATGGGGGAATAATATTTCCTAATGGCAGAGACACCTTTGTTAATGACGGTTGGATATGGAAATGGAGTAAAGAAAAAGTACAATGGGGATTAAAGAATAAATTCTTGGAATTCTGCAAGTCTAATAAAAGCAAGGGCTCCTCTTATACAATTAAATATAAAGTTTATCAAAATGTTGATAATGAAGGAAATATTCGTGAAAATTCAGGCAGAGCATATTTGAACTTAATAACAGAACCTATAAATCAAATTGGAAACTCTGAAATGAAAGCTATATTTAACGGTAAAACACCGTTCTCTAATCCAAAACCAATTGGATTGATAAAATATTTGCTAAATACAGTAAAAAATGAAGATGCCATCATACTTGACTTTTTCTCAGGCTCTGCTACAACCGCTCATACTGTCATGCGTTTAAATGTCGAAGATGAGGGTAATCGCCGATTTATTATGGTGCAGTTACCAGAAGAGTCTGATCAAAGTAGTGAAGCGAGAAAACTTGGTTTTACAAATATTTGCGAAATAGGCAAGGAGCGTATTCGTCGCGCTGGAAAGAAAATTAAAGAAGAGGCTGGAGAAAGAGCAAAAGACCTTGATACAGGCTTTAGAGTTTTCAGAGTTGACACCTCTAATTTTGGAGAGGAAATCAATAGAAAACCTAAGGACTATGACCAAAGCCAGCTTGACCTCTTCGCTGACAATGTAAAGAGCGACAGAACAGACCTTGACCTGCTTTTCGGCGCAATGCTCAACTGGGGAGTAGAACTTACTATGCCTATGAAATCTGAAAAGGTTGACGGTAAGGATATCTATGTGGTTAATGACGGAGACCTCGTTGCCTGTTTTGCAGAAAACATTACAGACAATATCATTAAGACTATGGCAGAAAAGATGCCATTAAGAGTACTCTTCCGTGACAGCTGCTTCGAATCAGACATGCAGAAATTAAACCTCTTTGAGAAATTCAAACAGATATGTGATTGGAGCGAAGATGAGGCTATAAAAAATATTCGTGTAATCTAAAAGAATAAAATATGAAACTACAATATAAATACCAACGTTTTCAAGCCGAAGCGGCAAGGAGCGTAACAGACGTTTTCCTCGGACAGCCTTTCAACGACAACTCGGTGTATAGGATGGACATGGGAAGAAATAACAATCAAGCGGATGCTTTCGATAATGGCTACGGAAACAATCCTATCCAACTACATGATGAAGACTTGGCTGCAAATATAAGAAACATTCAGATGAGGCTTGACTTGAAACCTATAGAAAGACTTCAAGGTCCTGCAGGTGCGCCAATGCTTACCGTGGAAATGGAAACAGGTACCGGCAAGACTTATACCTACATCAAAACAATGTTTGAATTAAATAAGCTCTATGGTTGGAGTAAGTTTATTGTCGTGGTGCCGAGCATAGCCATTCGTGAGGGTGTGGCAAAGAGCTTCACCACCATGCAAGAACACTTCGCACAGGAGTATGGTAAGCGCATACAATTTTTTATTTATAATTCTAAACAACTCGCAAAAATTGACGGTTTTGCATCTGACAGTGGCATCCATGTAATGATTATAAACACTCAGGCTTTCAACACTTCAATGAAAGAGGATTCTAAAAACAAAGATGCACGTATCATCTTCTCTGAAAGAGATGAATTCCAGAGCCGCAGACCTATCGATGTGATAGCAAGGACAAGGCCTATAATGATTATTGATGAACCGCAAAGCGTTTTGGGCGCAAATAAGAAAAACGCAACAAGGGAAGGTCTCAAGAAATTTGACCCTCTGTTTTATGTGCTTTATAGTGCTACGCACCGCAAGGAAGACATATACAATATGGTTTATCGCTTAGACGCAATGGATGCCTACAATAAAAAACTCGTGAAAAAAATAGAGGTGAAAGGCATCTCGCAAAAAGGTGACACTGCAACCAATGGTTTCGTATATTTAGACGGCATCGTAATAGGTAAAGGTAATCCTCAGGCAAGACTGACTTTCAACAAAAAATACAGCAACGGAGTAAAAGAGACGACAGCTCTTCTTAGCGACGGTGATGACCTGTATGTCTACAGCGAAAACCTTGAGGAATATAAAGACAATTTCCGAATTGAATCCATTGACGGAGAAACAGGATTATTGAAATTCTTGAACGGAACCATACTATATGAGGGCGATGCCAACGGAGACGTGAATGAAGAGCTAATGAGACGCATTCAAATAAGAGAAACAATACGAACCCATTTCGAAAGAGAAAGAGCCCTTTTTGATAAAGGTATTAAGGTGCTTAGTCTATTTTTTATTGACGAGGTTAGTCATTATCGTAAATATAATGAGAATAACGAGGCGGAAAAAGGAATTTATGCACAAATCTTTGAAGTAGAATACAATAGGGTGATTGAAGAAATAAATATGGAATTCACTGACGGCCCTTATATCCAGTATTTGAAGAAATGGAATCCCGAGCAAGTACACCAAGGATATTTTTCAATTGACAATGGAAAATTCGTAAACTCTAAAGTGGGAAGAGGTGAGACCGACAGCGATGATGTGAGCGCATACGACCTTATTATGAAAGATAAAGAGAGACTGCTAAGCTTCGATGAGCCTGTAAGGTTTATATTCTCACACTCGGCTCTTAAAGAGGGTTGGGATAACCCCAACGTGTTCCAAATCTGCACACTAAAGGATACCAACAACGAGTTAAAGAAGCGTCAAGAAGTGGGAAGAGGAATGCGTCTCTGCGTGAATAAAAACGGAGAGAGGCAAGACCAGGATGTGCTTGGAGACTATGTATTCGACACAAATATCCTCACCGTCATAGCAAGCGAAAGCTATGAAAATTTCGCTGCCGCACTGCAAACGGAAATTGCCGAAAATATCGGAGAAAGGCCTCTGGTTGTAACTCAAGATATATTCGAAGGAGCCTCCTTTAAGAATGATGATGGTGAAATGGTTACTATCAGCAATGACCAGGCAAGGAGAATATATAATAAGTTGTTAAGGCAAGACTATATTGATGATGACGGCAAGCTAACGGAAAAATATTACAAAGAAAAGAATGAGGGAACCTTGGACTTCGGTGATGAACTGAACCCGCTGAAAAAAGGTATCGAGAAACAACTCGGCAACTTGTTCAATCCTGAAAGCATCAAGCCTGATAACGCTCGCAAGGTTAAAGAAGCCACATTTAAGGAGGAAAATTTCTATAAAAAAGAATTCCAAGAGCTTTGGAAACATATAAATGTGAAGACCGTATATGAGGTGGACTTCGATTCGTCAGAGCTTATAAAGAAATCGATAAAGGCAATTGACGAAAAGCTTAACGTTACAATGATAAAGTTTGAAATAAGCCTCGGTGAGTTGAAAGAGATTAAGGACAAGGAAACCTTAAAAGCAGGCGAGGCGATGACGGTGAAAGATAAACAAACTTTCGACGTAGATGAGTCTGTAGGCGGATATGTGAAGTATGACCTCGTGGGTAAACTCGTGGAAAGAACCGGTCTCACAAGGAAAACCATCGTGGAAATACTTAAAGGAATAAATAATGCAAAGTTCAAGCAATTCCAGTATAATCCGGAAGATTTCATCATTAAGGTCGGGAATATCATCAACGTGGAGAAGGCTCTGTCGGTGGTGGAAAAAATCGAATATAAAGCAACCGACCAAACCTTCGACACTTCAATCTTCACCGATAGCACTATAAGGGGTAAAATAGATGTGAATGCCATCGAAAGCAAGAAATCACTTTATGACCTCGTGGTGGTTGACAGTCTCGGAGTGGAAAAGAACTTCGCAGAGGAACTGGAAAAACATCAGGAGGTGGAGGTTTACACCAAACTGCCAAGAGGCTTCTTCATCAACACTCCTATGGGGCATTATAACCCCGACTGGGCAGTGTGCTTCAAAGAGGGTACAGTGAAGCATATCTATTTCATTGCCGAGACCAAAGGAACGGAATGGAACAGGGCTGAACTGAGGCCTGTGGAGGAAAGTAAAATAGAGTGTGCCACAAAACACTTCGAAGCGATTTGCGGAAATGACAGCAACATTAAGTATGGTGTGGCGAAAGACTATGAGACCCTGCTGAATATGGTGGGGAAAGTACCAAAATAATTAATTCGGATATATTCACACAAGGATATATTACAAACAAAATGCAGTAGCCGCTTCGAACTCTTTGCGAAAAGAATAGCGGTGAACATCTATGATTACCTTTTTGGAATCATAGTTGGTTAGTAGTTAAGAAAAAGTGCCGCTTCGAACTCTTTGTGAAAAGAATAGCGGCAAATTTCTATGAATTCCTTATGGAATCATAGTTGGTTAGTAATTAAAAGAGGGCGCTGGTGTCTGTGAAGATGCCAGCGTCTTTTATTTTGCTAATTACCAAAATTTTAAACTTCACAGCCCTGCGGGAGGGGCTTTTTTCCTTTTACCATGGAAAACGGGAGCGACGGGGAGTCGCAACCATATTGTTGTAGCACCATAATCAGCGACAAATCACTTCTTTATGGGTTTCTA
>Ga0065708_1040095_pt1 | contig 16435 bp, 17 predicted proteins | sample Hoacrofraction12_2_FD_59095 | JGI IMG/M metagenome (GOLD analysis project Ga0065708, IMG submission 59095) | Hoatzin crop microbial communities from Cojedes, Venezuela, sample from fiber fraction 12 v1 | ecosystem: Host-associated > Birds > Digestive system > Esophagus > Crop | place: Venezuela... | reverse complement strand
AAACTCAAATTTAACACACCAAGTTATATGTTTTACAAAAATATCATATAACTTTGCAATACATAATTGCACTTGCCTGTTGACTCTTTATTGGCCGAAACGATGATTGTTTTTTGCTTTTTTAAGAGATTATTAGCAGCGAGAATGATATTATTTACTACCTTTGCAAACCATTTTGAAGGTAGAGGGATGCATTGAAATGAATAATACAGTAAAGGGATATTTAGCGGGAGTGGTTTCAGCGGTGAGCTACGGAATGAACCCTCTCGGCGCATTGTATATGTACGACGACGGGATGCGCCCGACGTCGGTACTGTTTTGGCGTTTTTCATTGGCAGCGCTGATGCTGTTGATGGTTATGGTAGCGTCGCGAAAGTCATTAGCTTGCAATCGACGCGAAGGGCTGACGCTGGCGGCTCTCGGACTACTTTTCATCGTTTCGTCGGTAACCTATTACAGCAGTTTCCTCTATATCGACGCAGGCATTGCTTGCACCGTCTTGTTTTTCTATCCTGTGATGGTTGCGGTGATAATGGCAATGTTTTTCCACGAACGTATAACGGTTTCCACAGTTGGGGCATTGGTGTTATCGCTCGTTGGCATTTTGTTACTATACAGGGGTGATGGCGAGACAAGACTTTCGTCGGTAGGAATGTTGCTCGTGATGGTGTCGGCGCTGTCTTGCGCGGTGTATATTGTACTGTTAAACAGGTCGTCACTCAGAATGTCGTCGGTGAAGCTAACGTTGTTTGTGTTAACAGTTTGTGTATGCTCGTTGGCGGTCTATTCGTGGCTTTCAGGGCAGCCTATTCAGATGCCTCCTACGACTCGTTCTTGGGTTTGCGCGTTCGGATTGGCGCTCGTTCCCACCGTGATTTCACTTCTTACTATGGCTGTGGCTGTGCGCTTGATAGGTAGCACGCCAACGGCCATTATGGGAGCACTCGAACCTGTTACGGCTGTGGCTATTGGCGTATCGGTGTTTGGTGAGGCCTTCACCCCAAGTCTTGCGCTTGGCATACTATTGATAATGCTTGCCGTGATGCTGATAATAGTGGGTGGACGTGCTCATCCGATGCGATTAGCGCGAGCAGTGTTAAGGCGCGGCAAACAAATCGTTAAGCATTGGCGGTGGCGCTAATGTGGATGCTTAGGCTTTTATGGATAGAACGCCAATCGTTCTTTATTTCATTGCACGTTTTCGTCAAGAACGTATAATAAAAAAGAAGCACTCCCACCTTAAAGATGAGAGCACTTCGGGTAATGTTTTTAAAAATGGTATAGATTATTGTATGCCGAGTTCGCGCAGATGCTGCTGCCACTTCCACGCGGTGCGTAGTGTGTCTTCGAGAGGAGTGTCAGCTTTCCATCCAAGTACATTGTTGGCCTTGTCTGGGTTTGCCCATACCTTCTCGATGTCACCCGAACGACGTGGTGCGTATGCCCAGTTCACCTTTACTCCTGTGGCCTTCTCGAAGGTCTCTACACATTCGAGCGTTGATACGCCGTGGCCTGTTCCGAGGTTGAATACTTCGAGTTTGTCGCTGTCGGTGTCGAGCACGCGTGCCATTGCCTTCACGTGGGCCTTAGCGAGGTCGCAGACGTATATGTAGTCGCGTATGCAGGTGTGGTCGGGCGTGTCGTAGTCGTTTCCGAATATCTTGAGTTGTTCGCGTATTCCCATCGCAGTCTGAGTTACGAATGGTATGAGGTTCATGGGCACGCCGTTTGGCATTTCTCCGATGATGGCTGATGGGTGAGCACCGATTGGGTTGAAGTAGCGCAGCAGTATGGCCTTGATGGGTGCTCCGCTGTGAATGTAGTCGGTGATGATTTCCTCGTTCACCTGCTTTGTGTTACCGTAGGGCGACTCGGCCTTCTTTATGGGCGCGTCTTCACTTACGGGCAGGTTCTCTGGGTCGGGCTGTCCATAGACGGTGCAACTGGATGAGAAGATGATTCCCTTGACGTCGTACTTGGGCATTAGTTCCAGCAGATTGATGAGCGAGGTAAGGTTGTTGCGATAGTAGAGCAACGGTTTCTCAACGCTCTCTCCCACGGCCTTCGATGCGGCGAAGTGAATGATTCCCTCAATGTCGGGATACTTCTTGAATACGGCCTCCAGTGCGGGCATATCGCAGCAGTCTACCTGCTCGAACGCAGGACGTATGCCAGTTATCTTCTCTATGCCATCGACCACCTCGGCCTTCGAGTTTGATAGGTTGTCAACGATGACTACCTTGTAGCCTGCCTCTTGCAGTTCTACGGTGGTGTGCGAACCGATGAAGCCGGTTCCACCTGTTACTAAAATGGTTTGTTTCATTACTTTATTTTTATTTATTTGGTTTTTGATTAGGATGCAATCGGAGGGAATATGGAACTATCCGAACCATGCTTCTTTGCTGATTATGCAAACTAATGTATGTTCTTTCCTCACTCAATCGCCAACAGCTGCTTCAGTCCGAGGTCAACTCCAGAGAAGCCCATGAAGGCCAACGAGAGCAGTCCAGCCGTTATCAAGACAATACTCATTCCGCGCATTCCTTTTGGAACATTCACCAATGAAAGTTGCTCGCGCAGACCTGCGAAGACCACGAGTGCGAGGGCAAAACCGAGCGCTGTGGAGAAGGCATAGACAACTGACTCTATGAGCGAATAGTCTTTCTGTATCACGAGTATCGCAACACCGAGCACGGCACAGTTTGTCGTGATGAGCGGCAAGAATATGCCGAGAGCCTGATAGAGCGCAGGCGACACTTTCTTGAGGATGATCTCTACCATCTGAACAAGTGCCGCGATGACGAGTATGAATGCTATGGTCTGCAGATAGGCCAGCCCGAACGGGTCGAGCAGAAACTTCTGCACCAAATAGGTGGCAATGGTGGCGAGCGTCATTACGAAAGCCACGGCAGCACCCATGCCCAACGACGTGCTCACCTTCTGCGACACTCCGAGGAACGGACAGATGCCGAGAAACTGGCTAAGCACGATATTGTTTACAAAGATAGCGGAAATAAATATAAGTACGTACTCCATAGCCGTTAAACTTTCTTAAAATGGTTGACAATTGCAATTAGGTAGCCCAAAGTGAGGAATGCTCCAGGAGGCAACACGAAGAGTAGCAGGTTGGTGGTTTCGGGTAGAAGAACGTGTCCGAAGAGCGACCCAGCCCCAAGCAGTTCGCGGATAGCTCCAAGCAGCGTCAGCGCAAAAGTGAAGCCGAGGCCGATGCCAAGACCATCGAAGAGGCTCTCCACGGGGTTGTGCTTGCAGGCGAAGGCTTCGGCACGCCCAAGGATTATGCAGTTTACCACGATGAGCGGGATGAATATGCCAAGCGTCTTGTTGATGGCGGGGGCGTAGGCCTGCAGCAACATCTGAAGCACTGTTACGAACGATGCTATGATGACAACGAAGACGGGGATGCGCACTTTGTCGGGCGTTAGGTTCTTTACGCACGATATGGCAAAGTTGGAGCATATCAGCACGAACATCGTGGCGAGCCCCATCGAGAGTCCGTTGATGGCGGAAGTAGTGGTGGCCAGCGTAGGACACATACCGAGAAGCAACACAAACGTCGGATTTTCGGTGATAAGACCGTTTTTGAGAATATTTATATAGTTCATCTTATTCTTTTTTTGTCGTACTATATAGTAACTGTAACTTAACGAGTTCTATTTTCTTTTGCTGGCTCCGCTCTGTGCATCTACTGGTTTGGCGGCGTATGCAGCGTATGCTTGGTTGATGGCGCTCAGGAAGGCACGGCTCGTGATTGTTGATGCAGTGATGGCGTCAACGTCACCACCATCTTTCTTCACCGTGAGAGGTTTGTCAGAGTCCATCTGTCTGCCTATGATATCACCCTTCTGACCAGCCTGAAACCATTTGTCTGCCTTTGCTCCGAGACCAGGTGTTTCAGAATGCTGGAGTATGGTGTAGCCGAGCAATTCTCCTTCAGGTGAGAAACCCGCAAGTATGCGAAGGTCGCCACCGAAACCCATCGTGGTGGCCTCAACTGCCGCTCCTATCGACTCGCCTGCCTTGTCGTTTACACGATAGACCACGAAGTCTTGAGTCTTCTCGCCCTGTCCTTGCTTTACGGTGTCGGTCTGCGCCACTACGAGGTCGGTGGTTTGCATCACGGCCTTTATTCCGTCGGCCAACTCTTGCTTTTGCTGTTGGGCTATCGGAGCCGCCGTTATGCTGTTGACCCACGCCAACAGTCCGCCCGTGATAATGGCAACGCCAGTCAGCACGAACACCATGTTTGGCAACGATGATTTAAGCTTTTCCATTTGTTCCGAACTTCTTTGGTTTGCAATAGTTGTTGATGAGCGGCGTGAATGCGTTCATGATAAGAATGGCGAACGACATTCCTTCGGGATAGGAACCCCAGTTGCGAATGACGACTGTGAGCAGCCCGATGCCAACGCCATAGACTATTTGTCCTTTGTGAGACATAGGCGAAGTAACATAGTCGGTGGCCATGAAGATGGCTCCAAGCAATAGCCCGCCACTAAGAATGACCTGAACGGCAGAGGCGTATATAGGATTGGCCATGTGAAGAAGGCCGGCGAAGAGTCCAACGGTGAGAATGATGCTCACAGGGATGTGCCACGTGATGATGCGACGCCAAAGCATATAGCCAAAGCCTACCAAGAGAGCCAGCGCACACACCTCGCCAGCGGTTCCAGCTCCACCATGCATGGTGCCGAGCAGCATCTCAAGCGAGCTGGGCAACTTTTCCAACACCGAGGTGTCGCCAGTTTTGATGGCAACCTTCATTAGGCTAAGCGGAGTGGCTCCCGTGTCGGCGTCGGTATAACGAAGAAGTTGCCCCTCAACTGGCCACGACGTCATTGCGGCAGGGAAGCTAACGAGCAAGAAGCATCTACCTACGAGGGCAGGGTTAAACAGGTTGCAGCCCAGTCCGCCGAACGTCATCTTTCCGATGCCGATGGCAACGAGCGCACCTGCGATGACCATCCATACGGGAAGGTTCGAGGGCAGGTTTAGTCCGAGCAACAGACCTGTGAGCATGGCGGAGCCGTCCTCGATGGTGCTGGGTTGACGAAAGAGATATTTGGTGATTGCCCACTCGAAGAAGACGCAGCTCAGCACGCTGGTTAGGCACACTATTGCCGAGCCAATGCCGAAATAGAAGAGCGACACGGCAAGGGCGGGCAATAGGGCAATGATGACGCCATACATATTGCGTTCCACCGAGTCGATGCCATGGGCATGGGGCGATAAGGATACTATCAGTTTACTCATATCTTATATGAAGTTTGTCATGTTCTTAAAGTGTATCAAGTTCTTCAAGTTTTCTTGTTGTCTTATGCCTTGGGCCTCGATTTGATTATACCTGTAACGGTGGTCTTGCCGAGGCGAATATTGTCGAGCAACGGACGATGAGACGGGCACGTGAACTGGCACGAGCCACACTCTATGCAAAGCGTAATCTGCTCGGCCTCGGCACGCTCCCACAAGTGGCGCGACGATAGCGTAGCAAGCAGATAAGGCTCTAATCCCATTGGGCAGGCACTGACACACTTGGCGCAGCGTATGCATGGTTGGACAGGCTTGCGTCGAGCCTCGTCGCCGCTGATTATCGTAACAGAGTTAGTGCCTTTGCAGATTGGCACGTCGGCGGTAGTGAGAGCCTTTCCCATCATCGGACCACCAGCGAGCAGTTTGTTGTCGCCCTCCGGCATTCCTCCGCAGGCATCAATCAGTTGGCTCATCGGAGTGCCGAGGCGAACGAGGAAGTTGGCCGGACTTTTCAGGCTCTTGCCCGTTACCGTGGTGTATCGCTCTATCAGCGGCTTATGCTTCATCACGGCTTCGTAAACGGCAAAGGCAGTGCCCACGTTCTGCACAATAGCGCCCACGTTTACGGGGATAGCGGGCGGGGCGGGCACCTGGCGATGGATTACGGCGTCAACGAGCTGTTTCTCGCCTCCCTGCGGATATTTCTGCTTCAGCGGCACTATCTCGATGTCGCTCGCAGAGGCGGTCTTCTGCTCGAACAGACTGATGGCGTCGGGCTTGTTCTCTTCGATGCCTATATAAGCCTTATCCACCTTCGCGGCCTTCATCAGCAATCGAGTGCCAACGAGTATTTCGTCTGCGTGTTCAAGCATCAGCCTATGGTCCGACGTGATGTAGGGCTCGCACTCCACGGCATTGATAATCACGCACTCAGCCTTGGCCGTGGGTGGTGGGGTGAGCTTAATAAACGTAGGGAAGCCTGCGCCGCCCATACCCGTTATGCCTGCCTCTTTCACTCGATTGACAATCTCTTCGGGAGTCAGTTCGGGGTGAGCCTCCATCGTCTCCAGTTTGTCGCTGCGGTCTATGGTCTCTTCCCACTCGTCGCCCTCCACATTGATTATTATGGCTGGCTTACGATATCCAGTAGCGTCGATGACCGTATCTATCTTGAACACCGTTCCCGATACGCTCGAATGGATGGGCGCTGAAACGAAGCCGCCTGCCTCGGCTATGAGCGTGCCCACCTTCACGTGGTCGCCCTTTTTCACCACTGGCTTTGCAGGCGCTCCTATGTGTTGCGATAGTGGGAAAGTGGCCTGCTTAGGCAGTTCGGCTGCTTGCGTAGGCACCTCTGCAGAGAGCTTGTTCTCCTCAGGGTGAACGCCTCCTATCTTGAATGTACTTAGTCGCATATTACCTTATTTATATATTACGCGTTACCGTTTTCGGTCTTCTCTTTCTCTTCGGCTGCCTTGCTTGCTCGTTCGGGGAAATTCACGGCATGGATAGCCTTGGTTGGGCAAACGGCCACGCACTTTCGACAGAGCCGGCATTTGGTGAAGTCGATGTAGGAGAGATTGTTCTCCACCGTGATGGCGCCAAACGGACATTCCTTCTCGCACTTGCCACAACCGATGCAAGCCGCCTTGCAGCCTTTCATTGCCACGGCTCCCTTATCCTTGTTCACGCAACTGACGAAGACGCGACGCCCCTTCGGACCCTTCTTGCGAAGCTCGATTATGTGGCGCGGACAAGCCTTGACGCACGCTCCGCAGGCCGTGCAACGCTCCTCGTCAACTTCGGGCAGGCCTGTTCGTTCGTTGATGCCGATAGCACCAAACTGGCACGCCGCCACGCAATCGCCACAACCGAGGCATCCGTAGCCACAGGCCGTCTCGCCAGCGCCACACGCATTCATTGCTGCACACGTCCGCATCCCAGCGTATTCCACCAACCGCGGACGAAGCTCGCACGTACCGTTGCACCTAACGACGGCCACCTTCGGCTCCGATTGCGCGATAGCCATGCCGAGCAAGTCGGCCACCTGACCCATCACAGCATCGCCACCGACAGGACAGTTGAGCCCGTCGATAGAGCCAGCGTCGGCACCTTTCACCAGCGCATCGGCCAATCCACTGCATCCAGCGAAACCACAACCTCCGCAGTTGGCACCAGACAACACGGCCACCACCTCGGCCAACCGTGGGTCTTCTTTCACTGCAAACCGTTTGGAAACGACGTAGAGAATGACTGCTGAAACCAGCGCCACACCTCCCAAAACGAGTATTGCCACTAACACAGAATTCATATTTTCTCTATTTTCACTTTCCTTGATTATAGTAGATTCATCTTTCCTCTCCTCCCTGCCACCGTTTCTGTTTGCTAAATCCGTTTTCCGTCCTTATGTCATATTGCGGCGTTATTTCTTCCGCATAAAAATCTATGTTCTTTTGTCATTATGCTTAAACAATGTGTTCCCTATGTCGAGCAATCGATGCGGAACGTGAGCTTCTCGCGCAACTTCTCGCGCGCGTAATATAATATAAGGTAATAGGGCACGAGCGAACCAATAGCCGCGAGGCACGCAGCAACGTCATTGCCAGTGTATGCATAGACCGCGAACAGCACCACTATCATCAGCAGAAACGGCCATCCGAAAGCCAACAGCACGGCACGCATGGCAACGCCCGTGGTGGCTATCACGTCCACCTTCTGCCCGACACTGAGCCGCGAGCCATCGGCACCGAACACCTCCACCACCTTCTCCTTGCTTTCCGCAGCACCACAATGAGCCTTCGCACGGCACTCGCTGCAAGCCGAAGTCTGCACAATGCGAACGGCAACGCACTCGTCGCCAATCCGCTCCACTATGCCCGTATGCCGTACCGTCATTTCTTAATTACTTTCGCAATCCGAGTCGTTAGTAGCACCGATAGTAAAAACAAACCCTTCATATTGATGCTCAAAGAGTTGTCCGCTCGCAGAACTGTTCGTCTCTCGGCTCTCACTTCACGAGATTCTCCTCCGAATCCTCGTAGTGGTCGGTGGAGTGGAAAATGCGGCAGATGCCCTTCATCTGCGTCTTTACGCGCGTCTTGAAGCTGTGCCACATCGACTCCTCGTTGAGCGTTCCATAACCCGTTATGGCGCGAGCCTTCCGATTCCTCACGAACGCTATGCGGCCATACTTCTTCAGTGCCAGCGCCATCGAGCCGTCCTCGCCGCGGATGATGTCCACCCGATAAGGCTCTTTACGCCCATACTCGGCGTTGTAGGCAAACACCAGTCCGCGCACGCTCAGTTCGGGACGCTTGAAGTGTTGCACCCATAGGAACGCGTCGCGGCAGAGCTCGAATAGTCGCAACGACAACGCAGAATGTTTCTCGTCGGGAACGTAGCTCCACAACGACGAAACGCACGATACGTCGGGCTTCAGCAGCTCCTTCATCATGATGTCGAAGTACTTCGGCGGATAGAGCGTGTCGGCATCGATGTCGAAGTAATATTTCCCCCGACAGTTTTGCAGTCCGCACCGTCGAGCATATCCACAACTATGCTGATATTCAGTGTCGTATGGGATGCCCGAACGCTCGAATATCTCTGCTGTGCGATCCTTGGAGTCGTTGTTCACTCCGATTATCTCCACCGGATAGCTACACTCCATCTCGCTCAGCGCCCACAGACAAGCCTGCAAGTGCCGCTCCTCGTTGTAGGCAATCACCACAATCGAGAGCAACGGCTCGTCGCTCTGCAGCGCTGCCAGTCGGTCGCGGGTCTCAGTGATAACCTCCTCGGATACTTCCGAGAACGGTCGCTCATACACCGAAAGATATTTCTCGTACCATTTCATTGCGCTGCAAAGTTAATAAAAATCTTCGCAACACGAACCATCAAACGCAACTTTTTTGCAAAATAATCCCAATTAAGCCCAGAAACGTCCCAAAGTGCCCCCGAAATCGCCTCCAGCTACCTCATTCCTCACGCTTTCCATCGACAAATCATCTCATAAAACAACTCTGATTTTCACAAAATACACAGCCTTCAAACCTCGAAATCGCCCCGACAGCCCACAATCAGCAAGACCATATTCTCCACGAAAAAAGCAGCAACGGAATCACGAGAATCCCTGTAAATTGTTTTTACAATTACCACCGCTATACACTCCGACCACGGTAAGAGTTTATTTCCACCACCGTAGGAGTTGATTCCCACCACCGTAAGAATCAATTCCCTCCACCGTAAGAATCCGTTCCTTCCACCGTAGGAAATTTGCCCCACTGAAACGATTGATTTTCAATACTATAAAAATTGCGAAATTCGTCAATATTGGAAGGAAACACCATTCATTAGGGATTTCAAATCTTTTTACATCCCGAATCACATTTTCCCGAACGGCTCATCTTTTTGCATCTCCATCGAACCAACTCTGAACGCCCTCCAGACGCCATATTGTTTTCCAAAAACATCATAAGATTCCCTATTAAAACCTATGACTACCTACAAAACCAAAGAAAGCCTAATAACCACAGCATCCCTCTCCACCGCCCCAAGTCGCCCCTCCAAGCCATTCCACAAACCTCCTCTCCACCATGTCATTTCCCCCTCACCACCCCCTCCAAACCACTTAAAAAGCGTTTTTTCATTAAAATATTTGGATTTCCGAAATATTCTTCGTACCTTTGCACTGACATAGATGTTGGAAGTAGATAATACCCCAAGAGGCAACCCACTTCTTGCATCGTACAGCAAGGTGGGCACCATTGTCGATTCAAACATACAAAATCATCGAGGAAAAGCGGCCAAAAGCCAGTAAATACCGCTATTCTCCGACAACCCCAATTGTATGCTGGAGAGAGTAATCATAAGGAATTTCAAGTCTATCAAGCAAGCCGAGATAGACCTTAAAAGGATAAACATCCTGATAGGTGCCAACGGAGCGGGAAAGAGCAACTTCGTTTCCTTTTTTGAAATCGTGAACGCCATCTTCAGCAAGAATCTTTCAGGCTACGTGCTAAGGCGTGGAGGTTTCGACAGATTCCTCTACAACGGGAAAAAGGTGAGCAAGAGTGTTGAGGGATTGATTGATTTTGATAACACAAACGCGTTCTATTTCAACCTAAGCCCAGCGATAGACAACAAGGTGTTCATAAAAGAAACCGCCGACTTTTTCAATGTCAGAAGAGACTCCGAAAAGAGCTATTCCACTTGGAACAAACGTGTCTGGGATAGCAATGTGGTTGAGTCGAATATCATGGAAAATCAGGAATGGCGCGCTGGATATATCAAAAACTACTTGGGGAGCTTCACTGTTTATCACTTCCACGACACCAGCATCACGTCAAGTCTGCGCTCTGAATGCAACATATCCGACAATGATACCCTCCGACACGATGGCTCGAACTTGGCAGCCTTTTTGTTCAGATTGCAGCAAGAGCACCCACAAAGTTTCCAATACATCGAGAGTGTAGTTCGCTCGGTCGCACCCTACTTCAAGCAATTCAAGTTCCGCGAAGACCCGATAAACAACGGAATGATTAAACTTGAATGGGAACAGATGGACACCGATGCCTATTTCGATGCATACAGTTTTTCCGACGGAACGCTTAGGTTTATTGCCTTGGCAACCCTCCTGCTACAGCCCGCAGAAGGCAAGACCATCATCATAGACGAACCGGAGATAGGACTGCATCCAAGTGCCATCAACAAGTTGGCAGCAATGATACAACGAGCCTCGGTGAAGAATCAGGTCATCGTTGCTACACAATCAGTAAACCTGATTAACAATTTCCTGCCAGAGGACATCATCGTAACCGACAGAAATGGCAGCACGTCGTATAGAAGATTGGATTCCGAAGAACTGCAAGAGTGGATAACCGACTATAGTCTTGGCGATATTTGGGAGAAGAATATCATAGGAGGACAGCCATGAAACGGTTGGTAATCATCGTAGAAGGCAAAACGGAGCAAGAATTCGTGGGAACAACTATGTCGCCTTTCCTTGCAGAAAATGGTATTTACGACGTAAGAGCGATACCTATTCATACGAGTAAGAACCAACGAGGAGGATTCGTCAACTATCAGCATCTTCGGAATGACATCACAAGGTCTTTGCAGTCTGCCAAAAACGATTTCGTAGTAACGACGTTCGTCGATTTCTTTCGCATACCCGATGTTCCAGGAAAGGACAAGTGGCATAACATCTCCAACGACGCAGAAAAGGTCGAGATGATGCAACAATGCATAGACTTAGACATAGCAGACAGGAGATTCTTCTCCTACATTCAACTGCATGAATTTGAGGCTCTGTTATTCTCCGACAACAAGGGATTCGAGAAATATATGCCAAACGACGTGTCTGAGCGGACCAAGACAATCATAGACAAATATGCCAACCCAGAGGACATCAACAGTGGCGCAGACACAGCCCCATCTAAAAGGCTGCTGAAAATATACCCACAATATAATAAGGTGTTAGACGGAAACATCATCACATTAGAGATAGGGATAGACAAAATAATAAATAAATGCCCAAGGTTCAAAAAATGGATTGAACGGATTATTGAAGAATGCAACCATGCATAAGATAAAAAACAACATATACAGACAACGTAAAAACGCCAAAGAACAGACCGAATGTTTCATAATGCGCATTATGTTAAATAGGAATTGGGGGCTCTCGGCGTTTCTCTTGGCGGTGGTGGCGATGATGCTCGCCTCATGCAAGACGGCGCAGCAAGTGCCTTATTTCCAAGACCCTACGCGGGCGGATTCCACTATCACGGGACTCTACGACCTGCGGCTCAAACCGAAAGACGAGCTCTCCATCGACGTGGCTATGCCAGACGGTTCTCGTACTCCATTTGAGTTGATTGTGCAGACGCGTATGATGGGCAACGAGATAGACTATACCAAGTCGGTAACACGCCCCGCCACGCGCCCGTTCCTCGTGGAGAACGACGGAACTATAAACTTCCCCATCCTCGGCAAGATTCGTGTGCAGGGACTAACCACCGAGCAGGTGGAAGCGATGCTTCTCGAAAAGATGCGTTCCTACCTAAGCGGGAATGCTGGCACCGAGCCTATCGTTACCGTGGAGTTGCTCACATACAAGGTCAGCGTCCTCGGCGAGGTAGTCTCCCCTGGCGTATATACTTTCGGACAGGAGAAGGTGAACCTGCTTCAAGCTCTCGCCCGTGCCGGTGACCTGACTATCCACGGCAAGCGCAAGAACGTTACGCTCATCCGCGAGCGTGCCGACGGCAGCAAGGAGTTCCACGAGTTCAACCTCAACGACCGAAACATGGTTACTTCTCCTTATTTTTACCTAGAACAGGACGACATCATCTACGTAGAGCCCAACGGTGTTCAGAAGCAGAACGCTGTGGTGAGCACCACGACCCGCTATTGGCTTCGTGCCATTGCCATTACGCTGTCCGTGGCGACACTGCTTAATAAGGTGCTATAAGGAAACTGAACTTGAAGCGCGTCCTGATTGTAGTTGGTTACAATGGACTTTAGACGTATACACATCATTTAAATGACTGACACATATTCTCCCAATAAAAAACGCCTGTTAAAGAACACTTTGCTGTTGTACATTAGGATGTTTTTCCTAATGCTGATTTCATTATATACCTCCAGGGTCATATTTCAAGCACTTGGAAATGTTGACTATGGACTAAATGATGTAGTTGGAGGTATCTTGTCTCTATTCTTGTTTGTAAACGGTTCACTTAGTGGTGCTACCTCACGTTTTATAACATACGAATTAGGGTGTGGTGACAATAGTCGTGTCAGAAAAATCTTTGCCGCTGCGTTAAAGATACATGTTCTGTTGGGATTAGTTATACTTTTTGTTGCCGAAATAATCGGAGTATGGATGGTAAATAATATCCTTGTTATACCTGATGACAGACTATTTGCATCAAATGTGATTTTTCAATTCTCGATAATATCATCTTTGGCATCAATATGTCTGGTACCGTTCAATTCACTTATTATTGCCAATGAAAGGATGTCTATATATGCGAAGCTCGGTATATTTGACGGTATATGTCGTTTGTTTATAGCGATATCTGTAGCGCATTCCAGTATAGACAGACTTATCTTACTATCCGGACTTAACCTCTTGTTAGGACTTGTAGATATATGTGTCTATGCCGTTTACTGTAAATTACAGTTCCGGGACATGATATCCTTCAATATGAAGCCAGAGAAGGGTGCTGTTAAATCGATATTCTCTTTCACATTTTATGGACTTATAGGAGATTTGGCATATACACTTAAGACACAAGGTATATCTTTGTTGATAAACATATTTTTTGGACCGATCGTTAATGCGGCGAATGCGATAGCATATAAAGTAAACGGTGTCATATCAAAATTCCTATCTAATTTCAATACTGCTATAATACCGCAAATCACGAAAACATACGCAGCGTCAAAAATGGACGATATGAAACAGTTGCTTTTCCAAGGTGGAAAATTATCGTTTTTTCTGATGTTTTATTTGTGTTTACCTCTTATCCTCGATACGCACTGTGTCTTATCCTTATGGTTAGGAAAGGTGCCTGAATGGACAATACAGTTCACAAGATTGGTATTATTACTGACACTCGTGGAAAGTTTTACCCATACTATCGGAGCTTCAATTAGAGCTACGGGCGATCAACGTTATTATCAACTGATGGTTAGTGGTATAACACTGATGACTTTTCCTATTGCCTGGATTTTGTACAGATTGGGTGGAGATCCAACTGTAGCACTCACCGTCTCGGTGGTATTAAGTACCATAACGCTGTTAGGCAGACTGTATTTCATAAAAAAGCAACTAGGTTTTTCTCCTCGTGAATATGCATCAAACGTACTCTTCAGATGTGCGGTCGTAGCACTATTGTCGTATTTGTCAACGAATCTTTTCGTAGATGAGACTGTTGTATCGCTTGCTCACTTGATAACAACCGTGATTATATCAACTATTACCATCACTTTGTTCATATTTATATTTGGTGCGACGAGAAAAGAAAGGGTGGCTTTGATGAAAAATATTAAACAATTTAAAGATAGATTTTGAAAGGTATCCGCATGATAGAAATTAAAGATAAAAGTTTATGCAGCGGATGTGCAGCCTGTGTGGATAGTTGTAATCATAAGGCTATAACACTGAAGGAAGATATTGATGGATTCTTTTTCCCCGTGATAGATAAATCTCTCTGTGTTGATTGTGGATTATGCGAAAAGAGTTGTCATTATCTGCATCAAGATAAGATAAAAAGGAATGATAGGAACGAAGAGAAATTATATGCGGCATGGACGACAAATAAGGAACTCATAAGTAAAAGCGCATCAGGCGGTATCTTCCCAGAATTGGCTTTGTATGTGCTTCAAGAGATGAAAGGTGTCGTCTATGGTGCCGTTTTACTTCAGGATTCAAGTGTTAAACACATAAGTATAGAGAGTACAGAAGAATTGTCACAACTGCAAGGTTCTAAGTATCGACAGAGCGTGTCTGTAGGGATTTATAGGGATGTGAAAGAAAAACTTCGTAATGGTCGTCATGTACTTTTCTCTGGTACCCCATGTCAGATAGCTGCATTATACACGTATCTTAATTATAATGAGCGGTTGCTACAAAATTTATTTACAGCAGAACTTATCTGTCATGGTGTTCCAACAAATTATACTGCAGAACTGGCATTGAAATTGAGTGGCGCAGAGGGAATACACGCATTTCGCACAAAATCAAAAGGATGGAAAGCAGGAAATCGATCTGTTTTTAGATATAAGGATGGAAAAGTAAGAGAATTTGAGGATTATAAAGAGGATTTTCTTTTCAGGGCTTTTTTGAGTAACGATTGCCTAAGGGCAAGTTGTTACACCTGTCCATACGCCTGTATGGATAGGATTGCGGATATTTCTATGGCAGATTTTTGGTATAATGGGAAAGATATGGATTATGCCCAGAATTTCAATGGGACATCGCTCGTGTTGGTTAACTCCCCAAAAGGAAATTTGTTGTGGAACAAAATCAACAAAAATGTAATAAGCTATCCTGTTACCTTTGAACAAGCTACAAGAATAAATCAGAGTGTATTTATGCCGCAAAATTTTTATTATTATATACTTACAAACAAGATACATCTAATTAAGAAATTACCGATAAAAACCCAAAGGGTGATATTTCAGAATAGATTTACTAATAGATATCTTCATTTTTTAGAGAGGGCGTTCGATAAGCTAATTCCAATAAGAAGAATGATAATGAAAAAGAAAAGAATCATTTATGAGAGAATTAGACAAAACGAATTGTCAAAAATAAAATATGTAGAGAAATAACATATATAAAACAAATGAAAATCAAACTTGTAACATTCGCTCCACATCCTAATTTTGGAACGTGCCTACAATCTTATGCCCTGAATAGGGTTCTAAGAGAAATGGGGCATGATGTTGAGTTTATACATAATGACAGAGAAGTTCCCGATAGAAGGACTCTGCTTGGACATATTAAATATAATGTTAAGGAATTAATCAAACTCTTTGTACCCCAAAATATTCTTAAAAGTAGAAGGGAGAAAAAAGCCAACATAGAGGCTAAAAAGAAAAAAGTTGTCACGCAATCCAAAACCGTTCTGCACACGATGCCAAAGGAACCAGATATTCTAAAACTGCCGAATGATTATTTCAGATGGGCTTTGAGTAAGACATCGTGGTACAGGAAAAGATATATAAGGAAAAAAAGAGAAAGGAGCTTACAGTGGAGAAAGGTGGTGAAATTTACCTACGAGGATGGCAACTATAATATGCGTCGTCTATATGCCGCGCCTGATTATGACGCGGTAGTAAAAGATGCAGATTTGTTCATTACCGGTAGCGACCAAATCTGGAATCCCTTCTGTGGAGGCTTTAACCCGATGATGTTTCTTGAGTTTGCGAAAGACAAAAAAAGAGTCGCATATTCATCCAGCATATCTCAACCGACGTTCCCTGATTGTATCAAAGAAAGGGTGAAAGAGGATTTGAAAAAATTTCAGCATATAGCTGTACGGGAACAGAAATCAGTGGAACTTATAAATGAACTTACAGGACGTGATGATGTTAAATTGGTCGTTGATCCCACGTACCTTCTTTCTGCTAAGGATTGGCAAGAATTCGGGGAAAA
>Ga0065708_1006635_pt1 | contig 16527 bp, 9 predicted proteins | sample Hoacrofraction12_2_FD_59095 | JGI IMG/M metagenome (GOLD analysis project Ga0065708, IMG submission 59095) | Hoatzin crop microbial communities from Cojedes, Venezuela, sample from fiber fraction 12 v1 | ecosystem: Host-associated > Birds > Digestive system > Esophagus > Crop | place: Venezuela... | reverse complement strand
ATGACCTTATTCTCCCAAGTGCCGGAAGTGAGGGCCTTCTTGACGCTGAAGGCTTTCGTGTCAAACTTGTAGGCATTGAGGGCAGTCGTCTTGTCGCTTGTGAGGGTGAAGCCGTCCTCTTCCACGTTCACGAATCCGCTCTCGGAAGTAGGTACCGTCCAGTGCCAGCAAATCTGTATGATGTTGCCCGCATCGTATGCGGTCTTCACGGGAGTGATGTCTGAGTAGTCGGGGCAGTCGCTCCACGCTTTGGCTGGCCAGTTCAGGAATATGTAATCATATCCTACGATACCGGGATAATATCCGCTCTGGCTCTTTATGAAGTCAGTGAATGTGTTCTCCCAGGCCGTTCCTCCCATGGCTCCGCTCACCACCTTCTGCCCGTAAATCTTCTTAAGGGCGGAATAAAGGCTCTTGGCCTTGCTTGTTGCATTTGAATTGGTGAGGGATGATGCGACATTGATGTCTGTGACGACAACCTCGGCATCTCCACTGGATGAGCTGCTGGATGAGCCGCTGGCAGCGGCCTGCTTGACCTCGACTATGGCAGCGGTACTTCCATTGTAGGTGAAAGTCAGGGATGCGGTACGCTCCGAACCCGTGTTGGCCGCCACGGAAACCTTGACCGTACATTTGTTGTCGGCGACGGATCCTATCTCCCTTGTACACCAAGACTCGCTGGAAGTGACTCCAGGTTTGGAAGCGCAGGTGACTGTTATGGTCTGGGATGAAGCCGTGGCATCAAAGGAGAGTGATGTGGGACTTAAAGAAAAAGTTACATCATCCCCTCCTGAAGAAGGGGTAGACGGACTATCCCCGCCGCAACCCGTAATGAATGAGATACATATTATGGCTGCAAACGCCAATGAAAGATACCTTTTCATATCGCTTATGATTCAGTTTTGAGTTTACGAATTAAGTGGGACCCAAGGGAGGGGTCAGCCTCCCTTGGGCAAAATACATGCTAGTTATGAATTATTTCTTGTAAGGGTAATCTTAGTTATCGTAAGGTTACATCCCTGTACGGCAAATCCGGCATTGTTATACCATTTTACTGTGGTTCCGTCCGTATCATATTCGGGATAGTACAATAGGTCAAGATCTTCCTGAGTCAAGGTGAATGAATAGGATGTATCGGTAAACGAAGGATTCTGCTGCTCTCCCACACAAGGCAGGATTATAGACCAGTCTTTTGCCGCAACTATCTTAAGACATGTCCATAAACCGTCTGACGTATCTATAGGAGTGAAGTAAATCGTAATCTTATCACCGACTTTAAGTGTGGAATAATCAATATAGTCGGCATTCCATGTCAAGTCTTCTAAACTTTTTCCCCATTTGGTTGGAGTGGATGTATCTGAAAGGGCATGACTTCCTTCCCACACGGTCTCCTCGTCACCAGGAGTAACAGTAGACGTCGCATTATCAAGATTCAGATTGATATTCTTTATGTAAGAAGCTTTAAATTCAATTTCTTTATCTGATTCAAAAACGTATTTCTTATCTTCAGAAGTTGTGACAGTGATTGTGAACCCTGTAACGGTGGAAGGGAGAAGTCCCATAAGGAAACTACAACCCGTAGACTCTTTGCTAGTACCTGGAGCAAACGTTTGGATTTCTCCAGCATCATTCGACTGTACTGAAACACTTACAGTATTGCCTCCATCTCCAGCACCAATCACAGGAGCGGTACCGTCAAAATAGATGGTTTCGGTAACATTACCGCAAAGAGGGGTAGATGCGCTTTTAGCCTCAAATTTGACAGATTGAATTTTGTCACTTATTCCTGAGGTGGAATATATCACGAAATGAGCCAAAGAAGAAAGGGCAACCATTTTTGTCGAATATGTTGTCTCGTCTCCATACTCGAGCACGTTCTTTCCACCTAGGATGATCTTGTCATTCAACCAATAGTTCTGACCACCTGTCCACTGGCTTTGTGACGAACCAATGTACATATTTACGCTTGCTTTACTGTCAGAAACAGTCGGAACGCTTTTCCAGGACAGATAAGGATAATAGAGTACCATCTTATCCCCTTCAGATGCCGTAGGAGCAACTGTTACGGTACCATAGCCATTATCATCAGTTTCAATGGCTGTTGACTGGGCGTAATTTCCTGCCGCAGTAACAATTCCGAAATAATCCTTATCTCCATCACTCCAAGCGAACACTTCACCGTCAAGCCACTGGGATTTTGTGAGATCCTGTGTAACGGAAATATTAATAGGTGTAGATGACGATATCTGCACTGCAGCATCCTTGTTCTCCTTTGCGCAACCGGCAAGAAGGACTATTGCGGACAATGATAAAATGCTTAATTTTTTCATGATGATTCAATTTTAAAAATCAAACTAACCAAAGAGATCAAAATCGTCATCGTCTTTCCAATCGACATCGGGAGACGCCTGCAAAGTGGCGTACATTCCTGAAAGTTCAATCTCTTGAACTTCCGGAGTTAAATAAATGTTTTTTTTGTCCATAATAAATTTTAATTAATGGTTTGTATGGTATTGGGACCGGAGGGTGGCATCACCCGCCCTCCGGCAAAAATCATGGATTGACAAAAGCAATCTTAGTGAATGTAGTGTAGTATCCCTGGAGGATAAGTGCATATCCCCAATACTGTTTTGAAGTAAGGGCGGAATATACGCTGCTGGTTACAGTGAAGGTAACATAGCCATCCTCGATTGCCGTAGGATTGGTCGTGGAATCAAAGTGGTTGGTTCCATCAGGAGCTACGGTAAGGCCACTCCAGTGTCCGTCGAATGTCTGCATTGACCAGTCTGCCGCATCGGCTGTCGTGGTAAAGTAGACGTAAACGGTAGCACCCTCTTCAAGGCCGTTATTTACCCAGTCATCCTCACCTCCAAGCTCCAGATTAGTTCCATAGTCACCATTGGAATCGGCAGTGCCTTCCCAAATGGTCACGAAATTAACCGCAACCTGCTCAACGATTTCAACCTTGGTGAAGGTAAGGCCTGAACCCTGGATGATTACGCCGGCATTGGTGACATCCTCGCAGTCTCCCTTCTTAGCCTGGATGTTGTCCAGGATGGTCTGGGTGAGGTTCATCTCGGTGCAACGGTCAAGGATTCCGTCGGTGAACCAACCGTAGACATCCGTAGGAACAAGTGTCTGGTTGAAGGTGGTAGCGCCATTGGAAGCGTCATCGAAGTTGATACCGCTCCAGTCACCGTAGTTGAACTGGGCCTGATCCCACTGCTGGTCTACCTGGGTGTAGTATACACGCAGAACTGCACCTGCGCCCACGCCCTCGAACTTGGAAGCGGGGATTATAACCCTTCCGCCATCGTTCCAGGTGAGTTGTGTGCTACCAGACCAGATGGTGGTAACCTTCATCTCCGCGGTAACCGTAATGGGAACACCCCAGGTGATTTCCTCACCGGTTGTGAGTACCATCTTAATATTATAGGTACCGGCGGTAACCTCGGCAGGAACCACGAATGTGTAGGTTCCGTCCGCCCTCTGCGAGTAGGATGTAACCTTGACATCACCGAAGTAGATCGCCTCGATAAGGTTGAATCCGCTACCGGTCATGGTCATGGTCGATCCTGCGGCAACGCTTGCGGGCATGTTGTCGATTATCACTGCGGAATCGTAGGTTATGGTAACGGTCTCGGAAGACTCGCTTGTGTCAGTACCGTTCTTTGCCGTAACGACAACGGTTCCGGTGCTGCAGAGTGCGGTTGTCGTAGCGACAATCTCCGTCTCGCTCTGGCGGGTGATCTCTATCTCGGTCCCGTTCAGTTCAACCTTGCCTACAAGGTCGAGATCGGTACCGGTAATGGTGATGGTGTTTCCTGCAACGACCTCGGTAGGAGTTACGGCAGTAATTACAGGTTTAACTACAGTGTAGGAAGCCGTCACGGTATCACCGTTGGCCATGGTGAAGGTAACATTTCCGTCAGAAGCCTTCTCAGGCATAGTGAAGGTGATGGTACCGTCATCATTGTAGGTGAAGTCCACATCGCCTGCTCCTTCGACTGAAACACCGGTTACAAGCTGGAGATCATCACCGCTTATGGTAACGGTCTCACCTGCCTTGATGTCACCTTCCGGAGCAACGCTGATGTTCGTAGGAACGTCAGGGGTATACTCGCCAGCAGTGAACTCGTCACCGTCATAGCTTGTGCAGACTACGTCTCCTGCGACAGCCTCCGAAGGGATTACGATATACATCTCTGTATAGTCCTCGTTGAAGGATACTTCATCATCTTCCATTGCTGTGAAGGTGACGCCACCGAAATTGACTGTCTCAATCATGTCAAGGTACGCGCCCTTGATGACTGCGGTCTCACCGGGCTGGGCAGTCTCGACAACAAGAGACTTGACGGTAGGATCCTCGACTGAGAGTTCATCCGTCGAGTAGATAAGGTTGGCTATGGAGCCTCCGTTATAGCTTACAAGAATGATGGTACCTGTTACAGCGTTATAAGGGATGACAACCTGGCACTCCGTACGGGTGGCGCCACTCTCGACAGCAACCCTCTCACCATTGGCGAACTCTACATACTCCACGAGGTTCATGTAGTCTCCGCTTATGGTAAGCACGTCGCCACGGATAACCGAAGTGGGAGAGAACGACTCAAGCACTATGGGCTCGGAATACTCGAGGTTGGATTTGGTAGTAAGCGTGGTTCCGCCTGAAGTTACAAGCTGGACCTTTCCTACTGCGGCTCCCTGGGGAACGGCAACACGGATCTCACTGGGATTTCCGGATTTGACGACCTCGATGGAGGTAACGCTTATTCCGTCAGGGAAGATGACTTCCGTGACAGACTCAAGGCCAGATCCGTAGAAAGTCAGGGTTCCGCCCCTCATGACGGGATTCGGGCCGTAGTCGGCAAGCGAAGTCCCCGCATACTGGTCGGTATCAAGCTCCGAATGCTTGCAACCCGTAGCCCCGAAGAGCGTAAGAGCTGCAACAACAATGGCTGAAATTCTAAATATCTTTTTCATGGTACAATATATCATTTTATAATGATCACTACTTGCTGCTGCCATAAGGCACGATACGGATATTGTCTATACCGAACTCAGGGGAGCACTCAGTTCCATCGGTCGAGCCGCCGTATACGAACAGTGTCAGACCGGTAAGGAAATCTGCACTGAAGGCGACACCACATGTTGCGTTCGCGATTGTCTTGTTGAACTCGGAAAGAGGGCATACAACGGTCACCCACTCTCCTTCGGTAGTATAGGATCCGCCATTGTCAACCCAGGGCTCCCATACGTAACGAGGCATCTCGTCGTTATAGTAGAAAGCGTTGGTGCAATTGCCCCAGCAGCTAACATCTGATGTCCTGGTAAGCATCACCTGAAGTGCGGATGCGGTCCAAGGTGTAGACGAAGGAATGACGCACTCGAACTTGAGAGCCAGTTCGTTCAAACCATAATCAGCTGTCATCTGGACAAATTCTTCGTTCAGGTTGAGCTCGTTCCATCCGTTGCCGGGATTGTCGACATCGGGCCAGTAGTTTACGCAGTACTGGTCCTCCGCCCATGCGTCACGAGGGCCGGGGCCTATCGTGGCTCCGCCGAAGTACAGGTAGTTGCCGTCAAGAGCCGACCACGAATCCTGTCCGTCGGAATGGATCATACCGGCACGCCATCCGTAACCTGTAGCGTGGGCATCACCATAGACGCCGTCCCAGTCAAAGAGCATGTTGCGGGTATCCTTGTAGTAGAATGTACTTACGGTGCTTCCGGAAACAGTCGTGAGAGTTATCGCACCCTCCTGAGCTCCTTCGGGAACGACTACCTGAATCTCAGTAGACGATACCACGGTAACATCGGTAGCGTCAGCTCCGGGGAATGATACTGTCAGAGGCACGTTGTCATCATCAAACAGATACTTTCCAGTTATGGTGACAGTGGATCCGGCAGGGGCCCACTCGCAGCTCATGGCGGTAATGACAGGGTTCGGAGGCAGAATCTGGAAATCATATTCCGTCACGTCACCAGCCTCGTTGTACATGTAGATCTTGTTGGTAGTGACAGTAGGCATGTTGCCGGGGACTGCCACGATAAGAGTATTCTCCGTGATGTAGCTGGTGTTCAAGGATGCTTCCTGGTCGTTGAAGAACAGCCTCTGAATACTTGTCAGGTTATCTCCGAGGAGGCAGATGATCTCACCCATGTATGCCGATGTGATATAGACATCCTTCTCGGCATAGCGGATGGACTTGATCGTAGGGGTGCCGCTAGTGAGCTCGAAACGGTCAGGATAGTCCGCCTTCTTGCACGAAGATATGGTAAGGGCGGCAAGGCATGCAAGCAAAGCCACCATAGCAGATATCTTTATTCTTTTCATAGCATTATCCTTTTAAAAATCATAGGTATATGTGCTACGGACACCGCCTTCAACCTCAACAGCTGCAACAGACGAGCCAAGGTTGGGGTTGTATACGACATCCTCCGTAGGGAAAGGAAGAGTGAAACTGGATGCTGTGACGTTCGGATTGTCATACTGGTTGCTGTAGGATATCTTGCTGGAATCCCACTCGCCTGAGTAGTCGAATTCTTCGCCAATCCAATCCTTGTAGACATCATCATGACCAGTAAAGTATGAGCGCCTCTGGGACTTCAGCTCTGAAATGCAGGAATCCATGTCATAGTATGAGCGACGCACATAGTCGTACCAGCGGTCGCCCTCACCTGCGAGTTCAAGACGCCTTTCCTTCCATATGTCCTCATAGTCGATGGATGAATAGTCTTCCGCACCCGCACGCTCGCGCACAAGGTTTACATATGTAAGGGCTTCGCTGGTATTCCCGGTAAGGAAGCTGGCCTCAGCATAGATAAGATATACATCCGAAAGACGGAGAAGATGGGTGGGAAGCTGGTTGCACATACCGGCAGCATCGGGATACTCGCCGATAGCCAGATAGTGGTCGTAGTTGTCTCCGTAGAGATTCTTCACGTTGTTGGTTCCGGTAGGGCACTGGAATGATCCTCCAGGACCTCCCTTTCCGTAATCATCAGCGTCATAGATGAACCTTAGATAGTCAAAGCCTCCCTTGTCCTGCCAGAAGTACTCGTACTTGTCTCCGGGCATCATGATGGTAGCCTTTCTGCGCTCGTCAGTCTCGCTTGCCATCCTGTCTGCAGGATTGTCTGTGATACTTACGCCGAAATCATCTGCAAGGTCAACCGAAGGACCGCCCCAGCCGCCCCAGCAGTCACCATTCTCATCGAAGGCGACCATCGCGAGGTCACTCTGAAGAGTGTTCTGCGCAGTCCAGGGATTGCGGGTGTTCTTCCAAAGCCATGAGATTAGGCACTCTCCGGTCTGGTTGAAGCCGGTGAGCCTGAACACATCAGAGTATGTGGGGGTAAGGGTCCTGCCAGAATTGCGAATCACATCGCTGGCAAGAGACCTGGCCATGTTGAGGTCGTCACTGTCAAGGGAGCCGGAAAGTCCAGCCTTTGTCAGGTATACCTTTGACAGAAGGGCCTCGGCACTGTAGTAGTCAAGCCTTTCGTAGTTCTGCCATCCACTGGTAGTCTTGATGTCATATTTGTCAAAGAGTTCCATGGCCTTTTCGAGGTTGTAGATGATATACTCGTATACATCGCTACGGGGCCTCTTCACTACGGCGTTGTAATCCTCGTTGAGGAGGTCGGTATTGTTATGCACGATAGGAACCTCTCCGAATGTACGGACCATGAAGAAATATGCCATTGCCTTCCATGTAAGGGCCTCGGCAATGCATTTGTAGCGGGCCTTTTCAAATTCAGCGTCAGTATCGCTTCCGTCGCTCTCGGCATTGAGAAGATTGTCAATGACGGTGTTTGCATGTCCGTTAACCGCCCAAAGCGAATATGACATGTTGATAAGGTCATCGTCAGTGGAGTTTGTAGTGAACTCGAGATAGGGCGATGATCCCCAGTACATGTTACCGCTCATCACCTCTCCGATCTTTATGAATCCTCTCTGGAAATCATACCATGGAGAATTGTACAGGTAGTTCACTCCCTGCTCGCACTGGGATGCTGTCTTGTAGAAATTGTCGACATTATAGTTATCCTCGGCAGGACGGTCCAGGAACTTGCTGCATGAAGACAGGGATGCGCCCAGGGCAATCACACCGAAGAACTTGAGTATATTGCTGTTTTTCATATTCTCCAGATTTTAGAAAGTGATGTTCATACCGAAAGAATATACTGTAGGAGAAGGATACCTTCCGTTGTCAAGTCCATAGGTAAGACCTGTGGAATCCTGGGTGGAAGCGCCGACCTCGGGGTCGTATCCTGTGTACTTTGTCAGGGTGAGAAGGTTCTGCAGGTTTACATAGAGCCTGATGTTCTCAACCTTGAACCTCTGAAGGAAGCTCTTGGGAACCGTGTATCCGAGGGTCACGTTCTTGAGACGGATGTATGAACCATCCTCCACGTAACGGTCGGAGATCCTGTCGTTGTCGTTAGGGTCGTTTATGGTCGCCCTTGGAGTCTTTGTCGTAGGATTGGTGACAACTACGCTTGAAATGTCATTGTAGTCGCCAGTGCTGGAATACAGGTGAGCCCTGTCGGATACGGAGTTCAGCTGATTAGTCCAGGTGCTGTTCATATGGGTCAGGGTTATGGCGTTGTAGTTGAAAACCTTGTTGCCATAGGAACCGTTGAAGAACAGGCTAAGATCCCAGTTCTTGTAGCGGAATGTGTTGGTCCATCCGAAGGTGAACTTGGGAAGAGGGCTTCCGATGTTGGTACGGTCGTTCTCATCGATCTTTTCGTCACCGTTCACATCCTTGAACTTGAGGTCGCCTACCCATACGGTGCTGTTCTTGTCGTAGACACCGTCCGTAGGATATTTTTCAGGAGTAGGAGAATTCTCGATGTCCTCGAGGGATGTGTAGACACCCTCAACAACATATCCATAGAAGTTGTACAGGGGGCCGCCTACCTCGGATACGCAGACAACGTCGCTCCACTGTCCGTAACCTACAAGGTATGCGTTCTCTGTTCCGTCAAGGGAGAGAAGCTTGTTGCGGTTGAAGGAGATCTGGAAGTTGCTGTCCCATGAGAAGTCGCCCTTTGAGATGGGATGGGTGTCGAGGGTGATCTCGAGACCCTTGTTCTCTATGCTACCGTAGTTGCCCTTTGGAGCGGCGAGAGCCGATGAGCCGTTACCCGATGTTCCCATGTAGGAAGGAAGCTGCATGCTCATGAGCATGTCGTCTGACCTCTTGTAGTATGCATCGAGGGTAAGGTTGATCTTATGGTCGAGGAAGCTCAGGTCGAGACCCAGGTTGTACTGTTTCTGCTTCTCCCAGCGGATGTATGTGTTGGCGATGTTGGCCGGACGGAATCCAGCTCCGAGCGCTGACGGCATCCTGCTCATCGCAGAACCCCATGCGTATGCGCCGATGTTGGAGTTACCGGTACGTCCCCATCCAAGACGGAGCTTACCTTCGTTTATGATGTGCTTGTAGGGCTCGAAGAACTTTTCGTTGGTGAACCTCCATGCAAGAGCGAGTGAAGGGAAAGCCGCCCACCTGTTCTCAGGTCCGAAGTTGGACGAACCATCGTAACGGAAGGTGAATGTCGCCAGATACCTGTTGTCGTAGTTGTAGGTCTCACGGGTGAAGAACGACGCCATTGAAGAGGAACCGTAGCCGGAGCTGATGGAAGGTGTTCCGGTCGCAAGTGCGATGTTGTGCACCTCGTCAGAAGGGAGGGAGCCGTTGCTATTGAAAAGATAGTCGTACTTTGACTCCCAGCATTCCTGACCGAGCATGGCGGTGAAGCTGTGCTTTCCTATCTCGTTTGCATAGGTGAGATAGTTCTTCAGCTGCCAGAACTTGTTGGTGTTCTTCTGCTCGGAAATGGAGTTTGTGCTACGCTGCCAACCTCCAAGGTCAACTGTAGGCTTCCATGTGTCAGACTTGGAGTTGGTCACATCGAAACCGACCTCGGTACGCCAGGTAAAGTGCTTGATGGGAGTGAGTTCGGCATAGATGTTACCGGTGAGCTTCTGACGGTTGAGCTTCATCTCGTCCTTGAGGGCAAGGGCGACCGGGTTGGGGCTGGTGTAACCCTCGCGGATTGTGGATGAATAGTTTCCGTAAACATCGTATACGGGGATGTCGGGAAGAGTCGTCAGGGAGTAGTAGATAAGTCCCTCGGTACCGTCGGCAAGCTTGAGGTTGTCGTTGGTGTTGGTGAAGGTTGCGTTGAGTCCGAGCTTGAACCACTTCTTCAGCTGAGCGTCAAGGTTTGTCCTTACGGAGAAACGGTCGAAGTCGGATCCAAGGATGGTTCCCTGCTGGTCCATGTAGGATGCGGAAACATAGTACTGGACTTTCTCGGTACCGCCCTGCGCCGCGATCTGATGCTGGTGCTGAAGGGCCGTGCGGAAGATCTCGTCCTGCCAGTTTGTTCCCTTTCCGAGGAGCGAAGGATCTGCATAGTATGCGCTTGCATCATATACCTCGTTCTCTTCGACGAGTCCGTTGTAGTACTCGGCGTACTCGCGGAGGTTCATCATGTCGAGCCTCTTTGTCTGCCTCTGTACGGCGAACATTCCGTCATAGGTGAACTTGGCCTCACCGGCACGTCCGTGCTTGGTGGTGATGAGCACTACTCCGTTCGCACCCTGGGCACCGTAGATGGCGGTTGCGGATGCGTCCTTGAGGATTTCCATGGAAACGATATCGGCAGGGTTGATGGTTGCCAGAGGGGAGATGGTTGAAACGGTACCGTTACCCAGTCCCGAAAGACCGTATGAGGCACCGGTTGCGCCGCCACCCTGGACGATCACACCGTCGATTACGTATAGAGGTTCGGCGTTGGCGTTGATGGTCGCCTGACCACGAACTCGGATCGAAGAAGATGAACCAGGTGCTCCGGATGTCTGGACTGCCGTCACACCGGCTGCCCTACCCTGGAGGGACTGGTCGAGGTTAGTGATGATTGATCCTTTGAGGTCGGATTCCCTCATGGATACGGATGCACCAGCCAGGTCGCTTCTCTTCATGGTACCGTAACCTACGACTACCGACTCGCTAAGGAGCTCGGTGTCTTCGGGAAGTACGAAGTTGATTACAGAGGAGGATCCTACGACGGATTCCTGGTCCTTGTAACCGATAGACGATGCGACAAGAGTGGCACCCTGTCCAACTGTGATGCTATAGTTTCCATCGAGATCGGTGATGGCGCCGTTTCCGGTACCCTTCTCGATTACGCTGGCTCCGATCACACCCTGGCCCGTCGCATCAACGACACGGCCGGTGATCTTGTTCTGCGCAAACAGAGCAACTGATCCCAAAAGCATCACAAAACATGTCAACAGATGTTTTTTCATGCTAAACAGTTTAGTTGTTGTTAATAGAAATTTGGTTGATAATTGTTTCTTGTTTGATTTTCTTGCTTGCTGGTTTCTGTCTTTCTTTTTTCTCAATTCATTTGCCTGTCGGTTGTTACTGGTTATTGTTTTTTGCCTTATCTAATTCATGTATTCCTTGAAGAAGGCGTTCCTGGCGTCCCACCATGCGGGGTCCTCCTCCACATGGTGCCCCGAAAGGGGGAAGCACTTCCAGCTCTTCTCCGCCTTTATGTTGTTGTATCCCGAGAAATTGGTGTGCGGAGGACATACGGGGTCCTGGAGTCCGAATCCCATGAGCACCGGGCACTGTATCCTGGATGTGAAGTTCTTCACGTCGAAATATGACAGCATCGAAAGAAGGTCCTTCTCATCTATTCCCTGCTCCTTTGCCGCCGGCAGTATCTCGTTTGCAGGCCAGTCAGCAATCTTGAAATAGTCCGGGAAATCCGACATGAAGGGGACGAACGGCGCTATCGCTCTTATCCTGTGGTCGAGCGATGCCGCGACAAGTGTGAACGCTCCGCCCTGGCTTCCTCCTTCGGCAAGTATCCTGTCACTGTCGACATACGGGAGGGACGCCACGAAGTCCACCGCCCTTACGCAGTCAAGGTATGCTCCCCTATAATAATAATGGTCCCTGGAATCAAGCCCCTGGCGGATCCATCCCTGGGCGGGAGTCTTGTTCAGTCCCTGGTCGCGAACGCTGAGGGTGAACTCCACAACCTCCGGCTCCGATGAAGGATCGCTGTACCATGGATCAGAACCGTACCCCATATAGGTTATCCTCGCCGGGTACTTCCCTTCCTTGTTTGGAGAGACGAGGATTCCGGAGATTCTCTTTCCTCCGTAGGAGTCCATGTCAACCCTGTACGTGGTACGCACATCGTTGGAGTGCTCGGGAAGCTTTGTAAGGGTTGCATTTACCGGTATCCTTTCAAGAGCCTTCAGGCCCTCCTCCCAGAATGCGTCGAAATCGCTCTTCGAATCCACGGGAGACTCTATGTCTTCGGGGTCGCAGCCTACATTGAACGAATCATCCGCTGGAACTCCGTCAATGGTGATCTGAGCCTTGTAGAATCCGCTCTTGAGCCCCATGTCGAAGGAGAGGGTGTCGACACCCTTGCGAAGGTTTGCTTTCTTAGTTATGGAGCTGTACGAATCTTTCCTGTCAGTTATAAGCTTCAGCGTCACGGGGATGCTTCCCTTGAAACCGTGCTGTGACTTCACAACGACGCGAAGCGGCTTCTGGCTTTTTTCAGTGTACATCCAGTCGTTTTCAAGAACAGGATATGCATAGGCTGGAGCGGCGAGCTTTCCAGTTGCCTTTCTTATGACCGCTATAGTCGAAGCGTCAAGGGCAAAGACGGAATTGAGACCCTGGGCCTCCTGGGCCGGGTCTCCGGTATATGCATCACCCCTCTGCCAGTTTTCGTGGGTGGGCTCTCCGTAGCCTGCCCATCCCCAGAAGTTGGCTCCTGCGAAAGGGCCGTCCTCCCTGCTCTGGGACACAAGTTTCTCGAACACGAAGTTGTAGTAGCGGTCCCTGCCGGTTGTGGGACTCCCCTTTTCAAATCTGAAGTCGTCCCTGGGGTATCCGAACTCCTCCAGGACGATGGGCTTGCCAAGTTTCTTTGCGACCTCTATGTGCTCGTCTACATACTCCCTTGTCTTTGCCTCGGCATTGTCTATGCCCCACTGGGGTCCGTCCTTTGAAACCCAGCTCCAGTTGTAGGGCCATATGTGCATCGTAAGGTAGTCTATATCGGGACTTGAATGTACCCTCTCGAAAAGGGCGATGTCGTTCTCGCAGCCCCACGAGCCTTCGCTACCTGTTGAGACCATGTGGTTTGGATCCACGCTCTTTATGACAGATGCAGCCTTCCAGATCCACTTGACGAAAGCGTTCTGAACAGCCGTATCCGCCGAGAAGCACCTCGGCTCGTTTGCAATCTGCCAGGAGAATATCGCAGGGTCGTCCTTGTAGGGCTTTCCAGTAACGGTGTTGGTCCTTCCGACAACCGCACGGATGTGGTTGTAGAAGAGCTCCTGGGCCTTTTCGTTGGTGGAGAATCCCGCCATCTGCTCCATGAAGGGGACATATCCGGCAATAGAGGGGATAAGGGCCTTTCCGGCGCCTGCCCACTCAAGGTACATCCCGAATCCGCCAGACCATTCCCAGGAATTGTTCAGATACAGGACGGCCTTCATGTCCCTGCGACCCATTTCGGAAAGAAGATAGTCAAGGCCTCTGAAGATGGTGTCGTTGTATACTCCGGCCTCCTTCTGCAATGTGGGCTCTATCCTCGTCGGGACGCCGTCGGGGCCGTCGCCACCTACAAGAACCCTCAGATTGGTCATTCCCAGAGCCTTCAGTGAATCCAGCTCCTTGGAAAGACGCTCCCTGTCACCACCCCTTCCTTCGCTGGCGAGAATCGCTCCGTACCAGAAGTTGGTGCCGACGTAGTAGTGCCTCTCCCCTCCAAGGGAGAAGCCTCCGTCCTTCACACTGGCTATGGGACTGCCTGTCTTTCCGGAAGTGCAGCTGCACAGAATACAGGTAATCAGGGTGAAAATAAAGGTTCTTGTTCTGCCGATATCCATTACGCGCGTTATTAATATCAAAGTGGCATGACAAAGGTACGGCAATGGGGAAAATCAAACAAATATAAATTTTGCCAATAATGATACTTTTTTGCAAAACGTTTTAGTGTCATTTTTACACTTCCTAAAATGTTTAGGAAGCCTAGACTATGACCTTTCTCTTCCGAAACATTGCACGGAAGTCCCTGGGAGTCATTCCCCTCTTGGCCTTGAACATGCGGTTGAAGTTAGAAAGGTTGTTGTACCCGCACTCGTAGCATATCTCGGAAATGTTCTTCGTGGTGTCGACCAGCATCCTTGCCGCGCTTCCGACCTTTATGTCGGCGACATAGTCGCTGAGCGTACGGCCGGTTCGCATCTTGAAAAAGCGGCTGAACGCAGAGGGGCTCATCCCGACCATGTCGGCAAGCTGCACAAGCCCTACGTCCTCCGCATAGTGCTCCTGGATGTACTGCTTCACTTTCAGGACCCTTCTGCTGTCGTCGTCACCTTCAGAATGGGAGAAGGAGCTGCTGGCCAGGATGCGCGAATCGTCCGCAAGCGATAGCTGGTTCAGAAGGCTAAGGAACTCAAGGAATTGCCTGAATCTTTCCCTCTGTCCTGCAAGAGTGTCCAGGATATGGTACACCTTCATTATCGTCCTTGTAGAAAAGGCCAGCCCGTGGGAGGCTGCATCTAGCATCCTGCCGATGGAGTTGAACTGGTTCTTCTCCAGGAGGGTGCTTGTGAAAAGCTCGGATGGGAACTGGATCGTTATCTCCCTTATGTCCTCTGATGTGCAGGTCCCCTGCTCCCATGCATGCTCGAGGTTCTCTCCCCCGATAAGGACAAGGTCGTACTCTCCGATAGTCTCTACGCTGTCCCCCACGATGCGCCTCACCCCGGCGCCGTGCTCTATGAAATTGAGCTCGAACTCGCGATGCTGATGCACCGGGTAGGTGAACTCAGTCTTGTGGCGTTCAACTATATAGAAACAGTCTTTCTCCGATAGCGGAGTTATCTCGTTAAGGACATTGCTCATGGGTCAAAGTGGTATCAATGTGCGAAAGTACTAAAAAAGATGTGAAATTATGTCAAAAAAGTATCATTTCTAAGATTTTTAGCAAAGGACAGGCATCCCTGTCGCATCGGAAGAGGGATCTGCGCAGGCCTTTGCAAAGTCGTGTCAATTATCTACATTTGCCATGGGATCACGCAATAAAAGGCAGCCTGCAGTGAAACAAGGACAGAAAAACATGAAGATAGTATTTCTAGACACATACGGAATGGGAGGAGTCTCCCTCGAACCCATCTCGAGACTCGGAGAATTCAAAGGGTACTACAACTCCACTCCACAGGAGGCAAGGCAGAGGGCGTCGGATTGTGACGTACTTATTGTAAACAAGATACATGTGGACAGGGATCTTCTTGACGCAGCACCTGGAACAAAGCTCGTATGCGAAGCTGCGACAGGGGTGAACAATATCGACCTTGAAGAGTGCGAAAAAAGAGGGATTCCCGTTCGGAACGTTGCGGGATATTCCACGGAATCCGTAGTGCAGACCACCTTCATGCACATACTCTCCCTTGTGGGCAACGGTCCCTACTACGATACGGCAGTAAAAGACGGCTCATACACCGAAAGCGGAATATTCACAGACATGTCCGCACCCCAGTGGGAGCTCTCCGGAAAGGACATCGGAATCATCGGCATGGGCGCCATAGGATCCAGGGTGGCTGCCGTGGCGAAGGCCTTCGGAATGAACGTAGGGTATTTCTCGACATCAGGGACATCCCACTGCAAAGACTATCCGAGCCTCCCTATCGAGGACTTGCTTCAGGAATCCGACATAGTCTCCATCCACGCCCCGCTTAACGACAGGACCAGGAATCTCATTGGAATAAAAGAACTCTCCATGATGAAGCCCTCCGCCATCCTCGTCAATATGGGAAGAGGTGGCATAGTTGATGAATCGGCCCTTGCAGAGGCCGTCGACAACGGAACGATAGCAGGCGCCGCGCTTGATGTATTTGAAAAGGAGCCCCTATCCGCAGACAGTCCCCTTCTTCACATGAAGCACCCTGAGAGAATGAGATATACCCCTCACACCGGATGGGTAAGCAAGGAGGCCGTGCAGAGGCTGGTCAAAGGGATTGCTAAAAATATTGAAAAGGGGTGGTGAGAAATAAAGAGTCCATCATTATTCATANTCAAGTTTCTAATGTAATTTTTCCTTTACTATTTAACCTTCTGTATTATTATCCCGTTACGCATCCTTCTTACGAACTTGATTTCCTTNACGTTCACGGACTGCTTTTCGGTGACCCTGTTCCAGTCGATGTCTTTGAGCACCGGCCTTCCGCCNGTGCTTCCGGAGATGAAGCACTCCNTCCCTTCGTGCATCACCATGTCGTACCTCTGGAAGCGGCTCCTGCCTGTCTTGTGGGATGCGACCTTGCTGCGCCTCGCCCCTTTCTTGCCGGTCTTCATCACGTGAAGGGACCGGGTGTGGCACGCGACCTTCCTCGACCGGTACATCGTCCCCTCTACGGGGGCCGCGCCGGGGTTGCCGGATATGCAGCGGGCGTCGATGCAG
>Ga0065708_1040088_pt1 | contig 16642 bp, 17 predicted proteins | sample Hoacrofraction12_2_FD_59095 | JGI IMG/M metagenome (GOLD analysis project Ga0065708, IMG submission 59095) | Hoatzin crop microbial communities from Cojedes, Venezuela, sample from fiber fraction 12 v1 | ecosystem: Host-associated > Birds > Digestive system > Esophagus > Crop | place: Venezuela... | reverse complement strand
AAAGTTAAGATAAGGCTCTAATTTAGCTAAGTCATAAGTTTTACTTTCAATATTGGCTGCACCAGCATCATAATCATGTTTACCATAATCGGTTATTACTAAGCATTCTTTTAATGTTGAACCTTTAACACAGAAGTCACTTAAATTTCTTATTTCTAAATCATCTGTTACATTTATTAATGTTAATACATGATTTTCAAATGTATATTCAATATCTTTAACTAATTGTGAACCATCTGAATAATAGAAACCTAAAGATGTATAATATTCTGGCATTGTAATAACTTTTTCTTCACCAGTCTTTATACTAGTTGGATATTCTGTATCATCTTCTTCTAAGAAGTTAGTATATGTTATTGTATGGGTTTGCACTTCAAAATTAGCTGTATATGTTCTATCCTTTAAATCAGTTGTATCTACTTTTACTGATTTAGATTTAGAACTTAAATCTGTACCAGTCCATCCTAAGAAGTTATAACCTCTCTTAGTTGGATTATTTAATGTAAATGATTCTGTTTCTATTGTATATGTTGTTGGATTCTTAGTAGAAACAGTACCACCATTTAAAGTATAAGTTATTGTATATACTTCTATTTCATAATAGTAATTTACTACAGTAGAACCATCACCATTTATAGTAACAGTTTGTTTATCAGGTGTTTTATAACCAGTATATGTTTTAGTACTTGGTGTAACACTAGAATCTGTAGTACCAGTTAAATTATCAGTTTCTTCTAATTTATTATTACCATCTTCATCTGTTTTATAATGATTAACTTTATATGGTGTATCTGTATTAGCTGTATAAGTAATTGTTTTAGTTACATTAGTAGAACCCATAGTACCAGATACAGCATCTTCACTAGCAGTATAACCGCTAACAGTAGGAGTTATTATATTATATTCTTCTCCATACTTAACTTCTTTTTCTTGAGTAGAAGTTTCTCCATTTGGATATTCATAAGTAATTGTTACTTTATAACTGTTTTTACTATATGTTACTGTCTTTGTAATATCAGAATCTCCCATAGTACCAGATATAGTAGTACTACTTGCTGTATATCCTGTTATAGTAGGACTAGTTATACTATATTTATAACCATATTTATATGTTTTAGTACTTGTACTAGAAGCTTCTGTACCATCTTCATATACATATTTTACAGTTACTTTATGTGAATTAATTTTATAATATAATTTTAATACTAAACTACCATCGCCTTTTATAGTACCAGATGCTACTGTACTACTATATGTTTTATCTAAAGTATATCCAGTTATTGTAATAGCTTCTGCCGTTACTTTTTCATCTGTTGTACCACTTAATGTTTTAGTAGTATTAAGTTTAACTGTTGAACCATCTACTGTATAATATTGTACTTTATATATTGTATCTGTATTAGCTACCCAATTAGCTGTTATTTTTTCATTACCAGTAGATCCTTTATCTATTTCAGTAATTGTATTACCATCTTCATCTGTCCAACCTGTAAATGTATATCCGTCTTTAGTTGGTGTTGGAAGTGTAATTGTATCATCTTCTATTGTATATGTAGAAGGTATTTCTCCACTTGTTGTACCACCATCTAAATCAATTGTTATTGTATAAGTATTTACTTCATAGTTAGCAGTATACTCTCTATCATCTTTAGAACCAGTTTTTATTGTTACATCTTTGGTTGGTTCATCCAAATCTGTACCAGTCCATCCTGTAAATGTATACCCTTCTTTTTCTGGTGTAGGTAATGTAATATCTTCACTATTATAGTCATATGTATAAGATATTTCTTCTTCTCCATCGACATTACCACCATTTAAATCTAATTTAATTTCATATTCAATTTTAATATTTTCATTTATTGTAATTACTATTTGTTTACTTTCTTCTGCTTTAACTAGTAATGGACTTACTAAAGAAAGTATACCTATTCCTATTATTAAAATAAATGAAACATATTTTTTAAAGACACCTTTTTTAATTAAAAGTAATGTAACACTAGACATTGCTATAACTCCAACTATAGTTGCAATTACTGGAATATTTGCACTAGTATTTGGATTCTCTGCAGCAGCAGCAATTAATACTTCTTCATAAGATATATAAATCTTTGTTACTGTATCTTTTGAATATGCTCCTTCCATTAAAGTAGCTTTAACATTAAGAGTACTACTACCACCTTTACTAATAGTATCTCCTACCTTTAAGCCATCCGTAGCATATGATACATATTCATTTTCACTATCAATTGTAATAGCAGTTATTGTTATATCTGTTTTTAAACTATTTTGAATAACCGAATCAAATGCTATCTCTTCACCTATCTCATCAAATGATATTGTAATTTCTTTATTTTCAACATCAATATTATTTATTTCGCCAGTAGTACTTTGGGAATTAGTAATTGCTGTAACATCAACACTACTAGTAGCATAAACTTTTGATGCAAATAAAACTACAATTAACATTAGAATCTTTGTTAATTTTTTTGCCATAACATAAACCTCTTTTCTACAAATAAATTTTAAAAAGAGTATATAGTATAAATTTACGATAGGTATTTAAAAATTTATATTATATAACTCTTTTCTAAAGGTATCTAAACACACTATCTACCCTAAAACCATTATATATATATATATATATACTGTCAAGGTAAAAAGCCATGGTTTACTTCTATTTTTACATAAAAAATACTAATCAAAATGATTAGTATTCTTAGTTACATTAATGGTGCTATTAATCTTAATATAGCTTCCCATATACTTTTAAATACTCCAGGAGAAGCTTCTTTTTTAGTTACTTTATGTGATTTAGTTATTGTCTCTTCTACATCTTTTTTAATATCTTTTATACAATTAACATCTTGCATATACATACCACATTCAAAATGATGATAAAAACTACGGTAATCCATATTAACACTACCAACAGTTGCTATTTTATCATCTGATACAAATACTTTAGAATGAATAAATCCTGGTGTAAATGTATAAATATTTATTCCATTATTTATTAAACTTTCAAAATATGATTTAGTAATTTGATATGTTATCTTTTTATCTGGTATACCCGGTACTACTATTTTAATATCTACCCCTCTTTTAGCAGCTAGTATTAAAGCATTAGACATTGTTGTATCAAGTATTAAATATGGTGTAAATATATAAACATATTCTTTAGCTTGATTAATAATATTTAAATATATATTCTCTCCTATTTGTTCTCTATCTAATGGAGAATCCCCATAAGGAACAGTATATCCATTAATAGGATATTTATTTTTAAAATCATATTTAAATTCTAAAAAATCATTATCATCTTTACGATAAGAATTCCACATACCTAGAAACATTACTGTATAATTCCATACAGCATCACCCTTTAAAATGAACATACTATCTTTCCATAAACCAAATCTTTCTTTTTTATTTATATATTCATCAGAAAAATTAAAACCTCCAGATATAACAGTATTACCATCTATTATTAATATTTTACGATGATCTCTATTATTTACTAAAACTGATGAAAAGACATTTAATTTATTAAATACAACACATTTTATATCATTAAATTCTAATTCTTGTGGATAATCAACAGGTAATGATAAAGAACCAAAATCATCATACATAATTCTTACATCTATTCCTTGTCTAGCTTTTTCAATTAATATTTTTAATACTTCTTGCCACATTTCACCATTATTTATAATAAATGATTCTAAAAATATATATTTCTCTGCTTTATTAAGTTCTCTTAGTAATGTTTTATATCCATCATCTGCCATACTATAATATTTTATTTTATTTCTTTTAGTAACAGGAAATCCTCCTGTATTAGATATATATTTTAATTGATCTAATTTTTCTTTTTCAATTTCTTTAGTTATTTTATCATCTTGTTTTAAATATTTTTTAGAATTCTTAGAACTTTTAACTATTCTACGCATATCTCCACTTAATAAAAGATTACTTCCAAGTATTATATAAAGTAAAGCTCCTACTATAGGCATTACAGCTATTATAATTATCCAAGGCATATCAATACTTAAACTATCACTTTCTTTTATAATATTTACTACAATAAGAAAACTAAGTAATGTATATATTACTTCTATTATCGTATAGTGATCTCCTAAGTATAATAATAAAGTTAAGGATATAGCTATTTGTAAACCCAAACTAATTAATACTATTAATGCTCTTTTAATAGCTGTACTCAATATAATCACCCCACACAATAATTATATCTTATTTTATTTATTTTTACAAAAACACCCCTTTTATTTTTTATATTTTATCATTATATTTTTCCATAAGTTTTAAATATAATTGATATACTTCATCAATTACATCATCCCAATTTTTATATATTTCTTTAAAAGCATTTTCTTTTACTTCACTATATAATTTAGTATTATCCATTATTTCTATTATTCTATTAGCATAATCATCTATATTATTTTTAGCTAAAAAACCATTATGATTATTCTTAATAGTTGCAGCAGTAGCTGCTTCTTCTAAAAATAATCCAGGAGTTTTTTGGGAAGCAGCTTCTATTTGTACTATAGAAGATGCATCATATAATGAAGGAAATAAAAATAAATCTCCCCTAGCATAATAATCTGCAAGTAAATTTCTATCTGTTACTTTACCAGTGAGTATTATATTATCTTCTAAATTTAAATCTTTTATTTTATTTTTTAAGACATCTTCATCTTGACCATATCCTATAAATATCATTTTCCAAGTAAATTTAGTTTTTAATTCTTCTACTCTTTTTAAACTATCTACAATAAATAAAATATTTTTTAAGATATTAAGTCTCCCAACAAATAAAAATACTTTATCATCTTTATTTATATTATGTAATTTATTTATTCTATCTATTGATTTATTACTATCTTTAACAGGAAGCATCTCAGTAGCATTATTCATTACTCTAGGCATCTCTTTATATCCATATTCTTCATAAAATATTCTAGCTACTTCAGAATTAACCGCCCAACATTCATCACATTTATTAAATTCTCTTATTAATTTATGTGTAAGCATCATACATATTTTTTCATTTTTAATAAATCTTTCATAGTCTTGCTTAAATTGACTATGCATAGTTGCTACAACAGGAATATTATGTTTTTTAGCATATCTAATTCCATTTCTTCCTATAAAATAAGGTGAATGAATATGAACAATATCTAGTTTATATTTTTTTAATTCTTTTTCAAATTCTATATCTATATCTGGTGTTGGAATAAAATATTCGATATTAGAAAATTTTATTGATTTACATCTAACTACTTTATATGGAAGTGTTGTATCATCAAATTCCATATTTTTATATCTTGGCACAAATACTATAACATTTGCATATTTTACTAGTCTTTTAGCATAATTATCAACAACAGATATTACTCCATCCGCCCACGGAAAGAAAGAATCATTAAATATTCCAATTGTTATTTTTTCCATAAGTACTCTCCTAACAATTAAATTATATCATAATAAAAAGTAGATATTAATCTACTTCTCTAAGTTTACATATTTATTTAACCATGTATTAAATCCTTCTACGCTTTCATAAGCTTCTAAGTCATCATTAGAATCAGCTAATAAATATGCTTCTATTTTACCTTTATTATATAAAATAAATGATGGTGCATATTGAATTTTATCTCCTATTTCTGTTTCTAATGCATCTCCTATTTCAATAGAATAAAATTTAAATGTCTTATTTTCTAAATATTCATCAAGTACTTCTTTAAATTCTGCACAAGAAGAACATCCAGGTAAATAAACATATACTCCAAAAGAAGCTTTTTTATCTACTAAATCTTCCAATTCTTCTTTTGTAATTTCAACTATTTCACTACTTTCATAATATTCAGGATCAAAACTAAATTTTTCTTTATTACATCCTACTAAAAATAAACAAATAATTAATATAAGAGGTAATATTTTTTTCATTAAGATACCTCATGTAAAGTAGTAAAATCTATGTCATGGTATGCAACTTTCCAAAATTCATAAGATGTATCTCCATATTTATCAGTTTTTACTTCAACATTATTTTCACCTTCATAATACCAATATCCACCAGTATTATAAATTTTATTTTCATCCCATCCTTGAGATACTAATAATGCTTTAGTCATGCCGGCATAACCGCCGCCACCACACATTAAGAAGATATATTTATCTTTTGGAAATAAGTATTCTAAAATAGCAACTGATTCTTCATAATTTGCTGTATAATTACCATCTTCATCTACTGTAAATAATGTTTTTCCTGTATAAGTATCACCTACAGCTTCAGGTAATCCAGTAACATTTAATAAATATGGTAATGGTACAACTTCAAATCCTTTAACAAAACCTGATAAGTAAGAATCTCCACCAATAGCTTCATAATCTCCAGGATCTTTAAGCATACGCATATCACGATATACACTATCACTTCTACCTAAGTAATCATCTATGTTAGATTCATTGATATTTTTATCTATACCAAGTTCTCCTCTAACTCCTTCACTTACTTCAGGCACTGGAAGTGTCTTAAGTTCACTTTCCTCCTCTTTTTTACCACATCCTACTAACATAATTAGTAAAATAAATAAAACTAATATTTTCTTTTTCATAATATATTCCTTTCTATAAACTTATTATAATATTATTATACTATAAAAATATAAATTTAAAGTTGAAAAACTAAATTAATAGTTGAATTATTCTAAAATTACATATTCATGATTTAATTCTTTAATAAATTTTATTAAATCTTTATAATTTATTTTTATTGTTTTAGTATTTATAAGTGGTAAAAAAAGTAAATCTTTATTTATTAAATCTTTATCTATTATAATTTTTACTTTATTATTTATATCATTTATTATCCCAAGAGGTGTTACTATACCTGGTCTTACACCAAGTAATTCTTTTAAATATTCTTCATTAGCAAAATGTATTTTCCCTACTTTTAAAAATTTTCTTAAATATTTAACATCTACTTGTTTATTTTTTTCTATTATAACTAAATAAAATTCATCTTTATTAGTTTTAAAAAGTAAATTTTTACATCTAATCCCATTTAATATACTATCTATTTTATTAGTCTCTTCTACTTTTCTTATTTCTTTATGTTCCATTTCTTCATATTTAATATTAAATTTATTTAAATATTCATATATATTATTCACTATTATCACTTAATACTTTCTTTTAAAAATAGATATTTATAAATGTTTGCAAATATAATAACTATTTGAAATATATAAAAATTTATTATAATATTTTCCATACCCTAATTTTATTAGAATCCTCGCATTCAATAATATCTTCATTTTTTAATTTATTTAATATTTTCATAATTTGTTTTTCGCTGATAGAAAATTATTTTGTATTTTGACATTTATTATGACATTTATAATATAAATTATAACTTTCAATTTCCAACCACTGGTTGGAATTTTTTATTTATTATAAAATCTATATATTAATTATATAATTAAATTATAAATTGTTTGTCACTGGTTGGTAATTCAATAATCATTAACATCAACATAAAAAACTACTCAATAAAAATGATATCTAGAATCGAAAATTCAATAAAAATTATAAAATGGTCGAGAAAGTGGGACTTGAACCCACGACCTCTACGTCCCGAACGTAGCGCTCATACCAACTGAGCTATTTCTCGATATAAAGACTAATTACGATAGTCTTCTTTATATGAATTTAATTTCCATGCTTTTAAATTAATTGGTTTTACTAAAGTATTACAATAGGCACAAGTACCACCGTCTAGCCCTGTTACTGGTGCTCCACAATTAGGACAATTTATTGCTATTACTTTACCATTCTCTGTAAATTTATTTTCATCATATACATAAATAAATTCACAGATATAAATTGTTTCTTTTTTTATATCTTTAAATTTTATTTCTTTTATTTTATTACTATCATAATAATAAGATACTTGACTAGCAGTAACTATAGTAGCAGTACCATTCTTTTTACTATAATTTTTTATAACATGTTTAGAAAAATTAATATCTTTATATTTTATATCTTCTTCATTGATTATTAAATCATCTATTTCTTTTTCTAAACTTTTTCTAATATAAATAAATTTATCTCCCGTAATTAAAGATTTATCTTTTTTCATTTTAGCATTTAGAATAACTCTTAAACTACTTTCTATTTCATTATATAATTGTTCTAAATTAAAATTTTTAAAATCTTCTCTAATAAGAGGCTCATATACTTTAGTCATTCCAGATAAAGACTTTTTAGTCCCATAAGCTTCTTTATCTGACATAACCTCCCCTTTTAAAGCTTGAATAAACATTTCTATTTCTTCTTTACTATATTTTTTACGAAAGCTAATATATACTACTAATAGTATTATTCCTATTACTAATAAAATAGCTACTAAAACAGCTACTACTGTTAATAAGAAATGCATTATATCACCTCATTTAAGTACTCTACGACTTCATTTATTAATTCTTTAGGTGTACTAGCACCTGCAGTTATACCAATTATATCTTCTTTATTAAAAGTATAATCTTTTATATCATCTACTTCTTGTATTAAATAAACATCTTTTAAATACTTCTCTGCTACATTAGCAAGTTCTTTAGTATTAGAACTATGTTTACCCCCAATAATAATCATTTTATTTACTTTTCCAGCGATTTCTTTTACTTCATTTTGTCTAAGAGATGTTGCAGCACATATTGTTTTATCTACAATTATTTCTATATCTTTAAATTTATCTTTTATTATATTAACACATTCATCAAATAAATTATCATTAAATGTAGTTTGTGCTACTATATATATTTTATTTAATTTACTTTCTTTAAATACTTTATAACATTCATTTATATCATCTATATCCATAATAGCAAAACTATTTTTATTAAATCCTAAAGTACCTATTGTTTCTGGATGATTTTTTTTACCAATAACTATTATAAAAGTATCTTTTTTATCTTTAACTTTATCATGAATTAATTTAACTTTAGAACATGTTAAATCTATTATATCTAAATTTTTTTCTTTAGCTCTTTCATATCTTGCTAACGGTTCACCATGTGCTCTAAATATTACTTTAGAATTATCAGGTATTTCATCTAAACTATTAACTGTTATTAAACCAATACTTTCTAGCTCTTTAATAACTCTTTCATTATGTATTATCTCTCCTAAAGAATATATATTTTCTTTAGTATTATTTAATATTTCTTTAGATTTACTAATAGTATAATTAACTCCTGCACAAAAGCCACAATATTTACCTACTATTAATTCCATAATATCACCATAACTAGTATAACAAATAAAAAGCAAATCTTAAATGATTTACTCTACATTAATAGTTATTTCTTTATCTTCTAAATATTCTTTATCTATTTCAATAAAATAGATATATCCTGTCATATTAGAATCTTTCTTATCAGCACTTTCTTTTGTAATATTTACTATTACTTTTTTACTAATAGTTACATTTTTAAATTTAGTCTTTGTAGTACTACTAGATAAAGGTATATAAGCTATTAAAATATTTTTTTTATTAAAGAAATTTTCGTTATATTCTTTATCATAATCAATAATATTTTTAGTATTTTCTTCCAATTCTTCTAAATTAGTAATTACTTTAGTAAATGATTTCTTACTATAATAACCTTGATAATAATATATTTTTAAGTTACTACTAGTTAATACAATATCTTTTGGATAACAAGTAACTTCCGTTTTTTCATTAAAGAAAACCCAAGTTTTCTCATTATTATCACATACATATACATCATATACTAACCCTTTATAAACTTTCCCATTTGTAATTTTATCTGTTATATGAAGAATTGGTGGTACTTTAATAATTTCAGTTATAACAGCATCTCCCATAGCAAATATTATCAAAACAATTATAAGTACAACAATAAAACCTAATACTTTTTTCATTTTATTCTCCTAATAAACTATTAATTAAATTATTTAATCTATCTACTTTATCTTGACTAAATAGTTCACAACTATACATAGTTTCTTCATCACTATCTAGTCTTATAGACATCCCATAACTATTAGAAAAGTCATTAGTCTTTTTTTCTTCTATTTTAAGTTCTTCTATTATACTTTTTATACTTTCTATATCAGTATTAGATAATACTCTAATTACAACATAATCATAATTACCATTAGTACTTCTTTCTACATTACCATTATCATATATTAAAGTAATAATATTATTATTTTCTATTCTAACTAATATATAACTATCTTCTTTCTCAGATACTTCAGTATTTTTATCTGTCTTATCATAAATAGATTCTTCATTTTGAATAGACTTAAATCCTATAATAAAAGCAACTATCATAACAATAAAAGTTAATATTCTAACTAATTTCTTTTCATTCATTCAATATCCTTCTTTTTTATTTTAGAACCAATAAAAGTACCTAGTATTAATCCTAAAAATACACATCCAACAATATATAATATATTATTACCATACATAGAACCTAATACTATTCCTACTATTACTCCAAAACATATTCCCATATTTAACCCCTTACTTAAATAAGTTTCATCTTCTTTTTCTAATATTTTATTCTTTTTCATGTAAATTATAAACTCTCCTTAATTTACTCTACCCAATTAAATTATATCATATTTTTAATTTTAGGTATTCTTTTTTATTAAACTCCCTATTATTAAACCTATAAATAAACCTGTAGTTAAACTAATAAAAATATTAAAATTAACAACAATACTAAATATTAAACTAGTTATTAAGTAAAAAGTCATACCTTCTATAATATAAGTTTCATTACTAATATTATTATTTCTTTCATATCTAAATACTATATAAGATAAACTTAATATAATAAGAATTATAGGTATTAAATTAATTATTTTATCTATCATATTTTAATTCCTTATGATAATTTTTATTTATATAATTAATTAAATCTTCTTTATTATTTTCTATCTTTTCATTAATAACATTATCTAATAAATCATTTAATATTATACCTATCTCTTTACCAGTATATTCCATATCTATTAAATCTTTTCCATTAATAGATAAATCTTTAATATTTAATACTGGATTAGAATTAATTACTTCTGTAAATTTATATTTTAAATCACTTAATTTATTTAAACTATCTTCTATCATTTCTGGATTTTGTGCTAAATTATCTGCTTTTTTTAAATCAAATAATAAATAAATATTTTCCGTACCTATATCTCTTATATATCCTTTAATTTTATTTTCTTTAAAACTAAATGTTACATCATGATTTAAAATTAAAATAGATACTCTATCTTTAGTTTCTTTATCTACTTTATAAGTTTTAGCAAACTTCTTCCATATTTTATCACTATACTTAGGATGATTATAAAAATGTCCAATATTATTTTCATCTTCCGTATAAGTTACTGGTTTACCAATATCATGAAATAAAGCAGCTAATCTTAGTATTAAATTATTACTAGTATTTTCAATAACTTTTAATGTATGTTCAAAGACATCATATATATGCCAAGGATTATGTTGATTAAATCCAAAAGTATCTCTAAGTTCTGGAATTAAATCAAAGAATATCTCTTTATAATCTCTTAAATATATACTAGGATTATCTGTTACCATTATCTTGCTTATTTCTGAATATATTCTTTCTTTAGCTATATCACTGAGTAAATTCTTTTTATAATTTAATTCTCTACTAGTTCGTGGATCTATTATAAAATTATATTTACTAGCTAATCTAATAGCTCTTAATATTCTAAGAGGATCATTTATTAAACCTTCTCCATTTATTTTACAAAGTCTTATTATCTTATTTTCAATATCTTGAAGACCACCAGTAACATCTATTATCTTATTATCTTTATCCATAGCAATAGCATTTATTGTAAAATCTCTATTTACTAAGTCTTCTTCAATAGTATCTCCTTTCATAGAAGATATTTCTATTATATTATTATTTATATTTATAGTACCTGTATTACGATGATTATTCTTTTTCATAATTCTAAATTTAGGATAGATTTTCTTTATTTCTTCTAAAGGAGCATTAGTACATAAATCATAATCATTACTATCTATTCCTAACATTAAATCTCTTACATAACCACCTACTATATATATTTCATATCCATTATCATAGACATTATCCATTAATTCTCTTACTTCATCGGGCATCATAATATCACCTACTATATAAAGTATTATACCATAAAAAAGTATTTATTAAGACTCTTCTTATAATTTTTAATAAAATATATTCCTAGTGATAGGAAGGAAATATTCGAACTCTCATTCAAAACATCAAAAAACTAATCCATATAAGGATTAGTCCTACTATCAAACTCGAAAAGTTCGAGCAAAATTCCTATTGGTAGCGCCGGTGTGATTCGAACACACGACCCTTCGGGTATGAACCGAATGCTCTAGCCAACTGAGCTACAGCGCCATAAATCAGTAAATTAAATATACCACAATCATCTATCTTTGACAAGTTTTTTTTCCAATTTTAAAAATATAGTTCAAAATATTAAATAATACATTATAAAAGAATGATTTAACATAATCATTCTTTGATTTATTACTTTTAATTTCCACTATATTGTTGTGCTTCTTGTGTTGCATAATCTAATTTCTTAGCATTATCTTCCATAGCTGATAGAGTTTCTGGAACATCATTAGTATAATAATTTTTCCAATCATTTACTATTTCATTAGCCCAACTAGCACTAATATCTTTTCCTGAATCTTCATCACCCATTTTATTTGTAACTATATCATTTAATTCTTCAAGTGATTCTCTAACATTTTTAACAATATCTACTATATTTTCAGATTCTTTTGCTACTTCAATAGTATCTATTTCAATGCTTTCTCCAGAACCACCATAAATATCATTTGTACTCATAATTTATTCCTTTCTTTTATTCTATATTATCAATCATATTATTGATTGTGCCACTAAGTCTTTCTTTTTCTTCTTGCATTCTTCCTTCTGCTTTGTCTAGTGTTGTTTTTAAAGCTTGTAGAATATCTTCTTTAGCTTCATATTGTTTTTTAAAAGCATCAGCAACTGGTCCTTTTATTTCCCCACCAGATATTTTATTCATTATTTCAGTTAATTTTTCATAATTAGTAGTATAATTGTTATAATTTACTTCAAATTGATCTCTAACTGTTTCTAATGATGATGAATCAGATTTAATAATTGCCATAACTTTACCTCCTTTATAATTTATTTTAAAACCCAAGAACCATTAGGTTCAGGAATTTTATGAAATTCATATAGGTTTAATTCTCCTTCTAATTCTTGAATTTTTAACCTCTCATTATATATTGTTTGTTCTAAATAACTAATTGTATTAGCATTCGGATTTTCTTTATTCTTTTCTGTACTTAAGGCACTTTCATTATCAGCTAATTTTGATTTATAACTATCATAATCAGACTTCACTTTTTGATATTTATCATAATTATCTCCAAGTTTATCTATATATGTTTTTATCTCCTCAACTTTTTCAATTAAATTTGTTATATATTCTGTTATCTTAGTATTTTGATTATTAACTACTTTTTCTATATTAGATAAATCATTACTAATTACTTCAGTATCAACAATTCCAAGATCACTATCAGCAATAGAAATAAATTTTTTTCCCCAAGCATCTTTTAAATCTTCTGCTTTTTCACTTATTAAATCACTATAATCACTATTTGTTGTTAATACCGTCCCGCCTTCACCTAAATAATCATTCACTATTCCAAGTGCTTCTGATACATCATATGGATAATAACTAGCATAATCTTCTAACAATTCGTAATCTCCACCACCGGTGCTACAATAATATGGATATTCTCCATTTGCATATTCTTCCATTTCTGTAAACATACTATTTACCTTCTTTATCTAGTTTTTCTAATAAAGCTTTATATTCATTTGTTTCATAACCATTATATAAAACTTTAGAAATATTATTATTAGAAAAAGCTAAAGTTACATCACTTCTAAATACACCTTCAGGATATACACAACCTATATAATCAAAATCTTTATTATTTGTAGGATTTTGAATTATTTTAGGATCTTGAAATATTGGTTTATAACCTATAATCATTACTGGTTTTTGACCATTTTTTAATAATAACACTGTACCTATTGGTAAATATTTAGTTTTGTTGTTCAATTTCATAACCTCCAATCGCATTTACTACTTTATCTCTAGGACTTTGGTACTCCTCTTCTTTATCTCCAAAATTATTTTCTATTTCGGAATCAACTTTACTATCAATCACTTCATCTAAAGCATCATTTTCCGCTTTATTTGTACCTTTTTTAACAATTGTATTTACTACTTTTTTACTAGTACTATCAGCTACTTGTTCTGCTGTTTCTTTAGAAATAGTTTCTACTACTTCTTCACTAGCTTCATGAACCACACTATTAGTAACTGTTTCTGTAATATCTGTAGCTACTTCCTTAGCTACTTGCTCTGAAACATCTCCAGTAAGTTCACTAGCTATTTGACTAGTCGCTGATTTTGCAGCACTTGCAGAAGCTTTTGATGAAAGAACTTCAGATACCGTTTCTGTAACAACATCAGATGTAACAGTATCAGCTATCTTTGACGCTCCAGCACCAGTTACTTTACCTATAGCTGTATTTTTAGCAGCTTGTATTACACCAACAACTGCAGCTGCATTTATAGTATCACCAACCGATAGACTTTTAGAAGTACTTGATCCCCACGAACTGCCAAAAGTAACTCCTTTATCAATTAACGATGAAACTTTTTTAGCATTACTTATTTTATTTGCAGTTTGTAATGAAGTAGCAGCTTTACCAATAACCTGACCTGTTACTATAGCAGCACCCGTTTTACCTGCAAATTTAAATATATTAGCATATGTACTATCTTTATCAAAATAACTATTTTTATCTATCCATTCAAAAGCTGCATTATTTTCTACTAAATTTTGCGCCCAAGTAGTAGCAGCCCAATCAGCAAGTTTTTCTGATGCTGCATCAGCACCAACAGCTTTACATATCCAACTACCTAAACAAAGAAAGCAATCACCAATATCTTCAAAAAATTCTAAAAATCCTTCAGCAGCTTTAAATACCGCCATTCCTGCAGTAGCAAATAATCTTTGACCAACACCAGGATATACATAATCAATATTTTGAGATAATAATAATGATGAATATGTAGCTGAATCATACCCATACCCAGATGCAAGCGAATCTAATTCACCGTTATTGTATTGTATACATATACCATTTTCATTTGCAGCAAGTTGTCCTATTTCAGCAAAACGATACGTAGAATCTTCAAAAGCACTAGTAAGTCCTGAAGTATCTATAAGCGACTCAATATTAATTTTCATGTCATATAAATCTTGAACAGCATCCCCAATATTATCGCTTAAAGTATCTCCATAATTTTTCATTTCTGTTTGAATATCTGATAATATACCACTACCAATATCAAATTGATCACTATTATATACAATTGAGTCTGCCATTATATATCACCATATTAAGTATAATTCTTATTCAATAATTTAACAACCTTTTACATGTAATGTTTACATTATCAATTTTATTTTAAGAATCAAAATTTACCATAACAACCATATCAATAAGTTTTATAAAAATATATAAAAACAACACTTTTTATTTTTTAAATTAACTTAGCCACTAGAAACATGTCATACGCAAACTAGGTTAGTTATATTTAAGAGAAATTTCGAGTGTTTAATCAAAAATAGCATTTTTTTAAACTTTCTAAATTTGAGAATTCCCTTTATTTTCAAGGGTTTTTCGATATAGTAAACACACGCACTCTATGTGTTTTGTATAAGGAAACATATCTAATCCATATATTTTTTTAATATTATAAAATTCTTTTAATACTTTTAAATCTCTTGCAAGTGTCATCGGATCGCATGATATATAGATTATTTTTTTAGGTTTTAATTCGATTATATTTTGAGTTACTTCTTTATCTAAACCTGCTCTTGGAGGATCTACCATAACTATATCTACCTTTTCTTTTATTTTAGGTAAACACTTTTTCGTATCTCCAAGCATAAAATATATATTATCTCTTTTATTTATTTTAGAATTACTTATTCCATTTAAAATAGCATTTTTTACTATTTCAATAGCATACACTCTTTTAGCTTTATCTGATACATTAATTCCTAAAGTACCAACACCACAATATAAATCTAAAACAATACTATCTTTCGTAATTTCTTTTTTTACTAAAGTGAATAATTTAGAACATATTTCTCTATTAACTTGAAAAAATGAATCATAAGATACTTGAAATAATAAATGATTTATTACTTCAATAAACTTATCATCACCATTAATTATCTTATTATTTAAAATAATTCCTACTATTTTATGTCTACTTTTTAAATATTCTATATCGGGTTTTATTTCATCTTTACTTTTTATTATAATTAATAATTCATTATTATAATTAGATCTTATTACTATTTCTCCATTATTAATATTAAAATATTTAATATCTTTTATTAAATTATTAATAGCATCACTTACTAATAAACATTTATCTATTTCTACTAAAG
>Ga0065708_1040087_pt1 | contig 16652 bp, 16 predicted proteins | sample Hoacrofraction12_2_FD_59095 | JGI IMG/M metagenome (GOLD analysis project Ga0065708, IMG submission 59095) | Hoatzin crop microbial communities from Cojedes, Venezuela, sample from fiber fraction 12 v1 | ecosystem: Host-associated > Birds > Digestive system > Esophagus > Crop | place: Venezuela... | reverse complement strand
AACCGTCTCGGCGCGTCGGCACTGATGCAGGGACTGGCCGACGGATATTTCGTGCTGCCTTACACCATCCAGAACTATCTGGCCGACCAAGAGGTTTGGCCTAAGGTTTCCACCGACCTGCCAGAGTTCGCCGAGGCAGAGAAGGGCGTGGAGGCCGAGATAGACCGACTGATGAACATCAAGGGCAAACGCTCGGTTGACAGCATCCACAAGGAGCTCGGCCACATCATGTGGGAGCACGTGGGCATGGGTCGCACCGAGAAGGGCCTCAAGGAAGGCATCGAGATGATAAAGAAGCTCAAGAAGGAGTTTGAGACCAACCTATTCATCCCCGGAAGCAAGGAGGGACTCAACACCGAGCTCGACAAGGCTATCCATCTGCGCGACTTCTTCACTATGGGACTGCTCATCGCCAACGACGCCCTCTCGCGCAACGAGAGCTGCGGCGGACACTTCCGCGAGGAGTATCAGACCGAGGAAGGCGAGGCCAAGCGCGACGACGAAAACTTCTTCTACGTAGGTTGCTGGGAGTATCAGGGCAACGACGACAAAGCCCCCGAACTCATCAAGGAGCCGCTCGAGTATGAGGCAATAAAAGTTCAAACACGTAACTATAAGAATTAAACGACAATGGCACGTAATATAAGTTTTACGCTCAAATACTGGAAACAGAATGGGCCACACGATAAAGGACACTTCGATACACACGAGATGAAGGACATACCCGACGACACCTCGTTCCTCGAGATGCTCGACATTCTCAACGAAGAACTGATTGAGGAAGGACAAGAGCCGTTTGTCTTCGACCACGACTGCCGCGAGGGCATCTGCGGAATGTGCTCGCTCTACATCAACGGCACACCGCACGGCAAGACCGAGCGCGGAGCCACCACCTGCCAACTCTACATGCGCCGCTTCAACGATGGCGACGTCATCACCGTGGAGCCGTGGCGTTCGGCAGGCTTCCCCGTAATCAAGGACTGTATGGTTGACCGTGGTGCCTTCGACAAGATTATCGCCGCCGGTGGCTACACCACCGTGCGCACAGGTCAGGCACAGGATGCCAACGCCATACTCATCTCGAAGGAGGCTGCCGACGAGGCTATGGACTGCGCCACCTGCATCGGTTGCGGCGCTTGCGTGGCTGCCTGCAAGAATGGCTCGGCCATGCTCTTCGTCAGCTCGAAGGTGAGCCAGCTCGCCCTGCTGCCGCAAGGACGTCCCGAGGCTGCGCGTCGCGCAAAAGCTATGGTGGCAAAGATGGAAGAGGTGGGTTTCGGCAACTGCACCAACACTCGCGCTTGCGAGGCTGTATGCCCAAAGAACGAGACCATCGCCAACATCGCACGCCTGAACCGCGAGTTCATTAAGGCAAAACTTGCCGATTAAATCGGCATTTTCCGATAAAGAGAGAGAGCCATCGACCGTAGCAAGTCGGTGGCTCTCTCCGTTTTCTCTCCTCACCATATCCTCCGAAAACCTTTCGGTCGTGAATCTTCCATGAATCCATGTCGAGCAACAGACGGTCGCATTCCCTTTCCGTCATTCTTTCATTTAGGGTTTATCGAATATTTTTGTCCATTTCATCGGGTATGAATCTCCCAAAATTCTTTTGAGAATGATGATGAAAAGGTTATTCTTTAGCGGTACTTAAAGAATCGCACAGGGATTTTGGAGGGTGATTTAGGTTAAAGCAGGGCGTGATTTAGGCTAAATCACGTTGTGGTTTAGCTTAAATTGCTGTATTGGGACAATGGACGGAGTGTGAAGCTATCACTTGCTGTTTTCGTCGGTTTCATCGGGGCGCATCTGACTGCCTACGATGATTGTGCGTTTGCCCATCGACGCGTTCAGCTTGTCGGTGAGGGAGTTCAGGCGACGCAGCTTACTGTTTTTCTCAGCGTCCCACTCGAAGAGGTCGGGCTCAACGGCCTCGTCGGTCGTGATGTTGTGTATCGTTACGCCGGCACGCTTGTATCGGTAGCCAGGGCGATAGATGTCCTTCAGCAGAGTGAGGGCGGCATCTATCAGTTCGTTTGTCAGGTTGGTAGGTGTGCGCAGGCGCGTGCTCTTTTGGTTCTGATATTGTGGGAGGTCCTTGCGATAACTATTTGTGGCAATGAATACGCTTATGTCGCGTGCCAACGTGTGCTGTCGCCTTAGTGTGCGTCCGCAGGCAGCAGCGAAGTTTGAGACCTCAGTAGAAATTTCCTCGATGGAATCGAGCATTTTCGGAAAGGTGCGCGTGTTCGATATGCTCTTGTTCGGAGCATCCTCGCGTATAGGTATGCAGTCGATGCCGCATAGCTCGTCGTGCGTATCGACGATGGGTTGGCTCATGTATTTCTTCAGCCAGCCGCGCGAATGAGTGGCGAGGTCGTAGGCTGTGTGCATATTGTTGGCGTGCATCACTTCGCGGTAGCGTCGGCCTATTCCCCACACTTCGTCTATCGGCGTCAGTTGTAGTGCTTTCGTCCTGCGCTCGTCCGTGTCTATCAGGCAGCACTTTCTGTAGCCGGCGTATCGCTTGGCGAAGTGGCTGGCTATCTTGGCAAGCGTCTTTGTTGGCGCTATTCCGATGCTCACTGGCACGCCCACCGTCTGCCTAACTTTCGTGGCGAGCGCTTCGCCCCACTGCTTCAGGTCGGTGGGCAACCCGCTGAGGTCGAGAAAGGCCTCGTCGATGGAGTATTGCCACATCTGCGGTGCCTCGTCGCGCAGAAAGTGCATCACTTCCGCCGACACCTCTTTATAATAGTCGTGGTCGCCAGGTATGGCCGTGATGTCGCGGTCGGCGAACTGCTCTTTCATGCGGAAGTAGGGCATGCTCATTCGCACTCCCATGGCCTTCGCCTCGTTGCTGCGGGCCACCACTGCGGCACTGCCCGCACTGAGCACCACCACTGGCTTGCCTTCCAGTTCGGGGCAGCGGCGGCGCTCGCAGCTCACGAAGAAGTTGTCGCAGTCAACTATCGCGTACATCTCTTTTCCTTTGTTCCTTTGTGCAAAGATAGCATATTTTCTTCACATTGGCGCAATTCTTCGCCAGTTTTCGCCAGTCTCGCTATTTTTTGCTACCTTTGCAGCGTAAAACGATTATCTATGTACGACTTGCAGACCGTGAGGGAAGATTTCCCCATTCTATCGAGAAAAATCTACGACCGACCATTGGTATATCTCGACAACGCCGCCACCACGCAGAAGCCTCTCTGTGTGCTTGATGCCATGCGCGAGGAGTATCTCAACGTGAACGCCAACGTGCATCGCGGCGTCCACTATCTTTCGCAACAGGCAACCGAACTGCACGAGGCTGCGCGCGAGACCGTTTGCCGCTTCATCAATGCTCGTTCGGCAAGCGAGGTAGTGTTCACGCGCGGAACCACCGAGAGCCTCAATCTTGTGGCCAGTTCGTTTGTCGAGGCTTTTATGTACGAGGGCGACGAAGTGTTGGTGAGCGTCATGGAGCACCACTCCAATATTGTGCCGTGGCAACTGGAGGCGGCTCGTCGTGGCATCGCCGTGAAGGTGCTTCCGATGAACGATAAGGGCGAACTTTTAGCCGATGAAATCGACGATTTTCTCACCGAGCGCACCCGCTTGGTCAGCATTGCCCACGTGAGCAACGTATTGGGAACAGTGAATCCCGTCGAAGAAATAGTGAAGAAGGCTCACGCTCGCGGCATACCTGTGATGGTGGACGGAGCGCAGAGCACGCCCCACTTCAAGGTGGATGTTCAGTCGATGGATTGCGACTTTTTCGCATTTTCTGGTCATAAGATGTACGGTCCTACGGGCATCGGAGTGCTCTACGGAAAAGAGGAGTGGCTCGACCGTCTGCCACCATATCAGGGTGGTGGCGAGATGATACAGAGCGTGTCGTTCGAGAAGACCACCTTCGAGCAGTTGCCCTTCAAGTTTGAGGCCGGCACTCCCGACTACGTGGCATCTCATGGTCTCGCCGTTGCGATAGATTATCTACAGTCGTTGGGGCTCGATGCCATCGCCGAACACGAAAAAGAGCTGACCCATTATTGCATGGACCAGCTCCGAAAGCTCGATGGAATCGCCCTTTATGGCGAATCTGAAAATAAGGATGCGGTGGTGTCGTTCAACGTGGGCAACATTCACCATCTCGACATTGGAACGTTGCTCGACCGCCTTGGCATTGCCGTCCGAACGGGGCATCATTGCGCCCAACCACTGATGGACCGCCTTGGCATTCAGGGTACGGTGCGCGCTTCGTTTGGACTCTATAACACTCGCGAGGAGGTTGACGCACTTGTCGAGGGCGTTCGTCGAGTCAGCGCCATGTTCTGATGCTTGCCACGAGCCACGCTGCGCATGCCAACCGAAGCACTATCGGCATGTCGGCGGGCAGCACTGTGCAGAGAAACGCACCCTGCGCCGTGAGTAGTCTCACCGTCTGCTTTACGCTTACTTCCTCTCCCAACACTTTTGAATAGTAGTCGGCGAGCGCCTTTACTGGGGTCTTTGCCACTTCTTTCACTTGCTTTGCAGCCTCGGCCATGTCGAAGGACGAGTTCTGTCTGATGGTCATTTCGTTGTTCATCGTTCGTTGTTTTATTGATTTCTGACTGCAAAATAACCGAGTTTCTGTGCAACGGAAGTTCACTTCCGAAAGTTTTTGTGTTAAAAACGCTCGCGTTTAGAAGTTTTTAACTATCTTTGCCGAAAAAGAGCAATGCTGAAGAGTTTCTATTACGAAGATATGGTGGAGGCAGGCTGCGACGAGGCTGGTCGTGGTTGTCTGGCGGGGCCGGTCTATGCTGCTGCCGTCGTTTTGCCGCGCGACTATCAGAACGAACGTCTTAACGACTCGAAGAAGTTGACGGCTCGCCAGCGTTATGCCCTGCGCGAGGAGGTGCAGCGCGACGCCTTGGCTTGGGCGGTAGGCGTGGTTTCTGCCGATGAAATCGACGAAATCAACATATTGCGCGCATCCATTCTTGCTATGCACCGCGCCCTCGACCAGCTCGATGTTCGTCTGGAGGCAGTGATAGTGGATGGCAACCGATTCACCCGTTACAAGGGTCTCCCTTATACCACTATTATAAAGGGCGACGGGAAATATCTCTCGATTGCCGCCGCGAGTATTCTTGCGAAGACCTATCGCGACGACTTCATGCAGTCGATAGCTGCCGACTATCCCATCTACGATTGGCAGCACAACATGGGATATCCCACCAAGAAACACCGCGAAGCCATCCGTTTGCACGGCATTTCCCCATTTCATCGAAAGAGCTTCAACCTTCTTGGCACCCCGACGACTCAACTTAGCATCGACTTCGATTCAGTCGAATGATGTGCTTCTCCAAATTCTCGGACGTAAATAGTCCATCAATATTTCATCCTTCATTCTTCGTCTGCACCATCGTCCCTGTTCCTAAAATTTGCCATAAATGGCATTTTTTAGGAATAGAATTTGGCGGTTTCACCATAAATTAATACCTTTGCATTCCCTAAAAGTGCCATAAACGGCAGATTTTGGGAATAAGATGATAATAGCAAGAGACCATTATTTGAAGGAACTGATAGCAGGAGCGCACAACAATCTTATAAAGATTGTAACGGGATTGCGTCGTAGTGGCAAGTCGTTTCTTCTTTTTCAGTTGTTCCGTAGGCATCTGCAACTTTCTGGCGTAGATGACGCACATATAATAGAGGTTGCGCTCGATGACCGTGCCAATATGCCGTTGCGAGACCCCGACAATATGTTGGCTTACATCCATTCTCGTATTAGCGACGATGGTTTGTATTATGTCCTTTTAGACGAGGTGCAGTTAATGAGCGAGTTCGTAGATGTGTTGAACAGCCTGCTTCATTTGAAGAATGCTCAGATTTATGTTACTGGAAGCAACTCGCGTTTTCTTTCTAAGGACGTAGCTACGGAGTTTCGCGGTCGTGGGCAGGAGATACATATATACCCGCTCTCGTTTGCTGAGTATTATTCAGCCGTAGGCGGCAGTAAGTCGCAATGTTGGAAATCCTACTACACTTATGGAGGTCTCCCCCAGCTTATTGATTACGAAAGTGATAATGCAAAAGAGGAATTTTTGAAGTCTTTGGTTCAGAGCGTTTACATCAAGGATATTCTTGAGCGTCATAATGTGAAAAATCAGGCAGAATTTGCCGAGTTGATGGCGGTTGTGGCGTCGATTACTGGTTCTCTTTTCAACCCAACAAAACTGTCGAACACGTTTAAGAGCGTGAAGGGCATTTCGCTCGATAATAAGACGATAGACAAGTATTTGACGTATCTTTCTGATGCGTTTATCGTCGAACGCTCGTTGCGCTATCAAGTGAGGGGCAAGAAATATGTGAACGCGCTTAGCAAATATTACTTTCAAGATGTTGGTCTCCGCAATGCGTTGCTCGATTTTAGGCAGAACGAGCCTGGTCATTTGATGGAAAATGTAGTTTACAACGAGTTACGTTTGCGTGGCTATCGCGTGGATGTAGGGCAAGTAGAGGTGAAAACGACTGGTGCCGACGGGCAGACCGTGCGTCAATCGTTTGAGGTGGATTTTGTGGCTAATCGTGGCGATGAACGCGTATATATTCAGTCGGCATACGCGCTGCCCGACGAGGAGAAACGCCAACAAGAGCTTGCGTCGCTGCTCCGAATAAAAGATGGCTTTAAGCGCGTCGTGATAGTGGGAGACGACATCAAGCCTTACTGGAATGAGCAAGGCATCTATATGCTTGGTGTTTACGACTTTCTTCTCGACCCAGACAGTCTGGGGCGCAGTTGAAAAGTTTGCTATTTCTTTGCTTTCAGTGCGGCGCCGTCGCGGAAGGCATTGCCTACCTTCGGGCCGAGAGAGAGGTAGGCGTTGTTGACGGGGTCGAAAGAGATGGGACGCAACTTCGATGGGGCGATTTTGCCGCTTTCATCGAGGATTTTCTCGTCCGCCGAAACGTTGACAATGCGCCCTACGAGGTGGCCCGACGCAGGGTCGTAGGAGATGAGCTCGCACTCAAGTGCCATGGGTAACTCCTCGATGAGGGGAGCATTGACAAATGCCGATTTCATCGCGTGAAATCCTGAACGCTCCCATTTGTCGGCGGCGTTGTTTGCTGACGCTATGCCCACGTAGTCGCAAGCCACCAACTGTTCTTCGGTGGCCATTGAGATGGTGAAAGCACGCGTCGCCAGCAAGTTTTTCACTGTCTTGTGGCCGTGGCTGAGGCATACGTTTATCTGTTCTGTGTCGTCGATGCCTCCCCAAGCGGCGTTCATGGCGTTGGGATTGCCATCGCTGTCGTAGGTGGCTATTATCCATACTGGTTGTGGATAGCTCCACGGTTTTGCTCCGAAATTTTTTCTCATGGTGGTGTGGTCTTTTTATTTCGATGGAATGGGAGTTTTTACTTCACCTCCCACGTGTCGTTTGTCTCCAAGAGTTCCTCGAAGTTGTGATATTTCTTCTGTGCGCTCACTTCGGCAATCTGCTGGTTCACTGCGTCGTTGTATGTCGGAGCGTCCACGTCGCGAATCACTCCGAGTGCGATGGGGAATCCGTCCTCAAGGCTCATCATGGCGAGCTTCAGGTGGAGCGTGTTGTCTTCGCAGTGGGCGTCGTGGGTGAGGATGTTGTCTAACGTGATGCCATTTTTGCCGATTTCAACGACTTTCAGGCCGAATCCTTCCTGCACGAGTCCGTATTCCGAGTTCTCTCCAAAGACGAGTTTCTCTCCGTGCCGCACGTAGATAGCGTTTTTCGAGCGCAGCTGCTTTGTTGCGAGAGCGTCGAAGGCTCCGTTGTTGAATATCATGCAGTTCTGGAGAATCTCGCATACCGATGCGCCTTTGTGTGCGACGGCTTGTTTAAGTATCTCCTGAGTTCCCTGTGCGTCGTTAGCTACGGCGCGGGCAAAGAAGTGGCCGCGTGCTCCGAAACAGAGCTCAGCTGGCCGGAACGGGTCTTCTACGGTTCCGTAGGGAGACGACTTGGAGACGAAACCTCTCGGTGAAGTAGGGGAATATTGTCCTTTTGTCAGTCCGTAGATACGGTTGTTGAGCAGTATGATGTTCAGGTCGATATTGCGTCGCATGGCGTGTATGAAGTGGTTTCCACCGATGGCCAGCCCGTCTCCGTCGCCGCTCACTTGGAATACTGTTAGGCTTGGGTTCACCACCTTGGCACCCGTGGCTATTGCGGCGGCGCGCCCGTGAATGGTCTGCATGGCGTATGTGTTGACGTAGTAAGGCAGGCGCGACGAGCATCCGATGCCCGAAATGACAGCCATCTCGTGGGGTGCTACTCCTGTTTCAGCCATGGCTTTGTGCAGAGATGCGAGGAAGAAGTGGTCTCCGCATCCAGGACACCATCTCGGTTGTCCCTTCTTATAGTCTTGGAACGTGTACATCTTTAATTATGAGTTACGAATTACGAGTTACGAATTTGTTGCGAAATCGCGAGGTGTAATCAGCGATGAACAATTCGTCAATCGTCATTCAAAATTTCTACTTCTTTATTATGTTCTCGAACGCCTCGACGAGTTCGCTCACTACGAAGGGCTGACCCTTCACTTCGTTGAACTGATAAGGCGTGAAGTTATCTACCTTCTGACGGAGATAGGCGGCGAATTGTCCGAGGTTCTGCTCGGCTACCACCACTTTCTTATAGCGGGAGAGCACCTCTGCCGTGTTCGTGGGCAGTGGGTTGATGTACTTGAAGTGTGCGTGCGCAACCTTGTGGCCACGTGCTTGCAGCTCCTCCATAGCGGAATAGAGATGCCCGTAGGTGCTGCCGAAACCGACGATGAGCAGTTCGGCGTCGGCGGTGTCTCCGTTTACCTCCAAGTCTGGCACGGGAATCTTCTCCACCTTCTCTGCCCTGAGACGGCACATCATGTTGTGGTTCTCCGGGTCTGTGGAGATGGCTCCGGTTCGACCGTCTTTTTCGAGTCCGCCGAGAATGTGTGTGTATCCCTCTTGTCCGGGTATGGCCCAATAGCGCACTTTCGTCTGTTCGTCGCGCATGTAGGGCGTGTAGTTTCCCTTCATTTCGGGCGTCGCATAGTGGGGATTTATGTCGATTAATTCGGCCATTTTTGGCAATTTCCACGCTGCCGAGCCGTTGGCAATGAAGGCGTCGGTGAGAAGTATCACGGGCGTCAGGTGTTCCAATGCTATCTTTGATGCTTGATAGGCGGCGTCGAAGCAGTCGGTCGGGCTGATGGCTGCGATGACGGGCATCGGACTTTCGCCGTTGCGTCCGTAGAGCGCCTGCAGAAGGTCGGTCTGTTCGCTCTTCGTGGGCAGTCCTGTGGACGGGCCTCCACGCTGGACGTCGATTACAACGAGCGGCAGTTCGTCGATTACCGCCAAGTTCATTGCCTCCGACTTCAGGCAGATGCCGGGGCCGGATGTCGAGGTGGCAGCGAGTGCGCCTGCAAACGATGCTCCGATGGCACTGGCGGCGCCGCTTATCTCGTCTTCGCATTGCACGGTGATGACTCCCAGCGACTTATGCTTTGCCAGCTCGTGCAGTATGTCGGTTGCGGGCGTGATTGGATAAGAGCCCAAGTATAGCTTCAGCCCCGCTTTCTCGGCGGCAGCTATGAGTCCGTAGGCAGTTGCCTTGTTGCCCGTAATGTCCATATATCGGCCAGGCTCTTTCTGCTTCGACTCTATGCGGTAGGTCGCGGGCACCGACGCGTGCACGTTGTGTCCGTAGTCGTAGCCGGCCTGCACCACTTTTATGTTGCTTTCGGTCACGGCGGGCTTTTTGGCGAACTTCTCGCGCAGGAAGTTGTTCACAAGTTCGAGGTCGCGATTGAACAGCCAGCATACAAGTCCGAGCGCAAACATATTGCGGCACTTCAGAACTGCCTTGTTCTCCATGCCGCTCTCCGCAAGACATTCCTTCACCATCGTGGTCATCGGACAGGCTACCACTCGGTCGGCGTCGATGCCCAATTCACCGAGATAATCTTCGGTCTTGAACTGCGCCTTCTCCAAGTCTTTCGGTCCGAAGGCGTCGGTGTCGATGATTACAGTCGCTTGTTTCTTGGCATAGCGAATCTGCGTCTTCAGTGCTGCCGCATTCATAGCCACGAGCACGTCGCATAGGTCGCCCGGAGTGTAAACCTTTCCTGCTCCTATGTGCACCTGAAACCCAGAGACACCCGTCAGCGACCCTTGCGGAGCTCTGATGTCCGCCGGGTAATCGGGAAAGGTAGAGATGCCGTTGCCCACGGTGGCCGATACCGTGGAGAAGATGTTGCCTGCGAGCTGCATTCCGTCGCCACTATCGCCAGAAAAGCGAACCACGACCTGTTCGAGCTCTTTCACTTCTAATTTTTCTGCCATATTATCTTGATTTTTATTCTGTCTGACGGTGGATTCCGCTGCAAAGGTCGCAAGATTTAGTGAGAAAACAAAACTTTTTCCTCAAAAACAGACCATTAGCGGCTTAACTCGCTGTTTTATTCCCTTTTTATTCTTTCGATGATTGTTCAATTTACCCTTTTCGGTGTTGGCATCTTGGCATAACCGTGTTTAAATAAGAACATAATCTTTTCTTCAGAAGAACATAACTGTTTTAAAGGCGAAGCTACACCTTATTATATATATAGGGCGAGGGAAATGTTGCGGGCGATAGGCGGAAGTCTGCGATGGGCTCGCGGGCGCTTGGCAATCCCTGCGGCGGCGTTTTTTTGTCGATGGAATGGGGGAAAAGACGATAAATGGCGATGAATAGTTTTTACAAAGGTGGTGCCTCTTGGCCCCGACTACGGTAGGAGCCGAATCCCACCACCGTAGGAGTCAAGACGCACCACCGTAGTTCCCGACTCGCACGGTGGTGGAAGTCAGCTCCTACGGTGGTGGAAAGTTTGGGCCATCGAAGTGCTTGATAATCAGTACTGTGAAAGTGGCGATTTCCTGCGCTTGAGGGGTTTGGAGGCTTCCGAGGCGGATTTCGTTTATTTTTACGTTTTTCAGATTTTGCTTTTTCGGTGCAAGTTTCGTCGCCTTTGCGTGGTCAATATTGCCGTCGGAGGATGGAAAAGTTGACATTCTGTATGTCATTTCGTAACTTTTTCGATGAAAAAGTTAGTAATTCGAGAATTTTGATTAAATTTGCAACACTAAAACGCAAGAATTATGAAAAAGATGGTAGTGCTGACCGGCGCAGGAATGTCGGTCGAAAGCGGATTGAGCACCTTTCGCGACGCTGGCGGACTATGGGAAAACTATCCTGTGGAGCAGGTGGCAACGCACGAGGGATGGGAGCGCGACCCCGTACTCGTGAACAATTTCTATAACATGATGAGGAAGAAACTCACCGACATCGAGCCCAACGAGGGGCACAGGCTCGTGAAGCGACTGGAGGAGAAATACGACGTGACGGTGGTGACGCAAAACGTGGACAACCTGCACGAGAAGGCTGGTTCCACCAAAGTCATCCATCTCCACGGCGAACTGATGAAGGTTTGTTCCAGCGACGACCCATACAACAACGACTATGTTGAGGACCTCACTGGGCGCGACCTTGAAGTGAAGCAGGGTGATAAAGCCAAAGACGGATCGCTGTTGAGGCCGTTTATTGTCTTCTTCGGAGAGGCTGTCCCAGAGATAGAGCGCGCAGCCCAAGCGTGCCAGCAAGCCGACATCATGGTCATCATCGGTACGTCGCTCAACGTTTATCCCGCCGCCGGACTGATACACTACGTCAAGCGCGGCACGCCAGTCTATCTCATCGACCCGAAGCCGGTAAACGCAGGCAGCACCGTGATTCAGATTCAAAAGGGAGCAAGCGAGGGAATGCGAGAGCTATGCGAACGGTTAGAGTTGGCTTTGTAGGACTGGGTATTCACACCAGAAAAGGAACGGTCAGTCGGTGGTGCGACATCGAAGGCACCGAGATAGTTGCCCTCTGCGACCTTAGTGAGGAGCGCATCGAAGCCATGCAGACAGTGCTACGCCAGCACGGTAGGCAGCCGGCAACACCCTACACCGACTATCGACCGATGTGCGAGCGCGACGACATCGACCTCGTTTATATCAGCACCGACTGGCTGAGCCACGCCCAGATTGCCCTGCACGCAATGCGCAACGGCAAGCACGCGGCCATAGAGGTTCCAGCGGCGACAACCATAGACGAGTGCTGGCAACTCGTGGAGACATCGCGGAAGACAGGGATGCACTGCATGATGCTCGAAAACTGCGTCTACGACCGCTTCGAGCTCGCATGCCTGCAGATGGCACGTCGCGGCACCTTCGGAGAGATTGTCCACGTGGAAGGAGCCTACCTTCACTACGGCGACAAACAACACTGGAACGACTATTGGAACAACTGGCGACTTGACTACAACCGACGAACCAGGGGCGACGTGTACCCCACACATGGGTTGGGGCCAGCCTGCCAACTGCTCGACATTCATCGCTCCGACCACCTTGACTATCTCGTTTCAATAGACACCGCTGCACTCTCCGGCCCTAATATGATGGACGTTCCATGCCCCGACTTCAAGAATGGCGACGTAACGACTACCCTTATCCGCACCCGACGGGGCCGAACCATACTGCTGCAGCACGACGTGATGACGCCCCGCCCCTACGACCGCCGCTACCAGATTGTCGGCACCGAAGGGTTTGCGCAGAAATATCCCATCGAGCAAATTTGCCTTGGCTCCGACGAACCGCTCTCGAAGGAAGAGACGGAGAAGCTCGTTTCCGCCAATATGCCCGATTTCATCGAGGATATACGCCCGCAACTCGACCGCTTGGAGGGTCGCAACAAGATGAGCTTCGTGATGGACTATCGCCTGGCTTACTGTCTGCAGCGAGGCCTGCCGTTAGACATGGACGTGGTGGACCTTGCCGAGTGGTGTTGCGTCAGCGAGCTCTCCCGACTATCCATCGAGCGAGGCAGTCAGCCCGTGAAATTCCCCGATTTCATCGGGAGTAAACCTACACTCCCTAAGACCCCTATCCTCCCTACCCCAATAAAACTCGATAAAAACAACGAAAAAAGAATATGAAGACAGAAGAACAACAGGCAGTCCAGCTGCCTGACAACGCATTCACAGAACTGAAAGAGGGCGAAGAATACCAGCCCGTGTTGAGTCCCAACAGGCAATACCCCGAAGTAAACCCGTGGTCGGTAACGTGGGGAATAGTGATGGCTGTGGTCTTCTCTGCCGCTGCCGCCTATCTCGGACTAAAGGTGGGACAGGTGTTCGAGGCTGCTATTCCTATCGCTATTATCGCCGTGGGAGTATCTACCGCCGCTAAGAGGAAAGACCCACTTGGGGAGAACGTAATCATTCAGAGCATCGGAGCGTGCTCAGGTGCAGTAGTGGCGGGAGCCATCTTCACCCTACCAGCCATCTATATCCTCCAGGCAAAGTATCCCGAAATGAGCGCGTCGTTCATGAAGATTTTCATCTCGTCTGCCCTTGGCGGCGTAATTGGAATACTCTTCCTAATACCGTTCCGTAAGTATTTCGTCAAGGATATGCATGGCAAATATCCGTTCCCGGAAGCCACTGCCACCACCCAAGTGCTCATCAGCGGCGCTAAGGGAGGCGACCAGGCAAAGCCGCTGCTCATGGCGGGACTCGTCGGCGGACTCTACGACTTCGTCGTTGCGACATTCGGATGGTGGAACGAGAACTTCACCACTCGCGTGGTCTCTCTGGGCGAGACCCTCGCTGACAAGGCAAAGCTCGTATTCAAGGTGAACACTGGCGCCGCCGTGTTCGGACTTGGCTACATCGTTGGACTGAAGTATGCATTCATAATAACTCTCGGCTCGCTCGCCGTTTGGTGGATCATCGTGCCAGGGATGGCAATCCTTTTCCCCGACGCAGTTCTCAACGAGTGGGACCCTTCCATCACAAAGGCAGTAGGGCAGATGTCCCCAGAAGAGATATTCCGTTCCTATGGCAAGAGTATTGGAATCGGCGGAATAGCGATGGCCGGCATCATAGGCATCATAAAGTCTTGGGGAATCATCAAGAGTGCCGTATCACTGGCTGCCAAGGAAATGGGAGGTAAGAACAAGGGAAGCCAAGAGGTGGCACGCACGCAGCGCGACATTTCGTTCCGCGTGATAACCATTGGCACCGTCGTTACGATCATCGCCACAGCACTGTTCTTCTATTTTGGAGTCATGGACGGCAACTTGCTCTTCGCGCTTGTCGGCATACTGCTTGTCGCCGTGATTGCCTTTCTCTTCACTACTGTGGCTGCCAACGCAATAGCGATCGTAGGCAGTAATCCCGTGAGCGGAATGACACTGATGACGCTGATTCTCGCCTCGGTTGTCATGGTGGCCGTGGGGCTCAACGGCACTGCGGGCATGGTGGCAGCGCTGATAATGGGCGGAGTGGTCTGCACGGCTCTCTCGATGGCCGGCTCTTTCATCACCGACCTAAAGATAGGCTATTGGATAGGCACCACCCCAGTCAAGCAAGAGCAGTGGAAGTTTGTCGGCACACTGGTATCGGCGGCAACCGTAGGCGGCGTGATGATGCTGCTCAACGAGACCTATGGCTTCGCAAGCGGACAACTGGCCGCACCGCAGGCCAACGCCATGGCAGCAGTGATCGACCCGCTGATGAACGGCGTCGGAGCACCGTGGCTGCTCTACGGCATCGGCGCGCTGATAGCCATCGTCCTCACTTGGCTCAAGGTTCCAGCGCTGGCGTTCGCCTTAGGAATGTTCATTCCTTTGGAGCTGAACACGCCGTTGCTCATCGGAGGAGCGGTGAATTGGTATGTTACGTCTCGCTCTAAGAATGCCGAGGTAAACAAGTCGCGTGGCGAGCGTGGCACACTGATAGCCTCTGGCTTCATCGCTGGAGGCGCACTCATGGGAGTGTTGAGCGCCCTTCTGCGCTTCGCGGGATACAATCCGATCAACGAGTCGTGGTTGGCAAATCCGCTCTCCGAAGTTCTTTCGCTCGCGGCGTACATACTGCTGATTGCCTACTTCATCTACGCCACACGCACGAAGAACGCCAAATAAACCACCGTCAGAAAAAATTAGCGGGAGCGAAACGTCATGTTCGCTTCCGCTGATTTTCGTCGATTTCATCGAAGGAATTATGACTAAAGACCGACTTGCGATAGACCAGCGTAGTGCTCGTCGGCGCAGCACTCGTCGTGGTGGGCATGCTCTCCATGCTCCTAAAGAAAAAAGAGCCGAAGCCATAGCGCCAAATTCTCCCGATGAAATCGGGAAAAACCGCCGCCCGCCGCTCCTTCTTTCCACGATGAAATAGGGAAAAACGAATAACTAACATAAAAAACAGAAACCACAGATGACAGACAGTTTCAACATCACAGTAAGAGGCGAACGCCACGTTCAGGAGAACAAGGTGTGCCAAGACTATTCCGTCTGCACGGTGGACGACGACGTTGCCATCGCCGTTGTTTGCGACGGACACGGCAGCTCGGCACATTTTCGCAGCGACGCGGGAGCACGCTTTGCCGCCGAAGCCACCGTGGAATGCGTTCGACAATTCGTAGAATCCACCGACGTGGCACAGCTTGCCACAGCCGATGTTCGCGTGCTCGCAGCATCGTCGCAAGCGAAAGATTCGCCCGATGAAATGGCCGTTCGCGAGGCATTCCAGCCTCTGCTTGCGCGGATAGTATGCTCTTGGCTTGAGCGTATAAAGGTTGACGTAGAGCAGCACCCATTCACAGCCGAGGAGATGGCTCCGATTCCAGAGGAGTATCGCCATCTCTACACAGACGGGTATTCCACCGACGGTGCCTACGGAACCACGCTGCTCGCCTACGTTCAGTGTCGCGACTGCTGGTTCTCGTTCCAAGTGGGCGACGGCATAATCATGTTTTTCAACGGCGACGACTGCGAGCTTCCAATAGCCGACGACCCCGTTTGTCGCGACAATCTTACCACGTCGCTCTGCGATCACAGCGTGCTCGAAGAGTTTCGCCTCACTGTTGGCACGCGCGAAACCATGCCTTCCTGCGCCTTTGCCTGCACCGACGGACTGCAGAAGTGTTTCCGTGGCGACCAGGCATTGGCCGACTATCTCTATAAGGTGAGCCAGATTCTGAACGTCGGCGGAAAGAGTGCGTTAGGCGACCGTCTTGCGTCGCTGCTGCCCACTTTCAGTAAGATTACGAGCGGCGACGACATCTCCCTCGCCTGCATATATAATAAAGAGGTATAGAAAAGACTTAAACCGAGTTTAAGTCGTCCGTCTTGCGATGAGCGGCGTCAGCGTTGCCCATCGGCTTGGCTTTTTATTGTTTTCGGTGTAGGTCGGCATGCCGCAGCTCGTCGAGCTTCTGTTGGTTGAGCGTGCCATTGTCCCAAAGTCGGTCTGCCTCTTGGTCGAGCTTATGCTGGAAGTGCCACATCAGCACGCTTTTAATCTCTCGCGCATAGTCTTCGCTGTCGTTCACAGCGAACAACTTCAGCAGGTGCAGCTGCGTTGGGTTAAGTGCCTGTCCTTGTGATTGGGCCATAGTCTGTGCCTTTTTAAGTTTGTTCCTTATGCTTTTTCGATGTGTCCGTCGCGGTCGGTTAGGGCTGTCGTGCCCTTGTTGCCGCCTACTTACCTCGTTTCGCTTGCAAAGATAAGCTATTTTTTTGAAAGATGCAACATTCTGGCTCTTTTTTGCGCCTTTTGTCGGAAGG
>Ga0065708_1000138_pt1 | contig 16670 bp, 5 predicted proteins | sample Hoacrofraction12_2_FD_59095 | JGI IMG/M metagenome (GOLD analysis project Ga0065708, IMG submission 59095) | Hoatzin crop microbial communities from Cojedes, Venezuela, sample from fiber fraction 12 v1 | ecosystem: Host-associated > Birds > Digestive system > Esophagus > Crop | place: Venezuela... | reverse complement strand
TGGGGTCATACTGGTAGCGGTCGCAAGCCAGTCTCTTGCCGGCGTTCTTGGCGTTTGAATCGTAATAGAATTTCAGTGCCAAGGGCTGGCTCTTGCCGAGGGATGTCGGGTCGATATAGAATTGCTCGAAGGCCTCATCCGTAGGGATGAAGAAGAGGTAGCGTGCCTGCATGGAGAGCAGATAGGAGTCGAACGACAGACCGAGGTACTGTGTCGCGCCGTTGCTCTGCGGGTCGGCCTCGCTGATACACCAGTTCATCACCCTCATATTTGAATAGAAGGAAGCCGGTGCGAGCACTGCCGAGAAGGCATCGGGAGCGATAAAGGTGTTGAGCACATATACCACGCCGTTGCAAGCCACGCGCACATCGTAGGTGTTGTCATCGGTATTTTTCTTGAGCAATGACACTTTCATTCCCATGTTCTCACTTGCGTCGTTGGTGATGGTGGAGAACTTGCTCGGCACGGTGCTGATGAAGGAGCTCATCATCAAGTTCTTGAGGATCTTGGTGATAATGTCNGGTTTCTTGGCGAATACGGAGTCGAGGTTCTCTTTCAGCATTGCCTTGGTGTTCACTGCCTCATTNCCCTGTCCTGTNCCNGCTCCATAGAGGTCGATGATNAATGAGAGGTCGCCTCCGGGGAGGAANCTCTNCTCNACNGCCTCATCCTCCGGCACAAACATGGCTCCGATGTCCATCAGCGAGCGGTCGGTGCTGCTGTTGTTACCNGCGCTGGGGAAATACTGGTTCCAACCCGGGTCGTAGTCGAGATAGGAGTTGCTGGAGATAATGGTACCGTTGGGGTCNGTGGTATTAGCGACGCTGTTTCTTGCAGTAGAGCCCTCAGAACGTGCGCTGAAATATTTCTTCTCGTAAATCTTGTCGATTGTACTCAAGCCCTGAGCAGTGGCATAGTCGTTGTAGTTGGATGTCAGCTCACTGTTCTCGTAGGGTGCGCAATAGTAGTCGAGGAAGCGTGAGAAATAGCTGGTGTTGCTGTTCTTACGTACCACGTCGGCCATATTACCTGGAGGCACCAGCACGTCTTCGAGCTGGTGTATGTAACCGTTGAGACAGGTGATGTCGCGGTTGATGATCTGGTCTTTAAACACGAATGCCGGGTTGGTGTCCTCATCGTAAGGCACACCAGTAAGGATTTCGAAGTCNCTGGGGTTGCCNTCTGTTGACTTCGTGGTGATGTCGTTGTTCACCATCTGCTCCCTTACGAAGTGNACCATCATCGGGGTGGAGGCATCGCTAACATAGTAGATACCCTTGCCCACGTAGTCGTCCCAGTACGAGTTGTTGGCAGGCATCTGGTCAGCCCTTACAGCGTAGGTGAGCGTGTCGTAGTCACCTGATGCCGTCTCGTGCTTCATTGCCATACCGGTGGTAACGCCGCCGCCGCTGTTGCTCACGTTGGCGAGCATGCTCACGAGGATGGCGTTGTCGAGCATTGAAGAGTAGAACAACTGTTTCTTCTGGGCGTCGGTGAGCTCTTCGTAGCTNGACACTCCATACTCATTTGATTCGAAGAACCTCTTGAAGGCATCATCATTAGCCGGGAAGATAGTCTTACTTCCCGTCTTGTTTAAGACATCCTTGTAACCCAAGTCCTCAGCAAGCCTCATGTAGGTATCGAAAGTGCCGGTAAGCTTTTCACCACTTTCCAGCTCTTCCCATATACTACCACCGAGGAATGAAGGATTTGAGTCTGCTGGCACCTCCTCGTACTTGTCAACGCAGGAGGTCATCAGTCCCGCCACTGCGAGAGAGACGAACAAAATAATCTTCTTCATAAAATCGGTTTTAAGTTATTTATACTTTATCCATATTCACGAGAATTCCACCGCCTTTTTACAAGCAGTCTAAGTTTTCAGCTGCAAAGTAACTCAAAAAAAATGAAATAACCTAATAAAATCGATACTATTTTTTGTATTTTTGTTCAAAAACGGTGTTTTTAACTAAAAAAACACTTTTTTNATNCCAAAAAAGNGGCTTTTCNCTGAATTTTTCTTGCTATTGCTATACAGGCATTACAAANACGAAGAGACCCTGGCTTTGCAGCCAAGGTCTCTAAGATTATCCCTGCCTCAAGGGCGGGTTAGAGTGAAGTCTTACTTCTTGATGAACTTCTTACCNTTGATGATGTAGAGTCCGCTCGGGAGGTTCTCGAGNNTTGTNGCNTCGCTTGCAACNTTNACACCAGAGATTGTGAACACACCCTTAACGGCAGCCTTCNNAGCNTCAGCGTCAGACTTGATTGACTCAATACCTGTAATAATCTGGGCGGTGTACACCTCCTGGGCGATAAGATCCCAGTAAGCATTCTTGAGAAGCTTACAGTAAGCCACAGCGTCGGCTGAAGAAGCAGGACTGGCAGTGGCAATAGCCTCATTAGCTCTCTGCAGTGAGCTGTACAGACGTACAAGTCTCCAGTCGGTAGCTCCAACAATTGCAACACCCTCATTATAGAGGTTCTGAGCTGTTGTAATCTCGTTTTGGAGTTCTTCCTTCACGCCAGATACTGTGCCGTCGTATGAAGAGCCATAGTAGTAAATAACATTGTCGCCGAATGCGAATGTATTGGCACCTGCCTTGTCAATCTGGTCTATTGCATACAAACCAAACTCTGAAGCCTCCTCAGCTGCGTTAGCGAAGTAGAATACAGAATACTTAGAAGCTTTGTATCCGTCAACAGATGTTGAACCGTTCCAATAGAGATACTTAGAGTGAACTCTTACAGAGTCGGGAGTACCAGCCTGACCGAAGATGAGTTTAACTTCTGAATTAGAAGCTGCGCCTGCGAAAGCTGTATCAGCAACCTCTGTCTCATCGAATGTGAGAGAAGTTATAGTACCCATAGCCACGTCGTATGCTTTATTCTCGTTGAATGCCATAGCACTTGCACGATACTCATACATACCTGCCTCAGGCAGAGTGTATTCCTGAACGAGCTTGCTGTGAGGAGATACTGTATTTCCACGCCATACCTGTGCTTTCCAGTCACTGTCGTAGTTATCGCCTGATACGCCAGAAGAAACTGTGAAGCACTCTTTCGACATATCGTTTGCAGTATAAGTCCAACCCTTAATACCAGTAGCAGTGATGTTCTTATAACCAGAGGAGTTTTGGTCAAAGTTCGGGTTGATGATATCCAGTGTTGAAGGATTCTCGTATGTAGCGGCAGAAGCCTCAAACTTAGCTTTTGCAGCCATCAGGCTCTCGTCAGCTGAGGTATAGGTCTCAGCGTCGTCAGCAGTGGTGTTGCAAGCATTGTCAACGAGTGCCTGTGCCTGCTGAATCTCGCTCTCGAAGGTAGCTTTTGTTGATGCGCTGGCAGCGTCTTTGCCTGCCTCGTAAGAAGCCTTGCTTGCCTCAAGGTCGCTAACCAATGTGGTGTAAGGATTGTTGGTGCTGAAGAATGCGCTGCGCGAGGTGTTGCAATACTTATTGTAAGCCACGAGGGTGTTGTAATATGTGCCCTTTGCCACGATAGCACCGCTCTCATCCTGCAGGTAAGAGTCGTCAGCAGCAACATAGTTGCCTTCTGCGTCAACGATAGTCAAAGACTCATTATATCTCTCTTTCAGGAGGTTCAGAGAATCCTGGAGAACGTCCTTGCCCCAAGGATACTGTGAGCACTCTGTCTTGTTAATCAANCTGTCGAGGATGGTGATATAGCCATTCATAGCGCTCTGCTGAGCGATGATATTCTNAATAGCCTTAATCTTTGTCTGCTCATCTGTGGTAGTACCGAGCATACGGAGCTGGTCGTTAGCCAAGAACCAAGCACCACCGAGTTTCTTGCCTACCATATCATCAGGAATAGTCCAAGTAGCACCTACAACAACGTTGTTCTCGCCCTCGGGAGCGTCGAAGAACTTGAAGTATGTGTCATAGTAGCGTGTCGGCAGAGTGTCGCAAACTGTGGTGTCGCCGTTAGCGAATACTGTTGCTCCATAGAAATCGCTCTCATAGTTGGGAGTATAACGAACTGATGAAGCAGAACCAACCATATAGTATCCCTTCATATCAATGCCAAACAGATAGCGGCCTTTTGACATCGACTGTGTGAGAGTGGCAGAAGCATTCACGAGGTCGTAGGTACCCTGAATGGTGCTGTAGATATTATCCTGTGTGTCAGCAGAGCCGTTCATATGGAACCAACGGCCACCGATAAGTGCCCAAGCGCCAATCTGTGTTGCCTTCTGATATTTTGTTGATGTGTCTGTCCAGCTGGTGTAAACACCGCTCATATCAGCAGAGTTGGCATTCAGGAATTCTGTCTGTGCCTCAGAGAGTGAAGTTAATGCATCCTCCATCTCTGACTTGTCTTCGGTATTAGCATCAACGAGTTCCTGTACGTATGCTATAACACCTTCGAAATCCTCCGGGCTGTGTACAGTTTTGTCCTCGTTGGCATTTGCCCACTCCTCGCTGTTGTACAGATAGTTGGCAATGTCCAAAGCGCGCTTAGCGATACGGTCGTCATAAACGTCGGATGCCTGGTTCACGCTCACGTTGGTAATCTGTGTGCCCTCGGTAAGCTTCTGGAAGGCAATCTGCAGCATTGTGGCAGTTGAAGAAGCGTCAACAAACACTGTGTCGGTCACTGTTGTCCACTCTCCGGCAGCCACTGTAACTGCCTCGTTGGTAAGGCGGTAGCCATCAGAGGTATTGCTGAACGAGCCGTCGCTGTTCACGAAAATGGTGATGGCGTTTGAGTTGCCTAAACCGGCAGTGAAGCTGCCGCCATTAGGAGAATAGATGTCGTAGCTCACCACATAGATGTTGCCTGCTGTCAGGGTCACGCTCACGCAAGCGGAGTTGCTTGTGGCGTCAGCGCTCTGGAGCACGTTCTCACCGTTAGGGCCTACGCCGGCCTCGAGAGACCATGCTGCCATGTCAACACTTCCGGCGTCCACTGTTGTCCAGCCTTCGGTAGAAGCACTTGCGAAATTACCGTTTGTAACGATGTTCTCGCCTGTCACTTTCAGTTTGGCGTCAGCGGTGTAGATATAGTCACCTACACTGGCAGCATTTGCTGTCAAGACACCGCACAAAGCCATTGCTTGTAAAAGTAATCTTTTTTTCATCTTACAAATATTTAAGTTAATAATAGAACTAAATTCTCTTATATACTCTACTCATTATACTTTTTCTTTCACTATTGTCTTTGCCGCATTTTCATTTCTGTCAGCGTGCAAAATTAATGATAATAATTAATATAGAAAAATTTTTTGCCCGATATTTAATAATTTATTGCTGAAAAGTTTTACATTTAACGTTTTATAACTTCTTTGGGTGTGGGAAATGTGTATTCCCCACACTCAAAATCAGTTATCATAGTTTCATAATACTCATTACACCTTATTTAATAATAATAGATGTAGCCTTGCCGTTGCTCAGGCGTATCAGGTACTGTCCTGCGGGCAGACCCTGACGGCGCAGAGTAGCGGAGAGCTGCGATAGCTTGCCGTTGTAGTCGGCAACCTTATAGCCACTCACGTTATACACGGCAGCCTTGACAATGGTGCTGGCGTCGATGCCGGCGATGCCAGCGGCATCCTCAACCACTCTGAGCACACCGTTGGTGGTGAGCAGGTCGGTGGTGTCCCAAGCCAAGCCTAAGGGGAGTTCCGGCAGAGAGAGCGTCGGCTCTCCGGCGAAGGTGGCGGCTGTCCATACCTTGAAGGTGTCGCCGGCAGCGGGGGTATAGCCGTCAGCGAGGGTGAAGTTCACCGTGCCGTTGAGGGTCAGGGTGGTTCCTGCCTCAAGGAGCGAGTTGCTGCCATTGGCCGCGAGAAGCATATTGATGGTGTTGGAAGCTCCCTCGGTGAAGATCGTGCGGGTCTTGAAAGTACCCGGGGTAGAGGCGTCGTTGTAGTTATATACCGACAGCACGCCGTTGCCCGACATAACATTAGAGTTTACATATCCGCAGCCAATCACGTTGCCCTCGCCGGTAATCTTCATCGTTGCCGAGGTGAAGAAGGATGACAGGGAGGTGTCGTAGAACTGCAGTGTGCCCTCGTTTACCTCAAGACTTCCGAGGAGCTTGCCCGGGGTGGAGAGGGTGATGGTGCCGGAGCCTTTCTTCACGAGCGGGGTGCCGGAGGCGGTGCTGGCGAGGAAGGTGTAGGTGGTGTCCATCATCAGGGTGTAGGTGCCGCTGCCGCTGAGCGTGCCAGAGCCGGAAACCATGCCTACCGGGAAGTTATAACCCTCATTGCTCACGGTGATGCCGCTGTTGAGAAGCAGCACAGCGTTGGGAATACCGTAGGTGTTCTTGAAGGTGAATGTGGGGTCGTAGGTGCCGCGCTTCTTCGTTGCGGGAACCACTGTTCCGGTGAATGCGCTCCAGTCGCCCTGCAGGTAGTTGCGCACGCCGGCGGCATATACCGTGAAGCGTCCGCTGCCGGTGAGCTTGCCGCTATATACGCAGCGCGGGTCGAGGTAGAGAGTACCTGTCTTGGCACTGTCAACGACGAAGTTGCTCGAGGTGGTGTTGTTGCTGTTCTCGCTGTTATGGTCATATACCGTGCCGCCCTGGAATTCCACAGTGGCGGGGAGAGCATTGTCGATGCCGCAGTCAACAGTTCCTGCCTTGACCACGAGTTTCTTCACGCCGATGGCTTTCTGAAGGTTCAGAGTTCCGGCGCCGCTCTTGGTAATCGTGGTTCCGCCGTTGGTGCCTGTGATTGCCGACTGCAGGTAGAGGGTGGCTCCCTTGCCTACCTCGATGCCGCCCTCACCGGCTCCCACACGGATGCCCTGGCTGGTGTAGAGGGAAGTGTTGCTTGCCGTGGCGAGAGTGCCGCCGTTGGTGAGCGTAATCTTCGAGGATGCCTTTCCGAGGGCTCCATAGTCGTCGCCCTGGGCGTTGGCGAGGTTAGACACTGTTACCATACCCTCGTCGATGCTTGCGCTTGCGATGTGGTTGAGGTTCTTAATCGTAACATTGCCGGCGCCAGTCTTCACGAAGTCGAAGTCACCGCAAAGGCTGTCGCCCTGCAAGGTGTAGCTCTTATTCACATTCGAGTACTCGAGATATGCAGGAGTAACAGTGCCGCTGACCTTCATTATCGACATTGTGGCGTCGTCGGTAACATACACGCTGTCGTTGGGCACGAACTTCACGGTGTCGCCAGTGGCAACAGACACGAAGTTCACCACGTCGTCGGTGTTCCAGGTGATCGACTTGCCAATCCATCTCACCGGCTCGCTCTTGAAGCCCTGCACTGTGAGGTAGAGTTTGCCGTCGGTATATGAGAGTGTGCCTTTGGCGGTGCCTAAGCCGGCGAGGATGATATTGCTGATATCGCCGTCGATAGCCCCAACCTCTCCGAGGAGGTATGTGCCCTCGCCGATGGTGCCGTTGAAATTAAACACCGGTGCGAGGTATGCCGGACCGTATTTCCAGTTCTTCTTCTCGATCTTGATGACATTGGCCTTCACCTGGTCGGCGCTGCCGTCGGAGAGGATGTCGATATTCACTTTCGCTCCGAAATTAAGAATCAGGGAGTCGGTGGTGATCTGTGATGCCGCGGTGGTGTCGGCTCCGATATTCAGCTCTGAGGCGTAGTCCATCTCTATGCCTTTCGAGAAGGTGCCGCCGGCAGAGGTGAGCACGGCGAAGCGGTTGAGCCATACACGGCTGTTCTGCATCGTGCCGTCAAACTGCAAAGTTCCTGCCCATACGTCGGTGCTGCCGCTGTAGGTCTCTGTAACGGCGGGGAGCACGAGGATACCGTCGCCCTGTTTCACAAGACGGGTGCTGCCGGCGAAGGCGCCGCCGCTGACAGTACAAGTATAATAGGTGTAGCCGATGGAGGGGTCGGTGGTGCTGGTGCTGTTCTTTCCCTGTACCCATGAAGGCACGTTGAAAGTCATCACCCACGGCTGTGCGCCGTCCTCAACGGTAATTTTGGTGTCGTTGGTCTCGCAGACAATGGCGTGCTGGTCGTTGAGCGAGCTACTGATGGTGCCGCCGTTGGCCACCTCGGTGCGTCCTGTCATCACTAATGGTGGCGGAGGAGTGGTGATGCCTTCCATCTCGCCGAGGAAGTAGCTCACGTGAGGAGGCTGGTTGTAGCCGGTCATCTCCCAATACATGCCGTTGCGGTACTGGTGGTCGTGCCACAAAGTGTAAACCCTCCAAGCAGTGGGACTGTTGGTGGTGAAGAGGCGCAGGTTGCCGTCGTCGGTCCTGAGGATAAACTCCTCACGCCAGTCGCCGAGGATATCGCCCATAAAGCTCGGAGTTCCTTTCGTGCCGTTGCAGGTCTTGCTGTCAGCGAAGCTGAAGATGCTCGAGCCTAACTTGTTTATACGGGGGTTGCCGGTCTCCACGTATGACGAGGTGTTGAAACCGGAGTAGTTGAAGGTCTCCTCCAAGAGGTCGCCGTCCCAGTAGCAGCGGAAGTTCTGGTCGATGCCGCCGCTCTGTCCTAATGTCTTATGCGTAACACTGCTCATCCAGCCGTCGCGTGCCGAGCAGCCGATGGCGCCGGGGTATTCATTAGAGAAGTTACCCATTATGGCGCGGCCGTCGTCGTTGGTGCCCACGATACGGTAGTAGATCTTCGATGTCGTGGCGTCGCGGAAGTTATTGCAGGGGCTTGTCTCGTTGCAGGCATATACCTCCTGACCGTGGCTGTAGGGGTCGAAGTCGCCCACGTGCATGGCGTCGCCATGACCCAAGCCGGTGGTGGAGAGGCCCTTGCCGTTGTCGTCGATGACCATAGAGCCGTGAACAATCTCGTCGCGACCGTCCCAGTCAACATCGGCGATGCTGAAGTTGTGGTATCCCTGTCCGTAATAGGGACTGGATGACGAAGTGCACTCCCAATACCAGCGTTGTGTGAGGGCGTGGGTGGAGGGGTCAACATCGTATGCCACCATCTTATGCTGGGTGTAGCATCCGCGTCCTAAGTAGATGCTCGGTTTGCGGCCGTCGAAATACGGTGCTCCGAAATAGTGCTTCGTGGCACGGTGTCCGTAGCTGTCGCCCCAGTCGCTCACGTTGCCGCGTGCCAAGGGGTAGTCCATCACCACGTATGGCTCGCCGGTCTCACCGTTGAGGTAGAGGAGGAACTCTGCTCCGTCGGCCATATACTCGCCGCCGTTGCGGTAGTTCTTCGAGGCGTCGCCNATGGTCTGNGTGCTGCCGTCGGCCTTATGGATNACCATNCCGTCGGCGCCGCGGAGNANCACCTCTGCCTTGCCGTCCTGGTCCCAGTCATATCCGAAGATATTCGTCTCCACGCTCGAAAGGCTCAGCATGTTCTTGCCGCAGTCGATATACCACAGTCTCTTGCCGGCGATGGTATATACCTCCAAACGGTCGTAGTAGGGNCAGTCGGTGGCATTCCACGAATAGCTGCTGTTGCCTGTGAAACGGCGTTTCAGCAAGATTTCCTGTATGCCGTCGCCATTGACGTCGGCCACGCTCACGTCGTTGGGCTCATACCACGAGGTGATGTCGTTGCCGCTGTCGTCATATACTTTCTCCAAAGGGATGTCTAAGTAGTTGTTCTCCCATACCGACACGGCGGAGCATTGCGACTGCTCCACGCCCTTAATCACCGGGGCCACGGTATAGGTGCTGCCNGTGCTNCCNGAGGCGTCGGTATAGTTCGACACGTTCAGCGGCTCGCTGTTCACCTTCACACCGTCGCGGTAGAGGTTGTACTTCACATCGTAGTATTCCTCACCGAAAATCCTCCAGGAGCAATACACGCCTCCGCTGACTTTCATTGCCACTAAGCCGCGGTCGATTTTGTCAACGACGCGCTGCGCCATGNCACCTTGCGACATCAGCAATGCCGCAAAAGATANTAATAAAAGTTTCTTCTTCATCATTTTATAGGTTTAGTTTGTAATTCTAATACAAGTGCAATTTAGTTTAAAACCATAGCAAGGCAAGCCCGCCATACACACATATTCGGGTGCAAAGTTACAAAAATCATTGGGACTCCAATAAAATTTTAAGTAAAAAAATCTTATTTCGGATAAATTTAATGTTTTCAGTACAATTTTATTAGCAATTGACNGCGATAACAGGCTATCGAGTGCGGATTTACAATTGTTTATTCTTTAAAGAGGTCATCGGCGACGACCTCGCTCTGCACGATGTTCCAATACATATTATGCTCCACTCCGTATGGGGTGATAAGTGTGAGGTGCACAGCCTTCTTGNTGCCGGTGGTATCGTAGAAGCGTGTGATTTTGCGTCGCAGNTCCATNTCNTAGTCTTTGCTGATAGAGAAAGGTCCGGCGGAGAATTTCATCTCGCACAGGTTCACCACNTTGTCGGCNCGGTCGATAAGCATGTCGATTTGCACCTCNCGGCCCCCGTCCTTCCCCTTNGTCCGGCAGGAGAGCACNTTCGTAACCACGCCTCTGATGCCCAANNCCTCCTTNATCTGCNTGATATGCTGAAAACACACCCTCTCGAATGCTAAGCCCGTCCACGCCAAACGGGTGGAGGTGTTNTACACGCTGCTCCAGAAATGCTCGTCGTTGTTTACATTCTCCTTTATAAACTTNAAATAAAACAGCGACAGGTTGTCGGAGAGGCGGAAAATGGCATCATTCTTCTTCGTAGAAAAATTATGATAACGGCTGATGAAATCACTGTGTTCCAAGTCTTCAAGAGCACGGGAGGTACCACCGTTGTCCTGAAGCCCCGCCTTACTGATAATCTCATTACGGGTGAGACCACTCTTATGCTCGCCCAACACTGTAACTATCTTAACATATATCTCCGGACGACGGAAAAGCGAGTCATATAATATATTAAACTCATTGCTCAACTTACCATTCTTTTTGAAAAATAAGCGGTCGATATTACCAGCCAAACTCTGCCCCTTTTGGAGAAGCGACCAATAATAGGGAATACCGCCTAATATCATATAAGCTTCCAAAATGTCATAGCGGGTAAACTGCAAATCCATGCTTTTGGCATATTCCTCACATTCATGCAGAGTGAAAGGACGAAGATAAATCTGATACCTCACACGGTTGTAAAGACCTCCATAATTCCGAAACAACTTGTTGATTATCCAAGAAGCAGCGGAACCGCACACGATGAGGAGCACGTCTTTACGCATGGATGCAAAACTGTTCCAGAAGAATTCCAAGGCTGTGGTAAACTTCGAGCCGGGAGTGTCCATCCAAGGCATCTCATCGATAAAAACCACTTTCTTCTCCTGACTGCTTTCCTTTATCAACTGTCTCAAGAGCTGAAAAGCATCCATCCAAGTGGAAGGAGCACTGTCAACCGTCATACCATATTCTTCCAATGACTGGCACCAGGCCGCCAACTGTACTTGTTTATCACCGTTAGCAGCACCGGAATGCTGAAAAGTGAACTTTCCTTCAAATGTATTCTTCACTAAAAAGGTCTTCCCTACCCTGCGACGGCCGTAAACCGCCACAAACTCCGACTCCGACGACTCGAATGCCCTTAGGAGCTCCCGCTCCTCTTCTTTCCTTCGTATTATCATAATAGCGAACTTTATTGTTTCGGGGGCAAAGTTAATAATAAAATCCGAAAAAACAAGCGGAAATTGCGATTTTTTTGATATTTCCGCTAATTTTTAGGTCGAAATTTAGCGGAAATTGCGATTTTTCGATAATTTCCGCTAATTCTTTGGTCGAAATTCAGCGGAAATCCTAATTTTTAAGCGATTCCCGCTAAATTGTTATCAGCAAATTAGCTAAAAGTCGGTTTTTCAGGCAGTTTTAGCTGATTCACCCTCAACTTTTCAGCGGAAATTGCGATTTTTCGATGATTTCCGCTGATTCTTATGGCGAAATTTAGCGGAAATCCCAAATTTTAAGCGATTTCCGCTAAATCCTCAGCAGCAAATTAGCTAAAAGTCGAATTTTTCGGCAGTTTTAGCTGATTTGCCCTCGTAAGGAAAAACGATTATAATACAACAAGTATTGTTTTGAGGCGGAAATAGCCTTGCGACATTAGCATCAGGCCGCCGTAGGGGTTTTGGGAGCCCCAGGAGTTTTTGCAGATGAAAAAGAGGATGCCGGACTTTTTGTGGCGGGCGAGGCCGATAATCTCCATGCAATGGTCGTCGGTGGTGAGGCCACGCTCAAACGCCTGCTGACGCTTGGAGGGAAGACTGTCGATTTTGCCACTGTCAGCGGCCTTGTCATCGAGAATAGCAAGACCCTTGGAAAAAGAGAAACCCTCTTCGCTGATGTCGCCCTCCCAAGCGACGCTGCGGCCACGGGCGAGGGCGGAAAGGACACGGGACTCAAGGGTGTCGATAGGAACGTTAAGGAATTTATGAGCCTCCCAGTTGTCAGGAAGCTCCAAGGCGACACGACGGCCGAAAGGATGGTGCGTGAAACTCGTGAGCAACTCATACTCGCCAGGGGCACAGACGCTGTGAGCAAACTCCTCGGCGGTATATTCCGCGCCGTTCATAAACACAAACCGGGGGCAAAGGTCGAGAGCCTCATCCAAAATCTTTTTGGCGGAAGACCTCATCTCCTCCAAGCCGGCACGACGGGCGGCGGCACCACGAATCATCACCTTGAGCTTATTCATTAAGGGAACGGAACGCACGGGGCGGTCGGGATAAGACTGATACGCCATTGCACCGCGACGGCCGAGAAGGTCGAGCAAAACGGCACAAGTGCCTCGGTCGGTGAAACGGCTCTCGCCTTCAGTGAGGTAATAACGGTCGCTAAGCTCCATCAGGCGCTGGCGGTAAACATACATTGCACTAAGATGCACACTGTCGCCCATGGCGATATGATTGCTCTCTATCATACCCAAGACAGCATACGCCCAACAAAGACTCGTATTGCCCTGCGACTTAACAGGAGTAATAGGATTTGCCGAAACCACCTCAAACCGCTCGTCGGCTGCCAAAAGCGACAACGGAGAGGGGGGCCGCAAAGAGTCAATACTAGAGGAAGCCTTCGAGAATGAAGTAGATGATGAGCCGTCAGAAGGTCTGCCGTTTGCGGAAGCCTCAACCCCGGGCGATGAGCCGTCAGAAGAGCCTTGCAAGGAAGAGCCCTTCCCCGCCCCACTCCGGCCACAAGAAAACATCACCGCAGCAAAAAGCGAAGCTACAGCTATAAAAGTAAAGCCTCTCATATCGTTTGAACACTCTTCCTACCAAATATCACCTGCCTTATTGCGGCAACGCCGCCTGCGCCGGAACGGCGCTATAATTGTCAATTGTCAATTGTCAATTGTCAATTAGCAAAAGTAATGTTCCATTACTTTTGCTTTACTCCCATTCTCGCCTCCACCACATTAATCACATAGTCGCCGAGTTTCTCGCACTCATTGATGATATCCATATATGCCGTACCGATGGAATAGGTATATTTGTTTGCTTCGAGGTCGTTGATATTCTCGCTCTTCAGTTGGTTGCGGTAGTTATTAATCTCCGTTTCGATATTGAAGGAGCGGTTGGCGTCGAGGTTGTCCTTGCGCCCGGCGAGCAGCACGTTCATCTGCGTCAGCGAGTCGTCGGTGAGCTCAAACATCTGGTGGATATGGTTTACCTGCGAGTCGATAAACGTGTCCTTGCCGGCGTGATAGCGGTTCAGGGTGCGCGCGATATTATAGCAGCTGTCACCGATAGACTCTATCTCCGAGATCTCACGGAGCATGGCCCTGATTTTCGCCTTCGTCTCGGCACTCAGGTGGTTATCACTCACACTGTCGAGGAAGTTGGCTATCTCCAGCTCGATATTATCACTTATCTGCTCATATTTCTCTATGCGCGAGAAGAGTTTCACGAACTTCGTGTCGTCCTTGAGCTCCATCAGCTCCCTGACGAAACCAAACATACGGTGAATCCTTTCGCCAAAGACCTTAATCTCCTTCTGTGCCTCAAGCACACTGAGCTCCGGCGTCTCCAAAGTACCACTGCTGATGAAGCGCAGGCGGAAGTCCTCCTCCTCGTCGCTCTTGCGGGGCTTGATAACCTTGCATACTATCTTCTCGATCACAGGGATGAACCATATCAGGATCAATGTGTTGAGAAGGTTGAACGAGGTGTGGAAGGCGGCGAGCACAAACGACAGCGTGGCGGGGTTAGTAACGTTTTGCGGGTCAACGCCCACGATGCTGCACACCATATTCACAAACGGGTGGAAGATGCAGAGCACCCAGATGACACCGAAGACATTGAAGAACATGTGGGCGAAGGCAGCGCGCCGCGCCTGCGTGTTGGCCGTCAACGCCGCGATGTTCGAGGTTACGGTGGTGCCGATATTCTCACCCATCACAAGGGCGATACCCTGGTAAATGGGAAGGATGCCGCTGGAGCAGAGAATCATCGTGATGGCCATAATGGCTGCCGACGACTGCACGCACATCGTGAGGATACTGCCGATAATCAAGAACACTATCGTGGTGAGGAAGCTGTTGGGGTCGAAGGACTCGAAAAACTCTATCACCGGCTGATTGTGAGCCAAGTCCATGTCGATACCCGTCTGACGCAAGGTGCCAAGACCCAAGAACATAAAGGAGATACCGAAGAGGAAATCACCCAAATTCTTGCGCTTCTTACTGTAAATCAAGATGATGGCAATGAAAAAGGCGGGATAGACGAAGTCGGTGACATTAAAAGAAAAACCGGCGCTCATAATCCAGGCCGTCAGAGTGGTACCGATATTGGCACCCATAATAACGGAAATGGCCTGGGCCAAAGTGAGAAGTCCGGCATTCACAAACGACACCGTCATCACCGTCGTGGCTGTAGAAGACTGCACGGCGGCAGTTACCAAAGCACCGGTGAGAACACCCAAGAAACGGTTGGTAGTCATTGCCTGTAACACGTGGCGCAGCTGCGAGCCGGCCATTTTCTGCAAACTCTCGCTCATGCTCTTCATACCAAACATCAGAAGAGCCAATGAGCCAACAAGCTTAAAGATAACCCAAATCGACATAATTTTTATCTTAAATTCTTAATTTACTTTAAATATCGCTCCTGTAACACTTTATTCATAAAATCGTAACACCCATATTCAAAAATTCTTCGTAACTTTGAGGCCGAAACTTATAAAATCACATTATCAACCATTAAATTACATCATTATGAATACAGACATGTTAGAAATCCGCTGCAAAAATACAAATAAAATTTTAAATATCGAAAGAGGAAGCACACTTTTTTACATTTTTGAGCAATTTAATATCAAAATGGGCTACGGACCCGTCGCAGCAAAGGTAAATAACAAGGTCGTGGGACTCGGATACAGGGCCTACAGACCCATGGTGGTGGAGTTTCTCGACATGAGCAACCCCTCGGCGGCGAGAGTATATACTCGTACCCTCTTCCTCGTGCTCTGCAAGGCCGTCAACGACCTCTACCCGGGCGCGAAAGTGAGAATCGACACCCCCGTGAGCAACGGATACTACTGCAACATAGGAATAGGCAACAACGTTACCGATGGCGACGTGATACGCATCAAAGAGCGGATGAACGAGATTATCAACGCCAAAATGCCTATCGTAAGACACGAATGCCTCACCTCGGAGCTGATAGAAATCTTCGAGAAACAAGGCGACACCTCGAAAGTGAAGCTCCTGAAAGGACTGGGGAAGATGTATTCCATCTATTACGACCTCGACGGCTTCAAAGACTATTTCTACGGAGCGATGCTCACCAACACCTGCAACCTGTATCTCTACGACGTGGTGAGATACTACGACGGCATACTCTTGCGCGTGCCGCAGCTCCACGACCCCACACAACTCGGAGTGCTCACAAAGCAAGACAAGATGTTTGAAACCTTTAAGGTGCAGCACAAATGGCAAAGACTCTTGGGAGTGAGCACCGTGGGCGACCTCAACGAGGCAGTGGAGAAAGGGGTGAGCACAGAGATTATCACCGTCAGCGAGGCCCTGCAAGAAAAGAGAGTGGCAAAAATAGCCTCGGAAATAGAGGAAAGAGGCACCGTGAAGGTGGTGCTCATCGCCGGACCCTCATCGAGCGGAAAGACGACGACGGCGAAAAGACTCTCGATACAGCTCCTCGCATCGGGCATCAAACCCATACCCATCTCCTTGGACGACTATTTCCTCGACAGAGACAAGACACCGAAAGACAAGAAAGGGGAATACGACTTCGAGAGCCTCTATGCGCTGAACATCCCGCTGCTCAACGAACAGCTGCAAGCCCTCTTCAAAGGCGAGGAGGTGGAGCTGCCGCGCTATGACTTCCCCACAGGCAAAAACGTGAAGAGCGGCAACAGACTGCGCTTAGACGACAACCAGGTGCTGATTCTTGAGGGAATCCACGCCCTGAACCCCGACCTCACGGCACAAATTCCCGACGACCAGAAATTCAGGGTCTATGCCTCCGCACTCACCACGATAATGCTCGACGACCACAATTACATCCCCACCACCGACAACCGACTGCTGCGGCGCATCATACGCGACCATAAATACCGCGCCGTGAGGGCAGAGGAGACAATACGCCGGTGGGCGAGCGTGAGAGAGGGAGAAAACAAATGGATCTTCCCATACCAGGAGAACGCCGACGAGATGTTTAACACAGCAATGCTCTATGAGCTCGCCGTGATTAAAGAGCAGGCAGAGCCACTCCTCGAAAACGTGCCGGAGACAGCAGAAGAATACAGCGAGGCATACCGACTCCTGAAGTTCCT
>Ga0065708_1040084_pt1 | contig 16836 bp, 13 predicted proteins | sample Hoacrofraction12_2_FD_59095 | JGI IMG/M metagenome (GOLD analysis project Ga0065708, IMG submission 59095) | Hoatzin crop microbial communities from Cojedes, Venezuela, sample from fiber fraction 12 v1 | ecosystem: Host-associated > Birds > Digestive system > Esophagus > Crop | place: Venezuela... | reverse complement strand
CACTTCCCGCTGCTAGGGCGTGTTAGGGACTTACACCCGTTAGAACGAACCCATGCTGGGCGAACATTAACAAAAAACGCTGCGAGGAAATCTCGCAGCGCTTTTTATACTAAAAGATTTAAATCTCAGAATTATTATTCTGCATCGTCACTTGTATCCTTGAACGCATCATTATAATCTGTCTCATACTGAGGAAGAACCCAAGTCCAACCAGATGAGCTTGCAGATATTGTTGTTGCAATAGATGGAGCGGCATTACCACCATCAGAGATACTCGTTCTGTTTATATCCATATTCCAACGTTTGAAGTCACTGAAGCTAAATCCTTCACCCCAGAGCTCAAGACGTCTGTAGTTGATGATTTCATTCCATAAATCCACTCCTGTCTTAGTACAAGAATAGTTTGGTGTACGATCAGCATTCAGTTCGTTAAGTTCGCCCTGAGCACCTTCTGTATCGCCTAAGAAATATTTTGCTTCAGCCTCTATAAGCACCATCTCTGAAGAACGGATGAAAGGAAGATATCCTACACCCGGAGTATCAAACACATAAAACTTCATCTGACCGCCAAGATAGTAATATCCTGCCTGGTAAGGTTCAGCCATACTGCTTGTAGAATAACTATTATGACGAGTTGATATTATATTGTATACTACAGACCATAATTCATCATTCCCCTCACCTAAGATTCCATAGTTCTGATCGCAGTTATTTGAGTTTGTTAAATCGTAACCAGGGAATTTATCAGGTGTCAAGAACAGACTCTTACGGATATCATCGTCAGGAATCTCATTCGTAAGTTCTATATTTATAGCACCACCGCCATACCATGTGTTATTTGCATAATATCCGTTACAAGAGAACTGTGTACCATAACTCCAATACCAGTTATTTTCAGAAGCATCTCCATAACTACCAAAAATCCATTCACTTGTTGGTTTACAGAATCCTGCACAGTAATCGTCATTACTCATCAATGCATAACCTTCACGAGCCAATTTTGCTTCTTTAGCAGCTGTATAATAATCTTGTTTAGCTAGCGCAGCTCTAGCATAAACAGCATGAGCAACATTTATGTTAGCTATCCATATCTCGCTACTTGAACGATACTCTGTACCACATGAATCAAACAATCCTATAGCTTCCTCACAGTCTGCGTATATCTGATCATAACATTCAGCCATTGTTGACTGTCCTAAAGCGCCAGTAGACTCATCAAGACGTAGGATTACTCCCAATTCAGAACCATTGTTCGAATCAGACCAACGTGGAGCATAGTAATGAAGTAACTTCTCGTAAGCGTATGCACGATAAGTCAGAGCAGAAGCCTTATCATATTGTTTCAGAGATTCCTCACCTGTAGCATCATCCACATGAGCAATGATTGTATTAGCCTGGCCAATAATTGTATAATAATAATACCATGGATAAGCATCATACGATGTATTATTTCGTGAAGAATATTTGAGGTTCATGATAGGAGCCCAACCGCTTGCAAATGCATTATACAAATAATCCTGACTTGGATAATTCTCGTAAATACTAAAGATACGGTTCTCTCCTGCACAACCCTGACTCCAAGCATATTGCTGTGTAGACATTGTTTTTGCTATACCGTTCAATGCCTTATAAGCATTTTCTGCGGTAGAAAGGGCTGTCTCCGTCGATACAGACTCCGTCGGCAATGTATCTAGATAGTCTGAACCACAAGATGTCATCACCTGTCCACCAACTATCATCAGCCCGATTATGGTTTTATTTATATATTTCATATTTTTATACTTTTATCTCTTAAAACTTAAAGGCTACACCAAAATTCCAAACACGAGATGTAACGTATGTTTCATCATAGCCACCAGTAAAACTATACTGTGGGTTCAGACCCTTACGAGCAGTTATTGTAAAGAGGTTCTCTACACCTGCTGTAAAAGAAATACCTCTAATACCGATATTCCAACCTTCTACTATCTTTTGAGGCAGACTATATGAAAGATTCATATTCTTCATCACAAGATATGATGCACTAGTAAGCCATCTATCACTTGTAGCGTTGTTGTAAGAACTTCTATCATAGTTCAAGGCAGGAATACCATTAGGATCTATACGATTTGCTGATGTCTCGGTTATTCCTTCGGGAACACCATTCCATGAATTCAAAGCATCTGAGTGCAGTGCTGAACCACTAGTCAAAGAACCTGTAGACATCAACTCCTGATAAATACCGTCATAGGTCTTTCCACCAAGACTATATGTCATAAGCATGCTGAATGTCAGACCCTTCCATGAAAGATTTGAATGAATTGAGCCGTAAACGGTAGGAGCAGCTGAACCGTGGAAATCACGAAGACCATAAGAAGTATCCGTTGTATAGTTCACACCATTAATTGTAACCAATTCTCCGGCAGCAGAAGCTGCATCTACCTTGTCAGGATCTATGGTATAAAGAGCATTTCCTGTCAACTGATCCACACCTTCATAGTGATAGGTATAGAAATCATAAAGAGATCTTCCCTCTGTGTAGTTGTGTAATCCTGAAAGGATATTGTCACCATTAGGCAATTTGATAATCTTGTTCTTAATGAATGATGCATCAAGTCCAAAATTCCACAACCAACCATTCTTGTTTATAATATCAGCGTCAAGTGATATTTCCCAACCACGGTTGGCGATAGTACCAATATTTTTATTGACAGTCATATTGTAGTAATCCTCGTTGTAAGCATAAGAACCTGCTGACAGAGGAAGACGTACCGCAAAAAGAAGATCCTTATTTCGTTTATCAAAATAGCCGATAGAGAAATTCAGTCTGTCAAACAAACGACCCTCAATTGCGATATCTACAGTCTGTGCGGTTTCCCACTTAATATCCTCGGCAGACAAGCTCTGCTTCAACAAAGCACTGTTTCCACCATTCTTGTCAATGTAATACAATGCCTGGTAACCGTAGTATCCCACACCTGCATCGTTACCTACCTCACCGTAAGAAGCACGTAAGCGCAATTGGTCAACCCAATTTACTTCCTTCATGAAGTTTTCCTTCTTTATATTCCAGCTAGCACCGAAAGAGAAGAAGTTACCCCATCTGTTATCTTTTGCGAAACGTGAAGAACCATCTCTACGCCATGATGCATCGAAGAAATATTTCTGATCGAAATTGTATCTTCCACGGGCAAGATAAGATTCCGTAGCGTACTCATCGTTATAACCAGAAAGATATGAATTGGTAAGGAAATTGTTGAGTACATAGATTCCTGAAACAGCCATATTGGTATTCATACCTTCGAAATTCTCAGTCTCATAATGTGTATTCTCATGACCTAACATTGCGTCAACATGATGTTTTCCATATTCATGTTCCCAATTCAACAACTCCTGGAATGTGTAATCCTCATATTCGTTGCTATAATTAGACAAACGACCGTTGTTCGTAGCACCGTCACCGATATCAGGGTTGTTATAACGTGAACGTGTAGAAGAACGGTGAGAGAGATTTCCCTTAAGAGTGAAAGAGAAATTGTACGGCAGATTTAATGTAAAGAATGCAGTACCATTGAGCACATTACGTTTACGAACATCCTTATCTGTACGTAGCTCGTATGCAATATTACGGTTATCCAAATAATCTGAAGTGGTATCATATACAGGATCACCATTTACATCATAAACGATACTTCCATCAGCATTATGCTCATATACAGGATAAACAGGTGCCATATAACGAGCTACATAGAATGGGTTTGCATAGTAAGAACCTGTAGCATTGCTGTTAAAATTACGTCTAGATATAGCGCCATTCAAGTTCAATCCTGCTGTAATCCATTTATTTGGTGTAAACGTAGAATTCACACGACCGGTGAAACGCTCATAGTCACTGGCTATCACATATCCTTTCTCCTTCAGATAACCTGCAGAAGCATATACATTCACCTTATCGTTTGTAAAGTTTCCTGATAAGATATACTCTTGTCTGTGTCCTGTTCTTTCGATATTATCCTCCCAATCAAGATCTGTATAACCAGGAAGTATATTAGCAGTAAGATTACCTTCTGAATCAAATAAGCTAGTATCATCCGCGTCGAATATGTTTCTTAAATTTGCAACAGATATTATATTGTTACTAGCATAAGCCTTTGCATCACTCTCTGACAGACCTAAACTTCCCGTCATAGCGTAGTTCTTCAATGCTTTCCAAGAAGACTCCATGTAATCTTTTACACCTAAGCGGCTATACTCAGGAATACCACGGTTGTATATACCCTGATTGATTTTCAAGTCAAGAGAAGAAACTCCATTATTAGATCCCTTCTTAGTAGTGATAATTACAACACCGGCAGCAGCACGGTTACCATAAAGAGCTGCAGAAGCAGCATCCTTAAGGATAGACATACTCTGAATATCATCAGGGTTGAGGTCTGAGATATTACCATTATATATTACACCGTCAACTACATAAAGAGGATCATTAGAACCGTTAAGAGAACCAATACCACGAATACGTATAGTTGGCTCAGCTCCAGGCTCACCGTATGTATTGTTAACCTGGACACCAGGTGCAGCACCTTCCAAAGCACCAGCTACGTTAGTACCGATACGTTTTTCTATTTCCTTTGAATCCACTGAAGACACGGCACCAGTGATAGACTGCCTTTTAGCAGTACCGTAAGCAACCACTAGCACCTCATCCAATGATTTTTGATCAGATGTCAACATTACTTTTACTCTCGGTCTAACAGGGACATCTAATGTCTCCATTCCGATGTAAGAAATTCTGAGTGTTTTCTTACCTTCAGGAACATCAAGTGTAAACTCTCCGTTCATGTCTGTTGCGGTACCAATCTGTGTTCCTACAACAAGGACAGTAGCTCCAATAACTGGCTGACCATCCTCTTGAGACACTACGGTACCCGTAACCTTAGTCTGGGCAAATACCATTCCTACCGACAGGAACAGACATGCCAAAAACATAGTCAATCTTTTTTCCATAAAATCTCTCAAAAATTAATAATATTATTGTATGTATTCTCTCAATCTTTTTCCCTTTATCTATGTATCGTGACTCACGCCACTACTCCACCAGCTTGCCCGGAGGTGGAACCTATAAGGGGCTTATCTGGTGCAAAGTTAAAACGTTTTTTATAAATTAGCAAGAGAATTTATAAAAATCGTATATTTTCGTTACAATTTTAACATTTTAACTCACAAAATGTTTCATTTAGCAGATTTTTCCCACAAAAAACAGACTTTTTGTATTTATAGTTATTCAAATTTTATGCAGTTTCTAGAAATTACATATTTCTCACATATTTTCGGAGATTATCTATCGTAAAATCCATTATCACTATACTCTCGCCATCGAAAATACATTTCCTGATAATTCTCTTTTATAAATAAGGAAATCTTATGAATTTCTCTTTCGGTCAGAATGCCTTTTTCTTTAAGTATAGAATCACCATTAGATTTAACGAAAAATTTGGCAGAGCCCTTTTCTGTTAACCTACGATCACTAGCATGAACATGCATGCATTCTACTATACAAAACGAGGTGAAATACAAATAATAACCAGCGACTTTGAATTCGTAGTATTTTGGCATTTTTATTCCTCCATGTATTTTTTACTATTTTGAAGGTATTTTTGGACTATTGATATTTCTATGTCATCCATAGTCGTTTCAATAACTTCATCGTCCTTGTTGAAGACAACAGCCATTTGAGGGTAATTAAGATTTAGAACATGAACAAAATCACCTCTCTTTTCAAAGGCATATCCATTTACGATAACATCCGCTTTATCTGCTATTTCATTTATATCACACATAGGCAATCCTTACTTTTTTTATTGGGGAAAGAAATTTATCTTTGTCTATATACAACCCTTCCAAAATAGGAATCAAATCAATATACTCTTCCTCTGGATGCGTATTATGTCTATATTTCGCCATAACTACCAGATAACCATTATCCCATTCCTTTACAGACACATAACACTCAAGAGAATATGGAGATCTAAATCGGATATTGTAATCACCATATTTAAACACCGTGTAGCCATCTTTATTGGTCAGAATAGCCTCATCAGTACAATTCTTATTTTTTAATGTAGTACATGTCATAAATTCTATCCACTATCAATTCTCTTGGTGCAAAAATAATAATTTATCCCGAATATGCAAAATATTAACACAAATAAGATTTAACGTCCAAACTCAACTAATGCTGCAAATATACGATAAAAAGTTGATTTTACGGCAACGTAATATGAAAAAATCACATCTCTGACAACCATTTCCCAAAGAAGTAATCGTATACTCTGTAGGTATTACCTTCTCTCGACACGATATCGTTGGATAATAATGGTCTTTTAGCTGATTGCACTGAGCTTGCCGATGGTAGGTTATATTTCTTTATGAAAGCGGAAGATGTAATATTCGAAGCACTCTTTTCCTTTGCTATTGCAAGTAATAGCATTTTCTGTTTTGTAGGCAATCCTGCAAGAATCTCACGGTAGCCCATCTCCTGTACGTTTATTATGTTATTTTCTGCAGAAGGCAAATATGTTTCATCACAATTCGCATCATCTGGAGTTAAAGAAAACAATTCATTCATCATGTTTTGCATAAACCATGTTACCCCACCATATTGTCTGTAGACATACTCAACAACACCATCATCCACACTCTTGCCATATAACTCAAATAAGTTCTTCGCAAATGTCTTGTATGTTTCCATCGGTATAGGCTCTAACCCCATCGTTATAACACTCTGATAAAAAGGTTTATTTGGAGAATTAAACATATTTGACATCAAATGACTCTTGCTACCCGTAAAAATAAAACTTACGTTGGTACTATTCTGTATGTACGTTCGCAACATTGCTTCTATATTCTTTTCGGGATATGAACCTATTTGCTGAAATTCATCAATCGCCACAACGCAATGTCTCTCTGATTTTTCCAAGTACCTAAAGATCTCTTCCAACGTGGTTTCTGGTGTGGATATCGCCCCCAATCCCATTTCAAACACAGGCTCACTCGTTTCACTGTCTAACCTTACACCAATACGTAATGATTTGACTATTTGTAAAAAGTATTCAAGATATTTTCTTTGACGTGATTTAAGCGTGTCGAATATCGTTTTACCAAAAAGATAAACAAATTCTGAAAGAGATGAAGTCGCATAGATATCTAACAAGAATGTGTTATAATCATTTACTATCTCCTGCTGTAGAAACAGATGCTTAATTAATCCCGTCTTACCCAAACGTCGTGGTGATATAAGCGCAACGTTCCTGCCGTTCCTTATTTGTTTTATAAGAAAATCTGTCTCCTTTTGCCTGTCACAAAAGAATTTATCATCGATATTATTCCCCAAGATAAAGGGATTTGTAGAAACGAAATTTCCCATAGTAATATATTTTATTGCAAATATAATAATTATTCTTATAATAAAATCCAAAAAGGCTATTTTTTACGCAAAAAATCTGCTTTGGTGATGATCTTTACAAAAAAGACACCTTATTTGCCACAAAAGTTCATTAAAAATTCTATTTTTCGAAAAAAAAATCAGATTTTTCTTTGCAGGAGAGGATTATTTTTATATTTTTGCAGTAAAATACGGAGTCGTATTCCGGATTTTACAAGAAAATTCGGAGTTGCATTCCGGATTTTACGACATTAAGGGGCACTGATGCCTCATACATTTGGAGGAAATGTAATGATAGACAGAATTCAAAAAATCAAAGAATCGGAACATGATAGTGTTTTCCTTTTTGGCGCAAGACAAACGGGTAAGACGACACTCTTGTTAAATCTTTTTCCAGAAGCCAAGTTCTATGATTTACTGGAAAACGACACATACGAACGATTAAGAAGAAATCCTTCTTTATTAAGAGAGGAACTCATGACCTGTGAAGAAAATTCTCTTGTCATAATAGATGAGATACAACTACTACCTGAACTCCTTAATGAAGTTCATTGGTTGATAGTACGTAAATCGTTAAGGTTTATACTTAGTGGTTCCAGCGCCAGAAAATTACGTAGAAAAGGGGTAAATACATTAGGGGGAAGGGCTGTAAGATGTATCCTGTATCCACTTGTCAGTAAAGAAATAGAAGACTTCAATCTTTTGCACGCCATTAATTATGGCATGATTCCTCGTCATTATCAATCCAATGAAAAAACTATAAAATCTCGTCTCCAGGCGTACGTATCGGTATACCTTCGAGAAGAGATTAAGGCTGAGTCTTTAGTTCGTAACCTAAGTGGTTTTAGCAGATTCATGGAAGTTGCGGCATTAACAAACGGTGAAATTGTCAACTATAGTAATATAGCTCAAGATTGTGGTGTTGACGCCAAGACTGTTAAAGAATATTTTTCCATTTTAGATGAGACTCTAATAGGCTATATTATACCTGCGTTTACGAAGAAGAATAAAAGAAGAATAATCCAGGCACCTAAATTCTATTATTTCGACGTTGCCATACCAAACTATTTGTTGGGCAGAAATGAAATTCAACCTGGGTCTGACGATTTCGGACATTCTTTTGAGCACCTGATGATACAAGAGATTGTTGCGTATCTCGGGTACAATGACAAAAACGAGAAATTGACTTATTGGCATACGTACTCAGGATATGAGGTCGATGCTGTTCTGGGTGATGCCGCTGTCGCAATAGAATTTAAATCTACAGCAGAGGTACAGTCAAGGCATACTAAAGGACTGAAAGCGTTCAAGGAAGAGCATCCACAAGCTCGCTTAATAATCGTCTCTTTAGATAAGACGACACGTATTATTAACGAGAATGTTGAAGTTATGCCATACGATGTCTTTCTCAAAAGCCTATGGAATGGAGACATCGTGTGATCCATAACCCTCAAACTATTATATTTGCAAAAGAAAAAGCATGATAATAAACGATTTCGGCAGTTGGATGAAAAAGAGGTTTCCGTATAAGGTACAGAAAATCTCCATAGATGCGGGGTTCTCTTGTCCTAACAGAGACGGAAAGATTAGCAAGGGAGGATGTATCTTCTGCGACAACAAGACATTCAACCCCTCATACTGTGACCCCACCAAATCGATAAAAGAACAGATACAAGAGGGAAAAGATTTCTTCCGAAGGAAATATAAAGACATGAAATTTATCGCATATTTCCAAGCGTACTCGAATACTTACGCTCCTATCGAACAACTTAAACGTATATACGAGAAGGCTTTAGAGGAGGAAGAAATCGTGGGTATCGCGATAGGTACACGCCCCGACTGCGTAAACGAGGAGATACTGGACTATCTCGCACAACTCAACAAACAGACTTTCGTCACTATAGAATATGGTGTAGAGAGTACTAATGACGAGACTCTGCGTTTTATAAATCGTGGACACGACTTCGCCTGTAGCAAGAGGGCTATAGAGATGTCTGCAGAAAGGGGATTGTGCGTAGGTATACATGTCATTCTTGGATTACCAGGAGAAGACAAAGAGGAATGTATCAGACAGGCTAAAATAATATCCGATCTGCCCATAAATATTCTTAAAATCCATCAGATGCAGGTAATTAAGGGTACCAAACTGGCACGGATATACGAAAAGGAACCCTTTCATCTCTATGATGTAGAGGAATATATTAATCTCGTAACGGAATACCTCAGATGGATTCGTAAAGACATCGTCATTGAAAGGGTCGTATCACAGTCACCGAAAGAGTTGCTCATTGCACCCGACTGGGGATTGAAAAACTATCAGTTTACCAACCTGCTGCTTAATCACATGAAAGAGGTTAAGGCACAACAGGGAGATAAAATAGCATATCAATAAAATCATTAAAACATGAAATCGATAAAGGAAATTTACAGAATTGGTAACGGACCTTCAAGTAGTCATACTATGGGACCGAAGTTTGCTTCTGAGATATTCGTCAACAGAAACAAAGGTGCAAAGAAGTTCACCGTAACATTGTATGGGAGTCTGGCTCTGACGGGCAAGGGACACTTTACCGACAAGATAATATTAAGCGTAATGTCTGCCGTAGCTCCGACAGAAATTGTGTGGCAACCGAATATCGTTCTCCCTTTCCATACCAATGGAATGAAATTCGATGCTGAATATGAGGATGGCAAGACGGATACATGGACGGTATTCAGCGTGGGTGGCGGTGCTTTGGCTGAAGATCCCAATGCCAAAGAGCATATACTGTCTGAATCACCTGAAGTGTATGACCTTACATGTATGGATGATATCATGAAATGGTGCAACGATAACGGCAGAGCTTTCTGGGAATACGTAGAAAAATGCGAGGGAGATGATATATGGCATTATCTCAGACAGGTGTGGAAAGCGATGAAAAAATCTGTAGAGAGGGGACTTGACAAAGAGGGTGTCTTGCCTGGCCCTTTAAATCTCGCCCGTAAGGCTTCTACATACCATATTAAATCCTCTGGATATAAGCCCAACCTACAATCACGGGGTATGGTGTTCTCATACGCTCTCGCGGCGAGTGAGGAAAATGCATCGGGCGGTGTCGTAGTAACAGCACCTACATGTGGCTCGTGTGGTGTTATCCCTGCGGTATTATATCACCTCTTTAAGATGCACGAATTCAGTGAGACTAGAATATTACATGCTCTAGCTACAGCGGGCTTATTCGGTAATGTGGCAAAAAGGAATGCTTCCATATCCGGTGCCGAAGTAGGATGTCAAGGTGAGGTAGGCGTGGCATGCGCCATGGCTGCTGCCGCTGCCTGTCAACTGTTTGGCGGTAGTAACGCACAGATAGAATATGCGGCAGAGATGGGATTGGAACATCACTTGGGAATGACGTGCGACCCTGTGTGCGGATACGTACTCATACCTTGTATAGAACGTAATGCCTTTGCTGCCGCCCGTGCATTAGACTGTGAGCTGTACTCCCTCTTCTCCGACGGTCGTCATAGGGTTTCGTTCGACAAGGTACTGAAAGTAATGAAACAGACAGGTCACGATATTCCTTCTCTATACAAGGAAACGGCAGAAGGTGGATTGGCGAAAGAAAAATTCTAAAAGGTATCTGATTTACACGTATATTTTTATTACTAAGCGACTGCAAGTTAACAAAAAAATTGTAACTTTGCAGTCGTTATAAATTTTCATGTTATGATCGTTTTCTTTAAGACACCACAGAAAAGTATTATTGCAACAGAGGTAGACCATGAACTCAACGAACAGGAGAAAAAAGCTCTTTGTTGGCTCTATGGCGATGCTGAAGTAGTAGAGGGACAGAAGATAGAAGGTCTCTTCGTAGGACCGAGAAGAGAAATGGTTACTCCATGGAGTACCAATGCAGTAGAGATAACTCAGAATATGAGTATTCAGGGTATATCACGTATCGAGGAGTATTTTCCGAAGGATTCCGACAACGATGAAGGCTTCGACCCTATGTTGCAAAGGAAATACGAAGGATTGGATCAACAGATATTCACTATCAACCATCAACCGGATCCAATCAAACAGGTAGAGAATCTTGAAGAATACAACGAAAAAGAGGGATTGGCGTTGTCTCCTGAAGAGATAGGATACCTACATAACATTGAAAAACAGGTGGGCAGACCATTGACGGATTCCGAGATCTTCGGATTCGCACAGATTAACTCTGAACACTGTAGACACAAGATTTTTGGTGGTACATTCATCATAGACGGTAAGGAGATGGAAAGCTCTCTCTTTGCCATGATAAAGAAAACGACAAAAGAAAATCCTAACAATATACTCTCTGCATATAAGGACAATGTGGCTTTCTCACAAGGTCCTGTTGTAGAACAGTTTGCACCGGCAGATCAGACGACGAGCGATTTCTTCCGCGTTAAGGAGATTGAAAGCGTGATATCGCTGAAGGCTGAGACACACAACTTCCCTACTACCGTGGAACCTTTCAACGGTGCTGCTACAGGTACGGGAGGTGAAATCAGAGACCGTATGGGCGGTGGCGTCGGCAGTTGGCCGATCGCCGGTACTGCGGTATATATGACAGCCTATCCCCGTTTGGAGGGAGGACGTGACTGGGAACAGAGCATGGATGAGCGTAAGTGGCTTTATCAGACACCTGAGCAGATACTTATAAAGGCTTCTAATGGTGCGTCTGACTTCGGTAATAAATTCGGTCAACCGCTTATCTGTGGTAGTGTGCTGACATACGAACATAAGGAGGGTGACGAGAAATACGCATACGATAAAGTCATTATGTTGGCTGGTGGCGTAGGTTACGGTACCAAACGTGACTGTCTGAAAAAGGAGCCACAGAAAGGTAATAAGATAGTAGTGGTCGGAGGTGACAACTATCGTATCGGACTAGGTGGCGGTAGCGTTTCTTCGGTAGATACAGGACGATACTCCAATGGTATCGAACTGAATGCCATACAACGTGCCAACCCTGAGATGCAGAAACGTGACTATAATCTCGTGAGGGCTCTCTGCGAAGAGGATAACAACCCTGTAGTGAGCATACACGACCACGGTAGCGCAGGACATCTCAACTGTCTTTCTGAACTCGTAGAAGAATGCGGTGGACGTATAGACATGACGAAACTGCCTATCGGAGATAAGACGCTCTCGGCAAAAGAGATTATCGCCAACGAGAGTCAGGAACGTATGGGACTGCTCATCGATGAGAAATATCTCGATAGGGTTAGAAAGATAGCAGAAAGGGAGAGAGCCCCACTATATGTCGTGGGAGAAACGACAGGAGACGCACACTTCTCTTTCGTACAGGGCGATGGTGTAAAACCTTTCGACCTTGACGTGGCACAGATGTTCGGACATTCTCCAAAGACGATAATGAAGGATGAGACGGTGGAACATCACTACGAGGATGTGACATACACACAGGATAAGATAGACGATTATCTGCAGAGAGTCCTACAGTTGGAGGCCGTAGCTTGTAAAGATTGGCTCACCAACAAGGTGGATAGGTCTGTCACGGGTAAGATAGCTCGTCAACAGTGTCAGGGTGAGCTACAGTTGCCGCTGAGCGACTGTGGTGTCGTAGCTCTCGATTACCGTGGAGAGAAAGGTATAGCAACAGCTTTGGGTCATGCTCCACAGGCTGGCCTCGCTTCTCCCGAAGCCGGCAGCGTATTGTCTGTGGCAGAGGCTCTGACAAATATCGTATGGGCACCGATGACAGAGGGATTGACAAGCGTCAGTCTGTCGGCTAACTGGATGTGGCCTTGTAGATCGCAAAAAGGTGAGGATGCAAGACTTTACAGTGCGGTAAAGGCACTTAGCGATTTCTGCTGCGAATTGGGTATCAATGTACCTACAGGTAAAGACTCACTATCGTTGACACAGCAGTATCCAAACGGAGAGAAGATAATATCTCCGGGAACGGTTATCGTCAGTGCCGGTGGTGAGGTGAGTGACGTTAAGAAGGTGGTATCACCGGTTATCGTCAATGATAAACGTACATCGATATACTATGTCGACTTCTCTTTCGACAAACACAGACTAGGTGGTAGTGCTTTTGCACAGAGTCTTAACAAGATCGGTGACGATGTACCTACGGTGACAAATGCTGAATACTTCGTAGATACATTCAACGCGATACAGAAACTTATCAACGATGGTAAGATTCTCGCGGGTCACGATATCAGTGCGGGTGGTATGATAACAACACTGTTGGAGATGTGTTTCGCTAACACCAAGGGCGGTTTACATATCAATCTGCATGACGTAGAACCTGAAAGTAATGATATCGTCAAGACTCTGTTTGCCGAGAATCCAGGTATCATAATACAGGTTAAAGAGAGTGATGAGGCTAGTATAAAGGAGTTCTTTGACGAAGAGGGTATCGGATATGCTAAGATTGGATATCCTACGCCCGACAAGCGCACCATCATTGTTAAGAAGGGTGACTATGAGCATACTTTCAATATCGATGAACTGAGAGATGTCTGGTATCGTACCTCATACGAATTGGATACAAAACAGAGTATGGGTGGTATGGCTAAGAAACGCTTTACCAACTATAAGAAACAGCCCGTAGAACTGAAGTTCAATAATGATTTCTCCGGTAAGCTGATCCATTACGGTCTTAATCCCGACAGATGGAGAGACGGTAAGAAAGGTAAAGCTACTGCGGCTATCATCCGTGAAAAGGGTACCAACGGAGAAAGAGAGATGGCATACACCCTCTATCTAGCTGGTTTCGAGGTAAAAGATGTGATGATGACAGACCTTATCAGTGGACGTGAGACACTAGAGGATGTAAATATGATTGTGTTCTGCGGCGGTTTCAGTAACAGCGACGTCCTAGGTAGTGCTAAAGGATGGGCAGGCGCATTCCTCTATAACCCAAAGGCTAAAGAGGCTTTGGATAAGTTCTATGCTCGTGAGGATACGTTGTCATTAGGTATCTGTAACGGTTGCCAGTTGATGGTTGAACTGAACCTCATCAACCCCGAACATGAGCATCAGACACACATGAGACCTAACAACTCGAAGAAGTTCGAGAGTAACTTCCTGAGTATCGCTATACCTGAGAACAAGAGCGTTATGTTAGGAAGTCTAAGCAACAACAAACTCGGTATCTGGGTGGCACATGGAGAGGGACGTTTCTATCTGCCTGAACCGGAAGATCACTATAATATAGTAGCAAAATATAATTACGCAGAATATCCAGGTAATCCTAACGGTTCTGACTACAACGTGGCAGGTATCTGTTCTGCAGACGGTAGACATCTTGCCATGATGCCGCACCCTGAGAGAGCAATATTCCCATGGCAATGCGGTTACTACACAAAAGAGAGGTCTACAGACGAGATTACACCATGGATAGAGGCTTTTGTTAATGCCAGACTGTGGATAGAGAAGAAGATTGGTAAATAAGATGAACTATTGGGAATCTTTTAAAACCTTTTTCAAGATAGGCTTGTTCACCCTTGGAGGTGGATATGCCATGATACCTATTATCGAGAATGAGGTTACGGAGAAACATAAGTGGATATCTAAAGAAGAGCTGTTGGATCTTATCGCTGTGGCACAGAGTTGTCCCGGTGTGTTTGCAGCCAATATCAGTATCTTCATAGGATATAAGAGAGGAGGTATTCCTGGAGCTATTTTCACATGTTTGGGTACCTGTCTTCCCTCATTCCTGATAATTCTCCTCATCGCCATGTTCTTCCGTAATTTCCAGGACAACCCCATCGTAGCTTCGATATTCGCAGGTATTCGTCCTGCGGTAGTAGCACTTATCGCAGCACCGGCCTTTTCGATGGCAAAGAGTGCTAAGATAACATGGACAAACTGTTGGATTCCTATAGCCTGCGCTTTGGCAATATGGGCGATGGGAGTGTCACCGATCTACGTTATCATTGCTGCTGCCATAGGTGGATTTTTATATGGTAAGTTTATCTCTCCGACAGAACCGGAGACAGACAACAATAAATAAGGAAAGGATATAGCTTTATGATGATTTATCTCCAGATATTTATAACGTTCTTCAAAATCGGAATATTCGGTTTTGGTGGAGGTTATGGTATGTTGTCGCTGATACAAAGTGAGGTTGTACACAACCACAACTGGCTTTCTACGGGAGAGTTTACCGACATAGTGGCTATATCACAGATGACACCGGGACCTATCGGTATCAATTCCGCAACCTACTGTGGGTATACAGCTATTCACAATGCGGGAATGAATAACCTGATGGCTATTCTAGGTAGCGGCATCGCAACCTTCGCTTTGATACTCCCCTCTTTGATTCTGATGATACTTATAAGTAAGATGTTCATGAAATACATGAATACACCTACCGTACGTTCCATTTTTGCGGGTTTAAGACCTGCAGTGGTAGGATTGCTCATCGCTGCAGCATTATTGCTTATGACGCCCGAGAACTTCGGTACCATCAGTCAACCGTGGCAGTTCTGGATAAGTATCTTCCTTTTTGTTGCCACATTCGTGGGAACGAAATTCGTTGGAATCAACCCTATAAAGATGATTTTGTTCGCTGGGTTCGCAGGACTAATACTATTATAAAAATAGGATGTGCTATTGAGCACATCCTATTTTTATAAGTTGATAATTGATAATTGAGAATTGATAATTAAATCTTAGATATTGTCGCGAAGCGACTAACTATCAACTATCAATTATCAACTATCAATTAACTAAGAATTAGTTCTTCATTGCTTTCATAACTTTCTCGAAATAGCGCTGTGTCCCTCTTTTCGTGTAGCGCATTCCACCATTCCATGAGCGTATTGCCTGTTCAACATCGTTCTCGGGATTATACCAAGACTGATACAGCAAAAACATCTCTTTAGATTTCTGAACATTGTACCTGTCGGCCAATGTGTAGCGTTTATTACTGTTACGCCTTTTCAGAATCTGATTACAATCTTCCACTAGCACCGGAGTAATTTGCATCACGCCTACGGACTTGCCGCTCACTGCCCGTGGATTTCCTTCACTCTCTACTTCGATTATCGCTGCCATAACGCTGTTCCAATCGAAAGCAGAACTCTTTGAATCATTAACCACTTTGTAACTAACTGGCTTGTTAGAACTGTCAACAGCTTGGATACCAGCCAGCGGAGAAAATGTAATCAAAGAGGTGATAAGAATTACATTCTTTATTACTTTCCTCATTAAAATTATTTTTTGGAACCCGTGCTAACTCCTTAGCTCACGATAGCATCCGATAGAACAAAAACCGTGATGTTATCTGAATTCCACGTTTGCGGGTGCAAAGGTACAAAAAATATTTCATATAACAAAAAAAAGTCCCGAAAATCTGTTGACTTTCAGGACTTTTAGAAAAGAGGGCAGCCACCTACTCTCCCACATTGCATTGCAGTACCATCGGCGC
>Ga0065708_1006630_pt1 | contig 16837 bp, 11 predicted proteins | sample Hoacrofraction12_2_FD_59095 | JGI IMG/M metagenome (GOLD analysis project Ga0065708, IMG submission 59095) | Hoatzin crop microbial communities from Cojedes, Venezuela, sample from fiber fraction 12 v1 | ecosystem: Host-associated > Birds > Digestive system > Esophagus > Crop | place: Venezuela... | reverse complement strand
GTCTTGACGATGGCAACGGCCAACGCTCCGAGTGGTATTCAGCACTGACGGAGGAGTTCTATATGCACTAAACCTCTGACATTTATCAATTTTCCAATGAAAACTTGCACATCTCACTTAAAAACCGTAAATTTGCCAAAAAATTAATATGACGAGATACAGAGAACGATACGTTAGCCTATATACGGACTTCGGATTCAAGAAGATTTTTGGAACCGAACTCAACAAGGAACTGCTCATCAGCTTCCTCAACGCATTGTTGCAGGGCGAGCAGAACATCACCGACATCCAGTATCTCAACAGCGAGCAACTGGGGACAAGACACGGAGACCGCAGCGCGGTGTTCGACGTCTATTGCAGGAACGACAAGGGTGAGAGATTCATCGTAGAGATGCAGAACGCATACCAGCAATACTTCAAGGACAGAACCGTATATTACTCATCGTTCCCCATTCAGGAGCAGGGGAAACGAGGAGACTGGGACTTCCAGTTGGAGAGCGTCTATACCGTCGGCATACTAAACTTCGTATTCCCAGAGGACGAGTATTCGCCAGACTGCTACCACCACGAGGTGAGACTGATGGACACCGCCGACAAGCACGTCTTCTTCGACAAACTCACCTATATCTATTTAGAGGTGCCGAAGTTCAACAAGACGGAGGAAGAGTTGGTGACGATGTTCGACAAGTGGATGTTTGTGCTACGCAACCTCTCGCGCTTGATGGAACGTCCTGCCGCCCTGCAGGAGCGTGTCTTCACACGTCTCTTCGAACAGGCGGAGGTGGCGAAGTTCACTCAGGCCGAGATGTATGACTACGAGGAGAGCCTGAAGCGATTTCGCGACATCAACAACGTGATTGACACCGCCAAGAACGAAGCGTTTGCAGGAGGAAAGGCAGAAGGAATAGAAGAGGGACGTGTGGAAGGGCGTGCCGAAGGAATAGAGGAAGGGATATTGAAGGTGGCAAGAAAGATGAAGAGTAAAGGTATACCCCAAAGCAGCATCATAGAGATGACAGGCCTGACAGCCGAAGAAATAGAAAGGCTTTGAAACAAAGACGACAATCAATATAAGGCCGACGCTCGCACATTGAAAGCGTCGGCCTTACTGCATCCCACATTTCGCAGGAACGGAGATGATATATAAGTGGAAGGTTAGTCCTTCGATTCGGGTTGGGTCTTTGCTCTTGGACGGCGCGTCAACCGGCTCACGAGTTTCTTGTCGGCAGCGGTCCAGTTGAGGGTTTTCAGTTCCTCTTTTTCCAACCACTTGTAGTCGAGATGTTCGAGTAGTTTGAAGTCGGTGTCGTCTGCGGAGCACTCGTATGCTCGCAGGGTAATCGCGAAGTCGGGATATTCGTGGTGGATGGTAGCGAGTCGCCGCCCCACCTGTATGTCCCAGTCCATCTCTTCCTTTATTTCTCTGCGGAGGGCGTCTTTCTCGTCTTCTCCCTCTTCCACTTTTCCGCCAGGGAACTCCCATCGCTCGCTGATGTAGAGATAGTGGGAACGGCATCGGCGCATACAGAGATATTTGCCGTCTTTGATGACTACGGCTGCCACTACGGTTGAATGTTTCTTTTCCATTTTCTTATCTTTTTTGAGGTTTTTGCTTTTTGGAGGGATTATAGGTTATTTTAGGGGGGTATAGGTTATTTCTTATTGCCGACGGAGCGTTTACTTCTTCTTTCTGAATATGTCTTTCAGGCTGTTGAAGTCTTTCTTCATTATCAGTCCCACGCCTTGTGTGGTTAGGCTTGAGCGTGTGAAGTATCGGTCGTTGGTCTGGTTATATACCTTTAGCGCGAGGTTGCCGCTTGGGTAGAGCAGATAGCGTATGTCGAAGTCGCCGATGAAGTTGTCTTCGCTGCCTGTGCCTACGGCTGTCGCTCGGTCTCGATAGCCGAACTGTCCGTTGATGAGCAGTCGGTTGTCGAGGAGTCTTCCTGTGAGTATTCCCTCGTATTCGGCGTTGTTCCATCCGTCGTTTCCGGTGGCTATGTTGGCGCCGAAGTTCCAGTTGTTGTTGTTTATCACCTTGTTAAGCACGTCGTTTATCTGCGAGCTGATGGTGCCAGAGAGCAGGCTTTGCATTGCGAGCGACGTCTGCGAGTTCTGCGTGTTTGCCTGCGCGTTGTTGATTCCTTGTGTGTAGAATCGTCCGACGCCGAGCAGATAGAGCACCTGTTGGTTCATCTCCTCCTCGCCGTTGATTATGCTACGCACCATCTGTTGTTCGGTGGCATTGACCGTTGGTAGCTCTATGTCGAAGTCAACCTTTGGTGCACGTGGTTGGCCGGTGATATTCATCAGGCAGTTCACCCTTACGGTGTTGTTTGAGAACGAGTTTCCAATGCCGAGGTCGGAGAGCGACACGCCCGAAACGGTGTTGACGGCTTGCAGGTTTAGCTGTGCGTCGTAGGGGTTGCCGCCGAAGACTATCGTGCCTCCGTCGTTGAATGTGAAGTTCTTTTTAATCAGTTGTTGTATGGTGATGCCGTAAGTCCCTTCGGATGCTATGTAGGTTCCAAAGATGTTGAACGCCCCTTTATTATAATAGGTGGCGTTTAGTGTCCCGTTTCCTTTGAGGGTGATATAGTCGCCGGTGGAGTTGTCCATCAGCAGGCGTATGGTGGCGTTTGGGTTGCAGTTTACGAGGAAGTTCAGATAGATGTCGGTTGGTATGTCGCTGTCTGACTTCGGCTTTTCAGCATTGACGGTGTCTTTCTTGGGCTTGTTCCAACTGATGAACTCTTGTTTCGTGATGGCGTCGGGGTTGGCGGCGTTATATACGAAGGTGGTTCCCTCGTCGGGCGTCATGTCGGCATTGATGGTGAGATTGCCTGGGCGTCCGTGAATGTCAACGTTTCCTGTGCCATATACAGTGCCATAGAAGGTGTTTTCGCCGAACTCCCGGAAGTCGTAGCACAGGAAGTTTTGTGCCTCTACGTCGAAGTCGTAGGTCAGTCGCGTAAGGTGTTTGTGGTGTAGTCCACCGTTGAGATAGGCTATGTGGTTGTTGGTGTCGTAGATTGGTATTCGCCGAAACTCTATCTCATCGGGGATTAGGCGTATGGTGTCGTTCACCAATTTATATACGCAGTTTAGCGGTCGCATCAGTGCTGTGGCATTGACCACGAGTTGCCCTGTTAGGTTTATCTCGCTTAGGTCGCCCGCCAGCCGCACCTGTCCGTCGGCATTGCCGTCGAAGTTGCTTAGGAACGAGCTGGTGAACGACTCCACGAACTCTGTTCTTGTGCCACGGGCGGTGATTGCGAGGTCTATGTAGTTTCGCTTTGGCGACACATATCCGTCGATGAATGTCATTCCTTCGGGTGCATCGTCGGCAGTGGCGTGAATGTCTATCTGCTCTTGTTCTCGGTTCCAATCTACCTTTGCGTTGAGCGTTCCCATGCGCCCCTCTTGGAAGAGGAAGTTGCTCACGGTGAGGTCGGCGTGGGCATCGGGTTTTGTGAATGCGTTGGTGATGGTGGCTTTTCCCGTTGCCAGTCCGTCGAATCTTACGGAGTGGAACTTCACGAGGTCGAGTATGTATTTCACGTCCACCTGCTTCAGCTCCACGTCGAGCGTGTCGTTGGGACTTGCCGACGCGGTGCCATTGATGGCGAGATATTGGTCTCCGTGGCGAATGGCAAAGTGGCCGACATCGAGATGCTTGTCGAAATAGGTTATCTCGGCTGGCTCTATGTTCCATTTGGCTTCCTCTACCAAGACGTTGGATGGGCGCACTTTTAGATGTGCCACCTGCTGCCCAGCAATATTCTTCGTTAGGGAGAGGTCGCCGTTTATCTCGAACTTGGGCGTTGCGATGGTTAGTTCGGTGTTTTTCAGCGAGTCGTTTGCCGTTCCTCTGACGGTGAGCGGCAGTGGCAGGTTTAGGTTTGGCCCGATGAGCTGATGCACCCATTCGAGGTCGGTTACGCGGGCATCAATGTCGTAACGTCCGTCGTGGCCGTCGATTGTTGCGTTGGCGAAGTCGCTTGAGAGCGAGTATTGCCTGATGGTGTTTCCGCCGTTGGCAGTAATCCTCAACCATGGTATTCGGTAGATGGTGTCTTGGGTGTTCTTCGAGAAATTGCTCACGGTTAGGTCGCCAGATAGGTCTTTCAGGCTCTTTCCACTGACGGTTCCATTGATGTCGGCTCCTATTCGTGCGTTGCCCCATTTATCGGTCAAACGGAGAGCGGCGGGCGACAGTTGTCTGACGGAAGCATCTATGGTTGCCTCTGGCACGGCAGACAGCGACTTTGCCGAAGCGTCGAGCCTAAGCACAACATTGGGGTCGTCTATGTTGACGGTAGCCTTGGCAGCGTCGTTCTTGTAGGCGGCATCTATCGACACATTATTATATATATAGCCCTTGTAGGCCATCTGCCTGATATTGCCGCGCGCCTCTATGTGGTCTTTCCAGTGGCCGTTAGCCTCTATCTCGCCCGACAATATTCCGAGGTCGCCTTGGTTGGTCAGTTTGTCGATTGCGAAGTTGTCGGCAGACAGTTTGGCCGTAAAGTTCTGTTGCTCGTCGGCCTCTCCCACGATGTCGGCGGAACCAATGTCTGTGGTCAGCAGTCCGTCGATGCCTACTGCCCTGCCCTCGCCATGGGCATCGCCCTCGAAAGATACGTTGCCGAGCTGTTTCATCACCTCTGGAAGCTCGGCAAACTGCCCTACTGCGGTCATCGGAACGTTCAATTTATCGGAATGGAACGTCCAACGCAGGCGTTCGTCCCAGTCGGCCACGGTAGCATTGCCATGCAGCTCCACTCCGTTTGATGTTCGCAGTTCTATGTCGCTCGCATTGGCACTCGTAGCCGTTCCACTGAAACGGGTGCTTAGGCTTGCCGTCTCGTCGATACTGCGAAGTTTTCGGCTTAGGAAAGCTAAGTCGTTCGTAGATATTTGCGTCGGTTCTATTCTTCCCTCGTAGTGCAGTTTCTTTAGGTCTAATCCACTGTCAGTCAGATTATAATTAGCCTTAACGTCGGCGAGTTGCAGGTGGGTTCGTGGCATTTCCAATATCAGTTGCTCCACGTTTGCCTCGCGTCGATTTGCTCGAATGTCGAACTTCAACTGATTGATGTTCAATCCCGATTGTTCCTTCAGAGAAAGTTTTTTCACCGTTGCCTTCAGCGAATCTTCGCCGAGCTGACGTATCACTATGTGGCTGCTTATGCTGTCAATACGCAGGTGAGCCATATTCAACAGCCCAGGCGTCGGGGCAACGTCGTATTGATTGTAACTGACGCTACCATTGCGTATTATCAGCGATTTTATGCGAATGTCGGGCGAGTCTCCATTGTCGTCGTCTTTCGATGCAAGCGAATCGAGGGCAAACTGATAGTTTGCCGTTGCGTTGGCAGAGTCCTTGTAGATGTTTAGCTTCACCCCAAAGAGTTGAGCCGACGATATGGTGAAGACGCCCTGCGAGAGGTCGGATAAGCTGTATTTCATCGATAGTCGCGACGCGTCGAGCATCGGCTTCTTGCGCTGGTCGATGATGTGAACGTCGTCTATGATTATTCTATTGAGAAACCCAAGGTCAACGCGCCCAACCTTCACTTCCGTTCCCAACTTTTGCGAAAGCGAATGACCCACCGTGTTGCCCAAGTAGCGTTGCACGGCTGGCACGTGTGTCAATACTATGGCCAGCAGCGTCAAGCTCAATGCAAGCCATATCAGCACACTGACCGTTCGTCTTAGAATTTTGATGTCTCTCTAATTTTCCTGCAAAAATACAACAAATTCCGTTCATTCGCTCAATTTTCACATTATTTTCTTTTAGAAATAGATAATTTTTCGTAATTTTGCAGCCGACTTGTGAACAAATACTAACATTTACACGCTTTATGGCAAATGTGATAAAAATACGGAAGGGCTTGAACATCCAACTTCAAGGCCGCGCCGAGGAGCAAAAGACCGCGATAAATGCGGCGGGAGAGTATGCGCTCGTGCCCGACGATTTCGTGGGAATGGTTCCGAAAGTGCTGGTCAAAGAGGGAGACACCGTTCAGGCTGGGGATGCCTTGTTCGTAAACAAGCGATGCCCCGAAGTGAAGTTCGCTTCGCCAGTCAGTGGCAAGATTACGGCCATTGTCAGAGGAGAGCGAAGAAAAGTGATGGCCGTCAAGGTGATGGCCGACGCACAGCAGACCTACCGCGACTTCGGAAAGAAAGATCCGTCGGCGCTCAACGGCCAGCAGGTGCAAGAGGCGCTGCTCGACGCAGGACTGTTCGGATTCATCGACCAACTGCCCTACGCCGTCTCGACAACGCCCGAACAGCAACCGAAGGCAATCTTCGTGAGCGCACTGCGCGACAAACCGCTCGCCGCCAACTTCTGCTATGAGCTGAAAGGCAACGAGCAAGCGTTCCAAGCAGGACTGACGGCTCTCTCGAAAATCGCAAAGACCTACGTCGGCATCGGCAAAGACCAACCGCTCGAAAGTCTGAAAGACGTGGAAGTAAACATCTTCGACGGCCCATGCCCCGCTGGAAACGTCGGCGTGCAGGTGAACCATCTCGACCCAGTGAACAAGGGCGAAGTGGTGTGGACGGTTGACCCAACAGCTGTTATTTTCTTCGGACGTCTCTTCCTCACGGGCAAGGTTGACCTTCGTCGCACCGTGGCTCTCTGCGGAAGTGAGGTGAAGCAGCCGGCCTACGTGGAGACGCTCGTCGGAACACCCATCGCCAACATAGTGAAGGGCGCACTGAAAGACGAGCGCAAGCAGCGCATCATCAACGGCAATGTGCTCACTGGCAGACCCGTAACCGGCGAAGCCTTCCTCGGCGCACACACAAGCGAAGTAACCGTAATACCCGAAGGCGACCAAGCCGACGAGATGCTCGGATGGATACTGCCGCGAACAAAGCAGTTCTCCACCTCGCGAAGCTACTTCAGCTGGCTCTGCCCCAAAAAGACCTACTCGCTCGACGCACGCATCAAAGGCGGTGAGCGACACATGATTATGAGCGGCGAATACGACCGCGTTCTGCCTATGGACATCTACGGAGAATATCTCATCAAGGCCATCATCGCAGCCGACATCGACAAGATGGAGCAACTCGGCATCTACGAGATAGCTCCCGAAGACTTTGCCCTTGCCGAATTTGCCGACAGCTCGAAACTGCCGCTGCAACGCATCGTTCGCGAAGGACTTGACATGTTACGAAAAGAAAACGCATAAACACTATGAGCGCATTAAGAAATTATCTCGATAAAATCAAGCCGAACTTCGAGCCGGAAGGCAAACTCCACGCCTTCAAGAGCCTCTACGACGGCTTCGAGTCGTTCCTCTACGTGCCCAACGAGACGGCCACCAGCGGAGCGAACATACACGACGCCATCGACTCGAAACGCATCATGAGCATGGTCGTCATAGCACTCATGCCTGCCATGCTCTTCGGCATGTACAACGTGGGCTACCAGAACTACGCCGCAGCAGGAACACTCGCGTCGGCNTCCTTCTGGAGCATCTTCTTCTACGGCTTCCTCGCNGTGCTCCCAAAGATTCTCGTCTCCTACATCGTAGGCCTCGGCATAGAGTTCGCTTGGGCACAATGGAAAGGCGAGGAAATCCAAGANGGCTACCTCGTTACGGGCATCATCNTNCCGCTTATCATTCCCATCGGATGCCCNCTCTGGATGCTCGCCATCGCCGTNGCATTCGCNGTAATCTTCGGAAANGANATCTTCGGAGGCACAGGAATGAACATCTTNAACGTGGCACTCATCGCACGCGCATTCCTCTTCTTCTCTTATCCNACGAAGATGAGCGGCGACCAGACGTGGGTGGCACAGAGTTCCATCCTCGGACTGGGCAACGACCTGCCCGACGGCTTCACGCAAGCCACGCCGCTCGGACAGATAGGACAAGGACAAGTGCCCGACGCCAGCATCTGCGACATGATTTGCGGATTCATACCTGGCTCCATCGGCGAGACATCGGTCATAGCCATCGCCCTCGGCGCACTGCTGCTGCTCATCACCGGCATAGCATCGTGGAAAACCATGCTCAGCGTCTTCCTCGGAGGCGGAGCAATGGCTGCCATCTTCTCCGCAGCAGGAATGACCCAAATACCCTGGTGGGAGCATCTCATCCTCGGAGGATTCGCCTTCGGAGCAGTATTCATGGCCACCGACCCCGTAACATCGGCACGCACCGAGTGCGGCAAGTGGATCTACGGAGCACTCATCGGCATCGTAGCCGTCATCGTCAGAGTGATGAACCCAGGCTATCCCGAAGGCATGATGCTCGCCATTCTGCTCATGAATATGTTTGCGCCGCTCATCGACTACTGCGTGGTGCAGAAGAACATCTCTAAACGATTGAGGAGGACAAAGAAATGAAAACAAACAGCAACACCTATACCATCATCTATGCGGCATGGCTCGTAATCATCGTCGCATTCCTGCTCGCCTTCGTATCGATGGCGCTGAAGTCGAAGCAAGACGCCAACGTCGCACTCGACAAGAAAAAGCAGATCCTCGCCTCGCTCAACATTCGAGACCTCAGCAACGAGCAAGCCACCGAGGCCTACGCCAAGACCATCAAGGCCGACCAGATACTCGATGCCAACGGAAACGTGGCCGACGAGGGACAGCCGGCAGGCGAAAACGCTGGCTTCAAGCTCAACTCCGCCGACTATAAGGCTGGCAAATACGCTCTCTTCGTTTGCGACGTAGATGGTGCCACCAAATATGTCATCCCAGTCTATGGAATGGGACTGTGGGGAGCCATCGCAGGATATGTGGCACTCGACGACGACCGACAGACCGTCTATGGAGTATATTTCAACCACGACAGCGAGACCGCAGGACTGGGAGCCGAAATCAAGGACAACCGTGCTTGGCAGGAGAAGTTCCAAGGCAAGAAGCTCTTTGCCGAAGGCAACGACGACGTGGCACTCGCTGTGATGAAAAAGGTGGACAACCCAGCATCGCAGGTGGAAGCCGTAACGGGAGCCACACTCACCTCCGACGGCGTAAGCAACATGCTAAAAGACTGTCTCAGCAAGTATCAGAATTTCTTGAAGAACGGGAACGAATGAGTTTTTAAGTTTTTGAGGCTATAAGTTTTTAAGTTCAATAGGTTTTCTAAAAGCCCTATAAAACCTAAAAGCCCTAAAAGCCCTCTAAAAAAGGAAAACAAATGAAGAACAAAGAAGTATTGACCAATCCGCTGAACCTGGACAACCCCATACTCGTCCAGGTGCTCGGAATATGCTCGGCGCTCGCTGTAACATCACAGCTCAAGCCAGCCATCGTAATGGGACTCGCCGTAACCATCATCACGGCCTTCTCCAACCTCATCATCTCGCTCATACGCAACACCATCCCACAGCGCATACGCATCATCGTGCAGCTCGTAGTGGTGGCAGCACTCGTAACCATCGTCAGCCAGATACTCAAGGCCGTGGCCTACGACGTGAGCGTGCAACTCTCGGTCTATGTTGGACTCATCATCACCAACTGTATCCTCATGGGACGCCTCGAAGCCTTCGCCATGATGAACAAGCCGTGGCCCTCGCTCCTCGACGGACTGGGCAACGGACTGGGCTATGCCCTCATCCTCGTCATCGTGGGAGCCGTTCGCGAACTGCTCGGACGCGGCTCGCTCCTCGGCTTCCAGCTCATACCACAGTCGTTCTACGACTTCGGCTACGTCAACAACGGAATGATGACCATGCCCGCCATGGCACTCATCCTCTTAGGCTGCGTCATCTGGGTTCACCGTGCTTACTTTTATAAGGACTAATAGTTACGAATTACGAATGTGGAATTACGAATTAGTCGCACTTCGTGCGATGAAGTAACGACTCTGCCGCTTGGCTCGCCCAAGAATGAAGAATTTAAAACTCGTAATCCACACTCGTAACTCAAAACTCGGCGAAGCCGAATAATTCGTAACTCGTAATTCGTAACTCGTAATTAAAGAAAATGGAACATATCATCAATCTATTCATAAGGTCGATATTCGTCGATAATATGATCTTCGCATTCTTCCTCGGAATGTGCTCCTTCCTCGCAGTGTCGAAGAACGTCAAGACATCCCTCGGACTGGGCGTCGCCGTAACGTTCGTGCTGCTCGTAACAGTCCCCGTTGACTATCTCCTGCAAGTATATGTCCTCGGACCCAACTGTCTCGTAGAAGGCGTTGACCTCTCATACCTGAGTTTCATACTCTTCATTGCCGTCATAGCAGGCATAGTGCAGCTCGTGGAGATGGTGGTCGAGAAATACTCGCCGTCGCTCTACTCCGCCCTCGGCATCTTCCTACCGCTCATCGCCGTCAACTGCGCCATCATGGGAGCATCGCTCTTCATGCAGCAGCGCATCAACCTCGACCCGTCGAACACCCAGTATATCGGCTCCGTATGGGACGCCATCTCCTACGCCGTAGGAAGCGGCATCGGATGGACCCTCGCCATAGTCGCTATGGGCGCCATTCGCGAGAAGATGCAATACAGCGACGTACCCAAGCCACTGCAAGGTCTCGGCATCACCTTCATCACCGTAGGACTAATGGCCATGGCCATGATGTGCTTCTCAGGATTGAAAATCTAAACGATTAAGTTTGTGAATGGAAAATGGAAAATGGAAAAAGGAAAATTCGCTGGCGCGAAGCAAGTTAATTCTCAATTCTGCGATTAAGCGAGAGCAGTATGAGCTTGCTCAAGACTGCCGAGCGTGAGCAGAATCAACGAAGCGAAGCAAGTTAATTTTCAATTCTCAATTTTCAATTTTCAATTCACTATTAAAAAAAGTAGAAATGACTCAATTTATCGGAATAAGCATTGCCGTCTTTCTGGCAATCATACTTTTGCTCGTTGTCATACTGCTCGTGGCGAAGAAATACCTATCGCCAAGCGGCAACGTCAACATCGTCATCAACGACGACAAGACCATCTCCGTGGAGCAAGGCTCATCGCTACTCTCCACACTATCCCAAAACGGCATCTACCTCAGCTCCGCCTGCGGAGGAAAAGGCAGCTGCGGACAGTGCAAGGTGCAAGTGCTCGAAGGAGGAGGAGAGATACTCGACTCCGAGAAACCACACTTCACACGCAAACAGATAAAAGACCACTGGCGCCTCGGATGCCAGTGCAAAGTCAAGGGCGACCTCAAGATAAAAGTGCCCGAGAGCATCATGGGCGTCAAAGAGTGGGAGTGCACCGTCATCTCCAACAAGAACGTCTCCTCCTTCATCAAGGAGTTCATCGTAGCACTGCCACCAGGAGAGCACATGGACTTCATCCCAGGCTCCTACGCGCAAATCAAGATACCGGCCTACGACTGCATCGACTACGACAAAGACTTTGACAAAGAGGACATCGGACCCGACTACCTGCCCATGTGGGAGAAATTCAACATCTTCTCGCTCAAGGCACACAACCCCGAGCCCACCATACGAGCCTACTCCATGGCCAACTATCCCGCCGAGGGCGACCGCATCACACTCACCGTGCGCATCGCCACCACACCCTTCAAGCCGCGCCCGCAGGTAGGCTTCCAAGACGTGCCCACAGGCATCGCCTCCAGCTACATCTTCTCGCGCAAGCCAGGCGACAAGGTCATCATGAGCGGACCCTACGGAGACTTCCACCCCATCTTCGACTCAAAGAAAGAGATGATATGGGTTGGCGGAGGAGCAGGAATGGCACCGCTGCGAGCACAGATAATGCACATGACGAAGACCCTCCGCACCTCCGACCGAGAGATGCACTACTTCTACGGAGCACGAGCACTCGTAGAGGCCTTCTTCGTTGACGACTTCCTCGAACTGGAGAAGGAGTTCTCCAACTTCCACTTCCACCTCGCCCTCGACCGACCCGACCCAGAGGCCGACAAGCAGGGAGTGAAGTACACACCCGGATACGTGGCCAACGTGATGTACGACACCTATCTGAAAGACCACGACGCCCCAGAGGACATCGAATACTATATGTGCGGCCCTGGACCAATGGCCCAGAGCGTCATCAAACTGCTCGACTCACTCGGCGTTGACCCAGAGAGCATCATGTTCGACAACTTCGGATAACCCCCACCCCGACAATAGAAAAAAGGATTGGCCACATCGCCAATCCTTTTTTGTTTGCACAGATATTATAACTAAATTCCTTAATGATACTGATACATGTTACATTTTGGGGGCAATCCTTACAGAAAATACAACATCATTTGTCCGACTTCCTACGGTTATTGAATAGTAAATTACTATAATATACTATCGCTATATGGCAATGATTTTATGTAATCTTCCATAAACTGCCAATCGGGCGTTCCTTCTTCTGTTGCTGGGAGTTTTATGCGTATTCGCTCAGTGTCGTTGACGCGGCACTGTCTTCCGTAGGTCCATCTGTAGTTCTCGTTTTTGTTTATAATACATACTATAAACAGACCTATGTACATATTCATATTGAATTTTGGAATTAAAATATTAACATCGCTTGTGGCACAAAAATCTTCAGGCTGATAAAAAGCAGTACAGCCAACTTTGCCTGTTACTATACAATTACCTTCAAACTCTGGTTCCAAGTTAATTTTTTCTTTTACACCATTATTCATATTAGAGGCAGAAACGTAAGGTGTTGCCCCAAGTTCATATTCATCAGAATAATGATAAATACCTGCGCGAATATTAAAAAAATCCGTTATGGCAAATTCTTTCCAATGATTGAAAAACAATTTAGAATTATTATTGGTAGAATTATCTTTTTCGTTGTAGTATAACGCTTTTATATAATTATACATAAAATTCCTATCATTTTCATTTTTAATAGTCTGCCCTTCTTTTATCAAATATGATAAATAATAGTTAACCGTCTTTTTAAAGTCGTCATTGGTAAGGGTTGAATAGTCCGTTTCCATATATGCTTCAGCGAGCCATTCATCCTCATATGTTACGCGGTGCATAACAGAAAGACCAGGGATTTCTCTTTTGTTTCGATAGGCATCCAACCATCTTTCTTTTGTTTTTTCCCATAAGCTATTGCCCTTTTCATCCGTTCTTTCAACGCGACCGATACCTTTGCGTTTTACAAACTGGTCATCCTTAAAGTAGCCGAAGAACGTTTCACGATTAGCTTTTTCATGCTTCTGCGAAAGGTCGAAGACCATACAGCAGGCAACGGCAGACGCTCCAGGATAAAACATTTCATTTGGCAAACTGAAAACAGCATCAAGAGTGTAATTATCCAACATCTTTTTCTTGTATGTTACAATCTCCTTACTATTTCCAATAGCTGCTTGCATTGGCAACAAAAAGGCCATCTTGCATGGGCGAGAAACTTGCCGTGCTATCCACTCCACAAAATGCCATCCTTTTGATGGGTCTTCTTTCTGTTTTGCGCTCCAAGTATCAACGAAGTCAGTTAAGCAATATTTCTTTGTTGCGTTGTATGGTGGATTCATTAAAACGGCATTTATATTCGCATTCTTTATCCAATTTCCTCTATTGAACATTGAATCTTGTACAACATTACTGTTTCCATCTCCATGTATTAACATATTCGTAGATGAAAGACCGTAAGCCGTATTTTCAAATTCTATTCCATAAATCTGATTTTTCTTAACGGCATCTCTTTCTTCCTCCGTCTCGCAATCATCCATTGCATCAGTCATAGCACGTACAAGAAATGCGCCACTTCCGCAACAGGGGTCAAGAACACGAGAGTGCTTATTTATACCAATAACTTTGCTCATAAAGTCGCAAATATGGTCTGGCGTAAAGGCTTGGTTCTTATCGCTTTTCCCAACGTATTTGTTAAACGTAGTGAAGAAAATGCTTAACAAGTCCTGTCCTGCTGTGCTCTTGTCGTTAATATATGGAACAACATTGGTTTCTATATCTTCGAGAATACTTACCAATTCATCATAAGTTAAGTTCGTAACAGATTGAGCATCCAAAACATAATCATTGATTTTTGAAAGTTTACCAGCCTTTTCCAATGTTCTACTTTGAGCGAGCAACCCTTCAAGTATGTTTCTTATGTTTTTAAGAACTACCTTTTCTTGCGACAACTCTTTGCCAGATGGGTCAAGCAGTGGTTTTATGTCTTTATACACGAGGCCATGCTTTAAAGCCAAAAGACAAGTTCCGACAAACTGACTTCTTATTTTTTCACTTACTCCATCTGAATGTAGTTTTTCATTTAAATTCTTGATGCTGTCAACAACGCGGATCTTATCGTTCACCTTACCAAAGCAGCGGTCTTCGTATTCTTCAAAAGAAAGAATCTGTCGCTCATCCTTATTGCGATGGTATTCGTCAACAATTACCGATTGACCGTACCAAGTCCATACTTCATCTCCAGCGGTTTCTGCTAAAATGGCAACGATACGTTTATGCGAAAAAGCCTTTTCATATCGTACATAATCCTGCAGTTGTTTCATAATTTTATTATGATCCCAACTGGAAAAGCGGTCCTTACATTCAACCAATACCGCTAAACGCTCATTTTCAAATCGCAAATCAAGATACTTATGTTGCTTACTTTCCCCAGATTGAAAATCAGAAATATTCTTTCCAACAGACTTCAATGCCTTTGGATAGCTAAACTCCCCATTCTCGATGTTTGACTTTAAATAGGTTCTTCCTATTCTTTCAATAATGTCCGTTCTAATCATCTTATTTTAGGCTTATTTGCGTGCAAAGATAGCAAAAAATTGCAAGTTTGCAAAGTTTTTCGGAAAAAGTTAGTAATATGGCAGGCGTAACAAGTATATATGTCCTAATATTCTAATAGGAGCGCAAGGTGCCCGAAGCATCATGGGCGTCAAAGAGTGCGGAATCCCCCATATTCACCTTATTCCTTCGCCTGTTCTTGTTTCCATAAGAACGTTTATTTGCGGAGGTGGAAACTGCCAATAGTTTCCACCTCTGCATAGGAATAGAGTGGTGAAAATGTAACATGTATCAGTATCATTAAGGAATTTTTGTTATAGTAATATATTTCTATACATAAATATGTACGCGCGCATACGCGAGGGGTAAATAAATTAAGCTCTTTTCCTTAATGATACTGATACATGTTACATTTATTGTTAATGAATGTAAATATATTAGAGCGCGAATAAATCGAAATATTCATTTGGCTGCACTGATTTCTCGACAGCCACCAATTCGATAAAGATTAAGGCACTAAACGCACTTCAATCGACTACTCACTGATTTACAAACTGTTATTTATTACAAACCACAATATTCTTTTAGTTACCAACGATTAAGAATGTAACATGTATCAGTATCATTAAGGAATTTAGTTATACACATTATGCTTTTTGAAGTTGTTGAGAGATTAGCTTTTCTTAACAATAGACTAAACTGTGAAGTTTTTCGACAAGCGAGGCGACAGAGTCGTTACTTGACAAACTTAAAAACGAAAAGAGGCTGACACTGGTCAGCCTCTCTTTCAGTGATTCTGCAGGGACTCGAACCCTGGACCCACGCCTTAGAAGGGCGTTGCTCTAATCCAACTGAGCTACAGAACCGCTGGTTTCGGGGTGCAAAGGTACAACAAAAAGTTGAGAGTGGCGGCGATGTGGGGCTGTTTGCGACCAAAATTAACTTTTTTTAGTCTTGCAGGCGTATGTAGGCTCTGTCGTCGAAGCTCTGCTGCCCTGCGGCCAGTCCCTTGGTGGCAACGAAGGTGCGGATGCAGAGAGGGTCGGTCTCCAACTGGCGCGCAAGGGCGTCCTCGCTCTCTTGGAGCGTGGGCAACAGGAAGGGGTAGCCGTCGGAGGCAAGCACTATCTCGTGGGGCGAGAAGTCGAGCGTCAGCACGCGCACGTGGGCCATGGCTATGGGGAACCCGTCGATGACGGCGTAGTCGCGGTTCTGGCGCTGCATGGTGGCGACGAGCTCTGGCAGTATGGCGTCGCGTCCGTCATCGTGGTGCATGAGCTGCTCTACGGTGGTGCCGCCCTCAATGAGTTGGCGGTCTATGGCGGCTCGTGCCTCGGCCAGTGGTGCCTCGTCGGGCTTGGGGTTGTCGTAGCGTTGGCCATCGACGAGGCATTGGCAGTCGCCTATCATCCATATCTGTCGGCTCAGGCGGCTGTAGATGATGCAGCTGGCGGTGAGGCGCTCTTCGGGGTGCTCGGCGAGGCGGGGCAGCTCGCGGGCGGAATAGCGTCGGCGGACGGCGAGAGTAGCCTGTCGGCAGAAGGCATCGACGGTGGCGTGGGGGTCGGTCTTGGCGATGGTGCGGGCGACGACGCGCATGGCGGTCCATCCGTCTCGGTGGAAGAGGCTGCGCTGACGCTTGGCCTTGCTGGTGCTGCCATCGACGACGGCGACGAAGTGGCTACCTACGACGAGGGCGTCTTCGCACGTCTTTTGGTTTCGCTTTCCTGTCAGGCGTTGTTCTATCACTTTCATGGTTGTCGGCTTTCTTATACCAGAAGAAATATTGGCGCTGGGCGAGCTTCTCCTTGGCGGTGCGGGCGCTGAACACGGGTTCGAGTGTGTAGGGGTCGTAGCCAGTGTACCACGTCTCGGTGGCTATGGTCATCGGCGTGGGGGTGAAGTCTTGCACCTGCTCAAGGTGGAAATTGAGGCGACGGGTGATGGCCGCTAACTGCCGCATGTCTTCCTCGTGGCATCCGGGGTGGCTGCTGATGAAATAGGGAATGAGCTGCTGGTTTAGTCCTTCCTCGCGGTTGATGCGGCAGAAGATGCGGTTGAACTGCTCGAACTGGCTGAAGGGTGGCTTGCGCATGAGCTGGAGCACGCGGTCGCTGGTGTGCTCTGGGGCTACCTTCAGTCGTCCGCTGACGTGGTGGCATATCAGCTCGCGGGTATATTGGCGGGCG
>Ga0065708_1000101_pt1 | contig 16852 bp, 30 predicted proteins | sample Hoacrofraction12_2_FD_59095 | JGI IMG/M metagenome (GOLD analysis project Ga0065708, IMG submission 59095) | Hoatzin crop microbial communities from Cojedes, Venezuela, sample from fiber fraction 12 v1 | ecosystem: Host-associated > Birds > Digestive system > Esophagus > Crop | place: Venezuela... | reverse complement strand
CTTCGGCGTGGGAGTTTTATTGTGGCTGCGCAGTACGTGCGCGCGTTTGTTTATTCTGCCTTGGGCTCTTCGGCTGCGGGCTCTTCGGCTGCGGGCTCCTCTGCTTTGGGGGCTTCTTCGGCCTTGGGTGCCTCTGCTGCGGGGGCTGCGGGGGCGTCGGCCTTCTTGGTGGAGCGGCGCGAGCGGCGGGTCTTCTTTTGTTCGGTCTTGGCCATGTTTTCGTCGAAGTCTACGAGTTCGATGAAGCACATGTCGGCGCCGTCGCTTTGGCGGAATCCGGTTTTGATGATGCGGGTGTAGCCGCCGGGGCGGTTGGCCACTTTCTCGCTAATTGCGCCGAAGAGTTCGCCGATGGCTGCTTTGTCGCGCAGGTGGGCGAAGACGACGCGGCGGGAGTTGGTGGTATCGTTTTTGCTCTTGGTGATGAGCGGTTCGACGTATTTTTTCAAGGCTTTGGCCTTGGCGAGGGTCGTAGTGATTCTTTTGTGCATAATCAGCGACACGGCCATGTTGGAGAGCATGGCGGAGCGGTGAGATGCAGTACGACCCAGATGGTTGAATTTTTTGTTGTGTCTCATTGTTGTTGAATGGAGCTGCTTAGGCGACGCGGATGTTAGTCTTTGTCGAGTTTGTATTTAGATATATCGGTTCCAAACGACAGATTCTTACTGGCGAGCAAATCATCAAGCTCGCTAAGCGATTTCTTGCCGAAGTTGCGGAATTTGAGCAGGTCGTTTTTGTTGAACTGCACGAGTTCGCCGAGTGTGTCGACGTTGGCTGCTTTGAGGCAGTTGAGTGCGCGCACGGAGAGTTGGAGGTCGACGAGGCGTGTTTTGAGCAGCTGTCGCATGCGGAGTACTTCTTCGTCGAATTCTTCGTTGTCGCTGCCGGCTTCGTCGTCGACGGTGATTTTCTCATCGGAGAAGAGAGCGAAGTGTTGGATGAGAATTTTGGCGGCTTCTTTGAGTGCGTCCTTCGGGTGGATGGAACCGTCCGTTGCAACTTCGATGATGAGCTTGTCGTAGTCGGTTTTTTGTCCTACGCGGTAGGGCTCAACTTCGTATTTTACGTTGCGAATGGGCGTATAGATGGAGTCGATGGGTATGGTGTTGATGGGTTGTGAGTCGTCGCGGTTCTCGTCGGCGGGCACGTAGCCGCGTCCTTTGTTGATGGTGAGCTCGATGTTGATGGAGCTTTTGGGTGCGAGGTGGCAGATGACGAACTCGGGGTTGAGCACTTCGAATCCGGTGAGTTGTTTGCCTATTTCGCCGGCGCGGAATTCGGAGACTCCGCTGACGGTGAGGCTCACTTTTTCGGTTTCGTACTCATCGACGATTTGTTTGAAGCGTACTTGTTTGAGGTTGAGGATGATGTTGGTGACGTCTTCTCTCACGCCGGGTATGGAGGCGAATTCGTGTTCTACGCCGTCGATGCGGATGGAGGTGATGGCGTAGCCTTGGAGTGAGGAGAGAAGGATGCGACGCAGGGCGTTTCCGATGGTGATGCCGAATCCGGGCTCGAGCGGACGGAATTCGAATTTACCCACCTTGCTGTCGTTCTCCAACATGATGACCTTGTCGGGTTGCTGGAAATCTAATATCGCCATGGCTGAATGATGAAAATCTGTTTGTTTTGTTGTCGGCCGTCCTCGCGTGTGTCTCTCTGCGGTAGGGTTGCTGCGGGGAGTCAGTGCGGGCGCGTGGCCTTGGGAAGTGCGCAGNGAGCGCGGGGGAGCGTGTTCGCTTCAGGCGGCTCGGCGTGTTCTGCTGCGCGGGGGAGNGGCGTTGTGGCCCGTATTCCCTTGTGCGGGCCGCCGTGCGCGATGGGTCGAAGCGTGGGCAAGGGGCCGGACTCTCCGGAGGTGGAGAGGCCAAGCCCTGCCTGCGTTCGATGTCTCGTGGGGATTAGTTCTTGGAGTACAGTTCGACGATGAGCTGTTCCTTGATGTTTTCGGGGATGTCTTCGCGTTCGGGCTTGTGGAGGAGTTTTCCGGCCTTTGCGCTGTCGTCCCANTCAATCCAAGGATATTTGCCGTGGTTGAATCCGGCGAGGCTGTCGTTGATGACTTCTAAGGACTTGGATTTTTCGCGNACGGCTACTATTTGTCCGGGGCGGACACTATAGGAGGCGATATTGGTGATTTTGCCGTCTACGGTGATGTGGCGGTGGTTGACCAACTGACGTGCGGCTGCTCGTGTGGGTGCGATGCCCATGCGATAGACGACGTTGTCTAAGCGGCATTCGAGGTTTTGNAGCAGGATTTCGCCGGTGATGCCGGAGGTTGCTGCTGCTTTCTCGAACATGTTGCGGAACTGTTTTTCGAGCACGCCGTAGGTGTATTTTGCCTTTTGCTTTTCGGCGAGCATCACGCCGTATTCCGACGTCTTGCGACGGCGGGAGTTGCCGTGTTGTCCGGGGGGGAAGTTGCGTTTGGCTAATACTTTGTCGGGGCCGAAGATGGCTTCGCCGAACTTGCGTGCGATACGAGTTTTAGGACCTGTATACTTTGCCATATTGTGTGAATGTTTTTACAAATGGAATAGAGAAAAATAGACGTGCGCTTATACTCTTCTGCGCTTCGGGGGGCGGCAGCCGTTGTGGGGCAGCGGGGTGACGTCGATGATTTCGGTCACTTCGATGCCGGCGCCGTGTACGGTGCGGATGGCGGATTCGCGGCCGTTGCCGGGACCTTTGACGTAGGCTTTCACTTTACGCAACCCGAGGTCGTAGGCCACTTTGGCGCAGTCTTGTGCTGCCATTTGTGCGGCGTAGGGGGTGTTCTTCTTGGAACCGCGGAATCCCATTTTGCCGGCGCTCGACCAGGAGATGATTTGGCCTTCGCTGTTGGCCAGACATACTATGATGTTGTTGAAAGAGCTGTGCACGTGGAGTTGTCCCATTGCGGTCACCTTCACTACTCTTTTCTTTGCAGAGACGTTTTTCTTTGCCATATCTATTTTCCTTATTTAGTTGCCTTTTTCTTGTTGGCCACGGTTTTCTTGCGTCCTTTGCGGGTGCGAGCGTTGTTTTTCGTGCTTTGTCCGCGCACGGGCAGGCCGATGCGGTGGCGCACACCGCGGTAGCAGCCGATGTCCATGAGGCGCTTGATGTTCATTTGGATTTCACCGCGCAGGTCGCCTTCCACTTTGAATTCGCTGCCGATGATTTCGCGGATTTTGGCGGCTTGGTCGTCCGTCCAATCCTTGACTTTGATGTCTCTGTCTATGCCGGCCTTGTCTAAGATTTTGGCCGAGCTGCTGCGACCTATTCCATAAATGTAGGTCAAGGCGATCTCGCCCCGCTTGTTTTGGGGAAGATCTACACCAACGATTCTTATTGCCATATACTTTGTGTGGATTTATTGTGCATGGATGGTCTTACCCCTGACGCAGTTTGAATTTGGGGTTCTTCTTATTGATCACGTAGAGGCGTCCCTTGCGACGCACGATTTTGCAGTCGTCGTTGCGTTTTTTGATTGAAGCTCTGGTTTTCATTATGGCTTAGCTATTTTGTGTGTTTGTTTTGTAGCGGAATACGATGCGGCCTTTGGTCAGGTCGTAGGGGCTCATTTCCACTTTCACCTTGTCGCCGGGCAGGATGCGGATGTAGTGCATGCGCATTTTGCCGGAGATGTGGGCGATGATTTCGTGCCCGTTTTCCAATTCTACGCGGAACATTGCGTTGCTGAGGCTTTCGACAATGGTTCCGTCTTGTTCGATTGCTTGCTGCTTTGACATATCTTTTTATATGGTCTGTATCTTCTCTATCTCGCTGAACGAGGAAAGGATGTCGGCTCGGCCGCTGCGCACGGCGAGNGAGTGCTCNAAGTGGGCTGCGGGTTTGCCGTCGCGGGTGCGTACTGTCCACTTGTCGGACGTGAGGTAGATGTCGGGCGAGCCCATNGTAATCATGGGTTCGATGGCGATGCACATGCCGCGGCGCAGTTGTTTGCCTTGGCCGCGCTTGCCGTAGTTGGGCACCATGGGTTCTTCGTGCATGTCGTGTCCGATGCCGTGGCCCACGAATTCNTTGACTACTCCGTAGCCTTGGGCCTCGGCGTGTTGTTGCACGGCGTTTCCGATGTCGCCCAGTCGACGGCCGGCGATGGCTTGCTCGATGCCTTTGTAGAGGGCTTCTTTNGTGGTGCGCAGNAGTTGTTTGACTTCTTCGCTCACTTCGCCCACGCAGAAGGTGTAGCAGGAGTCGCCGCAGAACCCGTCGATGTGGGTGCCGCAATCCACCGAGACGATGTCGCCTTCGCTAAGGGGTTCGTCGTTGGGGATGCCGTGGACTACCACGTCGTTCACCGAAGTACAGATGGACGCGGGGAAGGGGTAGCCNTAGGGATTGGGAAATCCTTTGAAGGTGGGCTCTGCCCCGTTGTCGCGAATGTATTGCTCNGCCAGCGTGTCGAGCTGTCGTGTGGTGATGCCCGGCCGTATGACTTTGGCAATTTCGACGAGTGCGCCTTCNATGATGGCGTTTGCCCTNCGCAGGCGCTCTATCTCGTCGTCTGTCTTCAGATATATCATAGACCGCTTTGCTGCTTATGCGTTGTGGCTGCGAGTGTGGCCGCTCTTGAGCAGGCCGTCGTAGTGACGCACGAGCATGTAGCTTTCTATTTGTTGCAGAGTATCNATCACCACGCCCACNAGGATGAGCAGGGANGTGCCGCCGAAGAATTGGGCAAAGCCTTGCTTCACGCCGATGGCCACTGCGAATGCGGGCAGGATGGCGATGAGGGCGATGAAGAGGGAGCCGGGCAGGGTGATGTGGTCCATCACCTTGTCGATGTAGTCGGCCGTGGGCTTGCCGGGCTTAACGCCGGGAATGAATCCGCTGTTGCGCTTCATGTCTTCTGCCATCTGGTTGGGGTTCATCGTGATGGCGGTGTAGAAGTAGGTGAAGGCAATAATCAGAATCACGTACACGATGCAATAGGGCACGCTGAACTGGTCGGAGAGCATACGTCCGATGGTGCTGCCGCCGTCTTTGCTCGTGGCTGCGAGGATGCTGGCGGGGATGAACATGATGGCCTGTGCGAAGATGATAGGCATCACGTTGGCGGCNAAGAGNTTGAGCGGGATGTATTGGCGTGCGCCTCCNACTTGGCGGCCACCTTCGATGCGCTTGGCATATTGCACGGGCACTTTGCGTACGGCTTTCACGAGCAGNATGCTGAGCATCATCACGAAGAGCAGGGCCAAGATTTCGAAGAGGAACTTGATGAGGCCGCCGCCTTCGGCTCCGGAGAGGGCCGTCGTGAATTCTTCGACGATGGCGCTCGGGAAGCGGGCGATGATACCAATCATAATGATGAGCGAAACGCCGTTGCCAATGCCTTTGTCGGTGATGCGTTCACCGAGCCAGAGGATGAACATACTGCCGGCTGCGAGGATGATGGTGCTCGTGAACAAGAACCAGAATCCGTCGCCCACCATGAANGCTCCGCTGCCGCCCACCTGCGAACGCAGGTTGATCATATACGTGGGGGCTTGGAACACGAGGATGCCGACGGTCANGTAGCGCGTCATCTGATTGATTTTGCGCCGACCGCTCTCGCCCTCGCGTTGCATCTTCTGGAAGTAGGGCACTGCCACGGCGAGCANCTGCATGATGATGCTCGCGGAGATGTAGGGCATGATACCCAGGGCGAACACCGATGCATGCGAGAATGCACCGCCGGAGAACATGTTCAGCAGCGACATCAAACCCTCGCTCGTCTGTTGTTCCANGTTGGCCAAGGCGCTGGGGTCGATGCCGGGGAGCACGATGAACGAACCGAAACGATAGACGGCTATGAACAGGAGGGTGATGAGAAGGCGCTGACGCAGGTCTTCTATTCTCCAGATATTTTTGAGGGTCTCGATAATTTTTTTCATTCTGTCTTAAATCTTAGTGGCGGTACCGCCTGCTGCCGTGATGGCTTCTTCGGCGCTCTTGGAGAAGGCGTTGGCTTCTACTGCGAGNTTGGCTTTGAGTTCGCCGTTGCCGAGAATCTTCACTCTTTGCTTGGCGGAGATGAAGCCGGCTTCGATGAGTTCCTGACGTCCGATTTTGTCGAGTTTCTTGGCNTCGGCAAGGGCTTGGAGNACTCCGAGGTTGATGGCTTTGTATTCTACGCGATTGATGTTTTTGAAGCCGAATTTGGGCAAACGGCGCTGCAAAGGCATCTGACCGCCTTCGAANCCTACTTTCTTGTGATAGCCGCTGCGGGCTTTGGCGCCCTTGTGGCCGCGGGTGGACGTGCCGCCCATGCCGGAGCCGGGACCGCGTCCGATGCGGCGGTCGTGGTGGGTGCTGCCTGCTGCGGGCTGTAAGGTATGGAGTTTCATATTCTTAGTTGATGCTTGTTTGTTGAAATTTTATTTTTCAATCTTTTCCACCAAATGGCGCACTTTGCGAATCATTCCTTCGATGCAGGGATTGTCTTCTACTTCGACGGTTTGTCCGATGCGGCGCAGACCCAGGGAGTCGAGCGTGCGCTTTTGGTCTTTCGGAGCGCCGATGCGGCTCTTCACTTGTTTAATCTTAATCTTTGCCATAGTGCTTTATCCTCTGAAAACTTTTTCGAGTGAAACACCGCGCTGTGCTGCTACGGTTTGTGCGTCGCGAATCTGGCTGAGGGCTTCGATGGTGGCCTTCACCANGTTGTGGGGGTTGGACGAGCCTTTCGACTTGGCCAATACGTCGCGCACGCCGGCGCTTTCGAGCACGGCACGCATTGCGCCGCCGGCCACCACGCCGGTACCTTCGCTTGCGGGGCGAAGCATTACTTCGGCGCCACCGTAGTGGGCTACGATTTCGTGGGGCACAGTGCCTTTGAGAACGGATACCTTGCGAAGGTTTTTCTTGGCGGCTTCTACGCCTTTGGCGATGGCCGTGGTCACTTCGCCGGCCTTTCCGAGGCCGTAGCCGATGACGCCTTTGCCGTCGCCAACTACTACGATGGCTGCAAAGGTGAAGGTGCGACCACCCTTGGTCACTTTCGTCGTACGATTGATAGCAACCAGTCTATCTTTCAGTTCTTCTGCGTTTACGTTTATTCTGTTTGCCATAATCTTGATTAGAATTTAAGTCCGCCTTTACGTGCTCCGTCGGCCACTTCTTTCACTCTGCCGTGATAGAGNTAGCCGTTGCGGTCGAATACAACGGTGGTGATGCCTGCTGCGATGGCTTTTTCGGCGATGGCTTCGCCTACTTTGGCTGCTTGTTCCATTTTGGGCATTGCGGCCATGCCGAGGGAGGAGGCGCTTGCGAGGGTCTTGCCGGCTTCGTCGTCNATCACTTGAACGTAGATTTGCTTGTTGCTGCGGAATACGCTCATGCGGGGACGGGCGGCCGTGCCGGATATCTTGTTGCGTACGCGATATTTGATTTTCAGGCGACGCTGTTCTTTTGCTTTTGTCATATTGTCCTTTCTATCTTAGAAGTATGGGTTTACTTGGCACCGGCAGCCTTGCCGCTCTTGCGNCGAATCTGCTCACCAATGTAGAGAATACCTTTGCCCTTGTAGGGTTCGGGCTTGCGGAACGAACGAATCTTGGAGCATACCATGCCAAGGAGTTGCTTGTCGCAGCTTTCGAGGCAGATGTAGGGGTTCTTGTTGCGTTCGGTCTTGGTTTCTACCTTGATTTCTTTCGGCAGTTGGATGAAGATGGGGTGCGTGTAGCCGAGCGTGAATTCGATGAGGTTTCCTTGGTTGGAAACGCGGTAGCCCACGCCGACGAGCTCCATTTCTTTCTTGAAGCCTTCGCTTACTCCGACTACCATGTTGTTCACCAGTGCGCGATACAGGCCGTGGAAGGCTTGCTTTTGCTTTTGCTCGGTGGCATCTTCTTCGTTGATAGAGAAGGTGAGTTGGCCGTTTTCCAACGTCATCTTGATGGCAGGATTCACTGTCTGAGTGAGTTCACCCTTCGGACCTTTCACGGTCACTACATTGTCCTTGATGTCAACGGTGACACCGGCGGGAATGTTAATCGGCAATTTTCCAATTCTAGACATTTCTGTGTTCCTCCTTTTTTAATAGACGTAGCAGAGCACTTCGCCGCCAATCTTCTCGGCGGTGGCTTCTTTGTCGGTCATTACTCCTTTGGACGTGGACACGATGGCGATGCCAAGTCCGTTGATTACTCGGGGCATATCGCGATAGCCGGTGTACTTACGCATACCGGGGCGCGACACGCGGGTCAGGCTCTTGATGGCGTTGACCTTGCCTTGAGCGTCGTACTTCAAGGCGATTTTGATTGTTCCCTGAGGGCCATCGTCNTCAAACTTGTAGTTGAGGATGTATCCTTTGTCGAAAAGGATTTTGGTGATGTCCTTCTTCAGGTTCGACGCGGGTACTTCTACCACCTTGTGCTTNGCCATGATGGCNTTGCGAAGCCGCGTCAAATAGTCAGCAATAGGATCTGTCATATTTGTTTTTGCGTTTAATTGATCGGGACTGTCCCGACAATATTAAATGAATGTGTGAGATGTCTTGTCTCTCGATTTGTGGGTTTACCAGCTGGCTTTCTTCACGCCGGGGATGAGNCCGGCCGATGCCATTTCGCGGAATTGAATACGCGAAAGTCCGAACTGGCGGATGTAGCCTTTCGGACGACCCGTGATTTTGCAGCGATTGTGCAGGCGGATGGGGTTGGCGTTGCGAGGAATCTTCTGCAGTTTGCGGGCTGCTTCGTAGGCCTCAACGGGGTCATCCGACTTGTTCACAATTTCTTTCAGGGCGGCACGTTTGGCGGCGTATTTGGCCACCAGCTTCGCACGCTTCACTTCGCGTGCTTTCATTGATTCTTTTGCCATATCGAATTATTTTGCGCTTTTAAAGGGAAGTCCGAATTCCTTGAGCAGGGCGAAGCCTTCCTCGTCGGTCTTGGCGGTGGTCACGAACGTGATGTTCATNCCGGTCAGACGGTCGATGGTGTCGATGTTGATTTCGGGGAAGATGATTTGCTCTTGGATGCCGAGGGTGTAGTTGCCGCGGCCNTCGAATTTGGATTCGATGCCTTTGAAGTCGCGNATACGGGGCAGGGCCACGCGCACGAGCTTCTCCAAGAATTCATACATGCGTTCGCGACGCAGGGTGACGCGGGCNCCGATGGGCATTTTCTTGCGGAGCTTGAAGCTGGCAACGTCTTTCTTCGACACGGTGGGAACGGCTTTCTGGCCGGTGATGGTGGTGAGCTCGGTCACGGCTACATCGACAATCTTCTTGTCGGCCGTGGCAATGCCGAGACCTTCGTTGAGCACGATTTTCTCCAANCGGGGAATCTGCATCGACGAGGTGTAGCCGAACTGCTTCTTGAGTGCCGGCGCAATGCGTTCGGCGTAGTCTTTCTTAAGATTTGCTGTATTTGCCATGGTTACTTGATCTCCTCTCCTGATTTTTTAGCATAGCGCACGAGCTGGTCGCCGTCTTTGCGGCGTCCTACGCGGGTGGGCTTGCCCGTTTTGGGGTCTACGGGGTTCAAATTCGAAATGTGCACGGGTGCTTCTACCTTGGTGATGCCGCCTTGGGGATTTTGTGCACTCGGCTTCTGGCTTTTCGACACGATGTTCACGCCTTCTACGATGGCGCGCTGCTTGTCCACAAGCACCTTCACCACCTTGCCGGTCTTGCCTTTGTCTTCGCCGGCATTCACGTAGACGGTGTCGCCTTTTTTGATATGTAATTTACTCATAATGCGAATTTGTGTTGTGTGTTTAGAGTACTTCGGGAGCAAGCGATACGACCTTCATGTTGACGGCGCGCAGTTCGCGGGCTACGGGGCCGAAGATGCGGCTGCCGCGAAGTTCGCCGGCGTTGTTCAGAAGCACGCAGGCGTTGTCGTCGAAGCGAATGTACGAACCGTCGGCACGACGAATTTCTTTCTTCGTGCGTACAATCAAGGCTTTCGATACGGCACCCTTCTTCAGGTCGCTCGAAGGCACGATGTTGTGCAGGGCTACGACAATCACATCGCCTACGGAGGCGTAGCGACGGCGGGTTCCGCCAAGCACGCGAATGCAAACGGCTTCGCGAGCGCCGCTGTTGTCGGCCACGTTGAGTTTGGTTTCTACTTGTATCATATTACTTGGCCCTTTCTACAACTTTTACTACTCTCCANCGCTTGAGTTTGCTCAGNGGACGAGTTTCCATGATGAGAACGGTGTCGCCTACGTGGCAGTCGTTCTTCTCGTCGTGGGCATAATACTTCTTGGTCTTGGAGACAAACTTACCGTAAATGGGGTGTTTCTCTTTGAATTGGGAAGCCACAACGATGGTCTTGTCCATCTTGTTGCTNACCACGACACCCTGTCGCGTTTTTCTAAGATTTCTTTCCATCCGTGCGTATTATTTATTGTTGTTTTCCAATTCGTTCAGCACGGTTTTCAGTCGTGCGATTGTACGACGTGCCTGCTTAATCTGAGCGGGGTTCTCCAGCGGCGATACGCTGTGGTTCAGGAGCAGCTGCTCGTAGTTGGCTTGTTCGGCCTCGAGGCGTTCCTTGAGCTCATTCTGAGGAATGTTTCTAACTTCTGCTATTTTCATTTCTTTCTTCCTCCTATTGATTAAGCGTTTTTGTCATAGTCGTGGCGAACGACGAACTTCGTGGTCACCGGCAGTTTCTGTGCGGCGAGGCGAAGGGCTTCTTTGGCCACTTCGAAGGGCACGCCTTCGATTTCGAAGATGATGCGTCCGGGAGTGATGGGGAATACGTATCCTACGGGGTCACCCTTACCTTTACCCATACGTACGTCGGCGGGTTTCTTGGTGATGGGTTTGTCGGGGAAGATGCGAATCCAACTTTGTCCCTCACGCTGCATATAGCGGGTCATGGCCACACGGGCGGCTTCGATTTGGCGACCGGTAATCCAGTGCGTATCGAGGCTCTTGATGCCGAAGCTGCCGAAGGCCAGCTGATTGCCGCGCTGGGCGTTGCCTTTGCAACGGCCTTTCTGCGGTCTGCGATATTTGGTTCTTTTGGGTTGAAGCATAGNTGTTTCTTTTTTGAATTGTCCTTTCTACAAGCGGCTTGGCATTAGTCGCGACGTTCACGGCGCTCGCCTCCGCGACGGTCGCCTCCACGGCGGTCGCCACGTCCGCCTCTGCGCTCGCGACGGTCGCCGCGGCCGAAGCCTCCGCGAGCGTCTTTCTCTTGCGTCAGAGGAGCGGTCAGGTCGCGCTTCTCATATACTTCTCCGCGGCAAATCCACACTTTCACGCCAATCTGGCCCACTTTCGTCAGGGCGCTGGTTTGGCAGTAGTCGATGTCGGCACGGAAGGTGTGAAGCGGCGTACGGCCTTCTTTGTACATTTCTTTGCGGGCCATTTCGGCGCCGTTCAGACGGCCGGAGACTTGAATCTTGATGCCCTCGGCACCGGCGCGCATGGCGTTNCCNACGGCCATCTTGACGGCGCGGCGGTAGGCCACTTTGCCTTCAATTTGGCGGGCTACTTGTGCGGCCACGATGGTGGCGTCCAAGTCGGGCTTCTTCACTTCAAATACGTTGAGCTGAACTTCCTTGTCGGTGAGCTTCTTGAGCTCTTCCTTCAGGTTGTCCACGTCGGCGCCGGCCTTGCCAATCACGAGGCCCGGACGAGCGGTGCACACGGTGATGGTGAGGAGCTTCGGCGTGCGCTCNATNACGATGCGCGAAATCGAAGCGTTGGCCAAACGGGTGTTCAGGTAGGTGCGAATCTTGTTGTCTTCGAGCAGGTTGTCGCCGAAGTTCTTGCCGCCGAACCAGTTAGAATCCCAACCACGAATAATTCCCAAGCGGTTGCTTATCGGATTTACTTTTTGTCCCATACTGCTGTGTTTTAGTCTTGATTAGGTTTGGTATCCACGCAGAGTGTCACGTGGTTCGAGCGTTTGCGAATGCGGTAGCCGCGGCCTTGGGGTGCGGGGCGCATGCGCTTGAGTGTAATGCCTTCGTCTACGAAGATTTTGGTGATGTAGAGTTCGCCTTCCTCGGCCTTGCGGTCGTTCTTCTGCTCCCAGTTGGCGATGGCCGACAAGAGCAGTTTTTCGACGTCTTGGCTGGCAGCTTTCTTGCTGTAGCGCAGGGTGCCGAGCGCGCGATTCACTTCCATGCCGCGCACGAGGTCAACCACGTAGCGCATCTTCCTCGGAGAGGAGGGAACGTTTCGCAACGTTGCGAAGTATTGGGTTTTGAGGGCCTCCTTTCTGCGGTCGGCCGCTAATCTTTTTCTTGCTCCCATATTAGGTTGTATGCTTTTTTGTGTTCGAGAGTGTGTTCAGTGCGGGCTTATTTCTTATTGCCGGCATGTCCACCGAACTTGCGCGTGGGGGCAAACTCGCCGAGCTTGTGGCCCACCATGTTTTCGGTGATNTATACGGGAATAAACTTGTTGCCATTATGCACTGCAATCGTATGTCCCACGAAGTCGGGGGAAATCATAGAGGCGCGTGCCCATGTCTTGACCACGTTCTTCTTGCCGCTTTCGTTCATGGCGAGCACCTTCTTTTCGAGGCTCACGGCAATATAGGGTCCTTTTTTCAATGAACGGCTCATATTCTATCTTTTTATTTTTTCCGTCTTTCGATGATGTATTTGCTCGTGGGCTTCTTCGGAGCACGGGTCTTGAGACCTTTTGCATAGAGACCCTTGCGGCTGCGCGGGTGGCCACCACTCTGACGGCCTTCGCCACCACCCATGGGGTGGTCCACAGGGTTCATCACGACGCCGCGGTTGTGCGGNCGACGGCCCATCCAGCGACTGCGGCCGGCTTTGCCGCTGCTTTCCAGCGAGTGTTCGCTGTTGCCCACGCTNCCNACCGTGGCCTTGCAGGCCGACAGGATTTTGCGCGTTTCGCCGCTGGGCAGCTTAATCACGCAATAGGCACCCTCGCGCGACGTGAGNTGCGCAAAGTTGCCGGCAGAGCGAACGAGCAGGGCGCCTTGGCCCGGACGGAGCTCGATGTTGTGAATCACGGTACCAACGGGGATGTTCTGAAGCGGAAGGGCGTTGCCCACTTCGGGAGCGGCTTCCGGACCCGACATCAGCGTGTCGCCAATCTTCAGGCCGTTGGGTGCAATAATGTAGCGTTTCTCGCCATCGGCGTAGTAAAGCAGGGCGATGCGAGCCGAACGGTTCGGGTCGTATTCGATGCTCTTTACGACAGCGGGCACACCGTCTTTCTCTCGTTTGAAGTCGATGAAGCGGAATTTACGCTTGTGGCCGCCGCCGAGATAACGCATCGTCATCTTTCCGACGTTGTTGCGACCACCCGTAGAGCGCTTGCCGCACACGAGAGATTTCTCCGGTACGGATGCAGTAATCTCTTCGAACGTACCGATAATCTTGTGTCTTTGCCCCGGTGTGGTGGGCTTAAATTTACGTACTGCCATTTTTATTTATTAGATATTGCTGTAGAAGTCAATCGTTTCGTTCTCTTTCAGGGTCACGATGGCCTTCTTGAAGGCGTTGGTGCGTCCCGTCAGGAGTCCGGCACGGGTATAACGGCGCTTGTTCTTGCCGGCGTAGCGAATGGTGCTGATGCCCACTACGTTGACGTTGTAGCGCTCTTCAATCTCTTTCTTGATTTGAAGTTTGTTGGCCTCGGGGCGAACAATGAAACCGAATTTGTTTTGCTTCTCCGTGATGGAGGTCATTTTTTCGGTCACGATGGGTTTGATGATGTATGCCATGGTGTGTGTCTGCCTTTCGAATTAGTTTTTCAACGTTTTTTCAATTTCTTCGACGGCCTTTTCGGATACGACCAGCACGCCGGCTTCCATCACGCCGTAGGTGTTCACGTCTTTGGCGATGGCCACTTTGGCGCGTTCCACGTTGCGAGCGGAGAGGTATACGTTCACGTTGCTTTCGGGCAATACGAGGAGCACTCGCTTGCCTTCGGCGCCCAGAGCCTTCATCAGCTCGACGAAGCTCTTGGTCTTAGGCGTGTCGAACGTGAAGTCTTCCACTACGACGATGGCGTCTTCCTTCACTTTGTAGGAGAGCGCGCTGCGACGGGCGAGGGCCTTCACTTTCTGGTTCAACTTGATGCTGTAGTCGCGCGGTTGGGGGCCAAACATGCGNCCGCCGCCACGCAGCACGCCGCTCTTGCGGTCGCCGCGACGGGCACCGCCGCTGCCTTTCTGGCGAATCAGCTTGCGCGTGGAGTAGCTCATTTCGCTACGTTCCTTGCTCTTGGCCGTGCCCTGACGTTGGGCGGCCATGTAGCGCTTCACATCGAGATAGATGGCGTGGTCGTTGGGCTCAATNCCAAACACCTCGTCAGCAAGCGTCACCTTGCGACCGGTGTCTTTGCCCTGTATATTCAAAACACTAATTTCCATTATTTCTCAACTATTACGATTGAACCTTTGCATCCGGGAACGCTGCCCTTCAGGAGGAGCAGGTTGTGTTCGGGGATGATTTTAATCACTCTCAGGTTTTGGTTCTTCACGCGTTCGTTGCCCATCTGTCCGCCCATGCGCAGGCCCTTGAAGACCTTGGCGGGATAGGAACATGCGCCGATAGAACCCGGCTTGCGAGCGCGGTCGTCCTGACCGTGCGTCACTTGTCCGACGCCTCCAAAACCGTGGCGTTTCACGACGCCTTGGAAGCCTTTACCTTTGCTGGTGCCGGCAACGTCCACAAACTGAACGCCTTCGAACACGTCGCTCACCGTGAGCGTGTCGCCCAAGTTGAGTTCTTTGTCGAAGCCCGAGAATTCGGCCAAATGGCGCTTCGGCGAAACGCCGGCTTTCTTGAAGTGTCCCAGCAGCGGGGCGGAGGTGTTCTTCTCCTTGGCATCCTCAAAGCCGATTTGAACAGCCTCGTAGCCGTCCTTTTCCTTGCTCTTGAGNTGCGTNACCACGCAAGGNCCTACTTCGATGACGGTGCATGCGACGTTCTTGCCGTCGGCACCAAACACGGAAGTCATTCCGATTTTTTTACCTAATAATCCTGGCATAGCCTGTCTAAAATTATTATAATTTGTGTATGTTCGCCGCACATGTCGCCCTTCGCNCTCCNATGGCGGAAGGGTCATGATGTTGTGCCGTTTCAGGCGCAACGCGGGGTTGCCGGCGAGGACAGCGCCCCTGTCACAAATAAGCAGGTCTCCCGAGGCTCCTACNAGAGGATGTTCGTGCGTGTCCTACTTAAACGCGGGTGCAAAAGTACAATACGCGCGTGAACCGACAAAGGGGAATTGTGTGTTTTTACAGTTTTTTAACACTTTTGGGCAAAATTTCTTCGAAAATTCTGTTTTTTGCGATTCTGAAGTTGTAANTTTGCTCACTCCACTTTTCAAAANGAGGGGCGTTTTTTCGACCCTTGGGACTATTTTTCCACGTAAGCGGGATTTTTTTCGGTGGGAATGGGGGCGTGGGTCGATTTGAGCCAGTTTTTGAGGGTGCGGCGCAGGGTTTTGGCCTTTTTGCGACTTTCTTTCGACNAATATGCGGGGGCGAGCACGTTGCGGGTCTCGGCGGGGTCGTTCTGCAGGTCGAACACTTCGTCGGCGCCGGTCTCGTAGTGGTGGATGAGTTTCCANCCGCCNTGCACNACGCTCGAATAGGGCGTGGCGCGCCAAGGCCCCTCCCCTGCCCCTTTGTAGGCTTCGAGGTAGGCGGGAAAATGCCAGAACAGCGGCCGCTCTTTGGCCGCCGCGGGGTCTGAAAGCAGAGAAAAAATGTCGCGGCCGTCGAGTTGTTGCTGCGGCTGCGCACCCGCCAAGGCTGCGAAGGTGGCGAAGAAGTCCACGCCGCTCACGGGCACGTCGCTCACCCCTCCCTGCGGCAGCCGCTGCGGCCAACTCATCACGAGCGGCACGCGCACGCCGCCCTCATACGGCTCGCCTTTGCCGCCGCGCAGCGGGGCGTTGTCGGTCGTGGGCTCCATGCCGCCGTTGTCGGAATAGAATACGATGAGCGTCTGCTCCGAAAGCCCCAGTTCGTCGAGGGTGCGCACGATTTCGCCCACGCTGTTGTCCACGCTCGCAATCATCGCGGCGTACTTCGCATTTTTGTGCAGGCGGCCGACCGGTTTGGCACGAAATTTGCTCACAAGGCTGTCGGGCGCTTGCAGCGGCACGTGCACGGCGTAGTGGGCGAGGTAGAGAAAGAATGGTTTGCTGTCCGCGACAGCATGTTCGCGAATAAAATCGAGGGCGGCGCGGTGGAGGCTGTCGGTGAGGTAGGTGCCGTTGTGCCAATAGGTTTTTGGCGAACCGGCGCGCGAGCCTGCCACGTTCAGGCAGAAGCCGCGGTCGAGCGGGCCCGTCCCTTCGCCGTCTTGTCCGAGGTGCCATTTGCCGATGGCGGCGCAGTCGTAGCCGCTCGCCGTGAGCGCTTCGCCGATGGTTTGGCAGTCGCGCGAGAGGTCGTCGGTGTTCTCGATGGGGATGAGTCGCCGCAGGCTCGCCTCGCCCCGCGCCGACGGGCTCACGGTATAGACGCCGTGGCGCGGCGTGTAGAGGCCGCTCATCAGGCAAGCGCGCGACGGCGCAGAGTTCGCGGCTGCGGCATAAGCATGCGAAAAACTGAGGCCGCGGCGAGCCAGCGCCCGAATGTTGGGCGTCTCATAGTAGTCGCTGCCGGGCATCTCGGCGCTCACCCCGAAGCCCAAGTCCGACCAGCCAAGGTCGTCGGCCATGATGAATACGATGTTGGGAGGAGGAGGGGTGAGCATACCTTATTATATATATACGTGCGTGCGCGTGCGCGCGAGCATTATTTTTTTTGCCCAAAAAGTTCTCGTTTTTTCAAGAGGAACAATGCCGCCATGGCCGCAAAGGTGAGCGTTTCCGACAGTGGAACGGCGAGCCACAAGCCTTTGTCGCCAATCAGCGAGGGCAGCGCGACGAAGCAGGGCACCACGAGCAGATAGC
>Ga0065708_1040082_pt1 | contig 16863 bp, 12 predicted proteins | sample Hoacrofraction12_2_FD_59095 | JGI IMG/M metagenome (GOLD analysis project Ga0065708, IMG submission 59095) | Hoatzin crop microbial communities from Cojedes, Venezuela, sample from fiber fraction 12 v1 | ecosystem: Host-associated > Birds > Digestive system > Esophagus > Crop | place: Venezuela... | reverse complement strand
GGGACGCACGCCCCACGTCTCGGCCAGCGACACCGCGCTGGACAGCAAGACTAGCGACATTATCGTTAATAATCTAAGTTTCATGTTGTCGTCTTGTTTGTTTTTATCGTTATTTGCATTGGTTGAGTTTAGTTCAAAGGTACTCATAAAGTTTATTTTTATTATTTAAATTGTGGGCAGAAACGATTGATATCCACTTCACCAGAATGGTGATGGAAATGCATTTATCACGTGATTGCTGCAAATATAAACATTTTTTCTTAATGACACAATTCTTGTAATCAAATTTTTTGTTATACGCACAATTCTGCACCAAAAAGCGTTTTTACAAGCGTTGGAACCTTGCGCCAGGGTGTCGTGAAGTGGTTGTTGCTGATGCAGAGGCAAGAAACAGGCAAGAGAGGTAATAAAACTGTCATGAAAAGGTGGCCCAATGAGAAAAAAGTTGTAACTTCGTGGCTCGAAATGCAGCGGCCGAGTTGGCATGCCACATAAACCGATAAGAATCAACAAGAAGACCTCACAATAATCACCAATGAAGAAAATCAACGTGTTCCACATCACCTCGGACAAGCGTTGGACGGGAGCGCAGCAGTACACCTATGACCTGGTGTCGCTGTTGCGTCACGATGACGACTTCTATGTCGAAGTCGTGTGCCGCAAGCATCCCAACATCCTCAAGCAGTTCAGGCGTCTGGAAATACCCATCTCGATATTGCCGCTCAAGGGCGTGACGGACATTGACAGCCCGGTGCGGTTTGCGCGTCTAGTGCGCAAGGGTTACAACATCATCCACGTACACTCGTTCAGGGATGCGTTCATGGCTGTGATGGCGCGCCGCATCAGCGAGAACCGCAACACGCGAGTTGTCGTGAGCGTTCACGGCGTGTACAAGCCCAAGCGCAACTACATGTACACCAAGCTGTACAAGAGCATCGACTGCTATGTGTTTGCGTCGCAGATGGCCCGTGACGCATTCATGGGCACAGCCCGCAAACAATATGCTGGGCGCACGGTGGTGATACGTGACAGCGTGTGTGACAGCCACCTGGACACCCCCGTGCCAAACCTGCGTCACGAGCTGGCGTTGACTCCCCAGCAGTCCCTCATCATGTATCACGGCGGCCTGAACGCCGACAAGGGCATCGACGTGCTGCTGCACTCGCTGACCCACATCGACAAGAAGCGTTGGCACCTGGTGGTGATTGGCGAGGGCGTGCCGCAATATGTCGCCCGGTTGAAGGGATACATCGTGACCAATGGCCTGGTGAACAACGTGACGCTGCTGGGATTCAGGGAAAACATCATCGCCTATCTGCGTCAAGCCGACCTGGGCGTGCTGCCGTCGGTAGCGCCGGAGGCGCTGGGCATCGCCAACCTGGAGTACATGATGGCAGGCAGGCCACACATCACGACGAACAACGGAGCCCAGATTGAGTATGTGCAACACAACCACAACGGCATGCTGGTAGCCCCAGGCGACGAGGACACGCTGGCTGATGCCATCGAGACCCTGCTGGATGATGCCCCGCTGCGCGAGCGTCTGGGCCGTCAAGCGCAGCAAGACTTCAACGACCACCTGGATTATCCACAATTCTATCAAAAGATGACGGACCTGTACCGCACGCTGCTGGAGAAGCACAAGTCAGGCGAGTGAAATCAGGTCCAACAATCCCCCACCCTATTCATCCCTAAAAAATCAACAAACAGCCGACCCACCCCGGGCCAGCTGTTGTTGATGCTTAATTCTTACTTAATGGCGACTGAATAGTCGTCGCTAGTCACATAACGGTTATAATATTTGAAAAATCTCGTTTTACATGTTTGCCGTTTCATTGATACCCATCAACGCTAACAGCAATGCAAAGATAATAGAAAAAGCAAATGAGGTCCCCAGTGACTGGCAAAAATGGCCACATAATTGACGCGTACACATTTTTTTGACGATTTAGCACCCGAAAAACCGCGATTTTGCCCCCTCAAGAGGGTTCAGGAGCAAAAAATGGAGCAAATGAAAGCCCAGACGTGCCTGAGACCGCGCGACCAGTCATGCACACAAGAGAACAAGCTGAAGAGATGAGAAAGGGGCAACTTGGGAGGATACAAAAGGCATCATGGGAAATGGAGGCGGCACCACATGGGGATGTGTGCATCGCGTGATTAATCATGCAAAGCGAGAACAAGAAAGACAAGGCGGTGGACAAAGGTTCACCACGTGTGTGTGCTCGACCACTCGTAAACGACAACGGGCAAATGAGACTGGCAAAACGCGAGGGACGAAAGAGATGATGTGACTGGAGCGGGTCAATGGCTGCGACGCCACTGCAACGGGGTGACACCCGTGACACGCTTGAAGGTGCTGGAGAAATTGCTGGACGACGAGAAACCCACCATGGCAGCAATCTGCTCGACAGAGAGGTCGCGCCTGTTGACGAGCAGCTGGCACGCCTCATCGACGCGCATGTCACGCACCCACTCATAAAACGTCTTGTTGCAGACCTCGTTGATGTATTGTGAGAGGTAAGTGCGATTGGTTCCCATGGCCTGAGCCGCCTGGTCGATGGTGACACCCGTGACGCGGTACCCACCCGCCTGCTGCCACTGCAAGTGCTTGTCATGCAGCACTTCGCAGAGGCTCTCGCCCAACGGATGATGAGTAATGTTGCCCGCGACATTGTGAATGACAAGCCCCTCGTTGTCGCCATCGTCGTCACTATCGGCAGCACTAGAAGCCTGGTCCACAGACTGATAGTAGAACGCAAAATTGATAAAGCAGATGAAGGTATAGACAAACAAGACGATGCCCAGCAACTCCTGAATGATGCCGACATTGCGCGACGAGAAACAGACGACAGGAGCGGTGAGTTCAAACACCAGGATGCCCATGCCAACGCCAGGCATCCAGCGCATGAAAGCCTGGTGATAATCGGCATAATAACGCTTGAGGTTGCTAATTGTGCGCCGATAGATGCGAACAGCGAGCACGAACAAGACACAAACCTGCAAGAAGAGGAACACGGCACAGAAGACCAGCAAGTTAACCTGTGTCCATCCATGCAGCAGCCAGTTATCGACCACAAGCAACAACAGATAGACAACCGTGACGACAGCCATCCACACCATGTGTCGAGGGTTGATGTGGTGGGGCAAAAGCAAACGCGCGTAGGAAATGGTTATCAAGAAGCTAGAAATGAGAAAGACAGCAAGATAGATTGACACCGAAAAGACCGGACTGACCGGCTTGACAAAGCGCAGCAACCACTGCACCATCATCTCGCCAGCAAACAAGAGAAACACCGCCGCCAGGATGCCCCTTGCCGTGTTGAAATTGCGGTATCCCTCGAGCTTGGGTGTCCTGAACATCAACAGAAACACGCCCAGGCACAAGGTGATGACCCAACCAAGGAAAACGGTGTAATATTCAAATTGAACAGTAAACAAGACAGTACAAAAAGTATAAAAGTAGAAAAAAGCAATGAAACATGTGACGTTAATCAACCGACAAAATTAATCAAAAAAAGGATAAAAAGGAGCAATCAGAAAGTTAAATTTGCTCATATGGCCATTTTTTCATAAATTTGCCACGCACTTTACCAATATCAAATTGAAAGATGATAGAAGCGACAATGCTGAAATATTCCCAGGTGAGCTGTGTTGTAGCGTTCCTGCTGTATGGTGTGAGCCTGCTCATCATCGGTCATCCGCAGGGCCGAGACTTGCAGCGCGCCAAATGGATGTTGTCGCTAGTGTTCATGTCATTTGGTATCACCGCGCTGTTACAATACATCTGGTCACAATCGACCGATAGCACACGACCACTTGACACAGCGATTGAGATAACGACAATCTATGCAAGCACTATTGTGCTGGGGATGGCATTTCTGCGTTTTTATCACCTGTTTGACGCCAATTCACGCCGCAAACAACTGAGGCAAGTGTGGTCCCGCTATGCCGTGTCGGTTGGGCTTGCCTGGAGTTCCTGCCTGTTGAGGCACGAGCTGAGCAACATGCTGATTGGATGTGCCCTGATTATCTATCTGTATGAGCTGATACGCGTCATTAACATGACTATATTCAGTTCAAAGAAAGTCACACAAGCCGAACAATCGGGTGGTGGTGCAAGAGGCATGTCACCCACTCAACACCTGAGCAGATGGCTACAGAAGTGGTTGCTGCTGTTGTCATTTTTTGTTATCTTGTGTCCATTCCTGTCGTTCATGCCCATCAAGTTTGTTGCCATCTATAACTTTGCTGCCATTGGAGTGTGGGGTTACATTTTCATCTCGTTTATTAACTTCATGATTTTCAACATGAAAACGAGCATCACGGCAAGTGCTGGCGAGGTTGAAAAAGGCGAGGTGCTGGTTCAACATTCACGACTTCAAACCCGTCTAGACCAGTGGGTTGCAAGTGGAGGGCACCGCCAACGCGGGGTGACGATGCAACAAGTAGCGACGGCGATAGACACCAACCGCAGCTATCTGTCGGAGTATATCAACAGCCGGTATGGCTGCAATTTCAACACATGGCTGACGCGCCTGCGCATCGAAGACGCCAAGCGGCTGATGCTCGCCTCCCCCACCCTGTTTATTGAAGAAGTCGGCTCCAAGGTGGGATTCTCATCAAAGTCCCACTTCATGCACAGTTTCAAGACAGTTGAGGGCATGACCCCAGGAGCATGGCGCACCAAGCAGGCTACAGAAGCAGTTGCCCCCAATGCAGACAACAATGATGGGCCCGCCGAGGCTCCGGCAGCCAACGAAGGAACAACCAACGACAAGCCTGCATGATGTGATAACATCCTGTCCAAATGCAAGTTATCGCCAAGTGGTAAAAATATCAACCGCTGTCCCCCATCGTTGAAACCTTGCGGGAGGCAGCGGTTGTTAAATCAGTATAATTATACTTTAAAATCTCATTTTATTCATTTTGTATCCGCCTGAAACAAGTCCTTGATGCCGCCAATGGAGCCCAGCAGATTGGTAGCCTCGTAAGGCAGATAGACGGTTTTGGTCCGGTCCCCGCTAGCCACAGTGTCCAGCATCTGGATGTACTTTTGAGCAAGCAGATAGTTAGCCGGATTGGTGCTAGGGCCAACAGCCTGAGTGATTTTGTCGATAGCGACCGCCTCGGCCTCGGCCTTTCGGATGCGAGCTTGTGCTTCACCCTCAGCCCTCAATATTTCGGTCTGTTTGTCAGCCTCGGCCTGGTTGATGCGCGCCGTTTTCTCACCCTCGGATTGCAAGATTGCCGCCGCCTTTTGCCCCTCGCTTGTGAGGATAGTGGCTCTCTTGTTACGCTCGGCCTGCATCTGTTTTTCCATGGCCTGAAGCACGGTTTGCGGCGGTGTGATGTCCTGCAGCTCCACACGATTGACCTTGATGCCCCACTTGTTGGTTGCATCATCGAGGACCGCCCTGAGCTTGGTGTTGATGGTGTCACGCGAGGTGAGGGTCTGGTCGAGTTCCAGCTCACCGATGATGTTGCGCAATGTTGTTTGCGTCAATTTCTCGATAGCATTGGGCAGGTTGTTGATTTCATAGACAGCCTTGAAGGGGTCCACGATTTGAAAATAGAGCAACGCGTTGATTTGTGTCTGCACGTTGTCTTTAGTAATCACATTCTGCTTGTCAAAGTCATAGACCTGCTCCCTGAGGTCGATGCTGGTGGTGTAGTGGTAGCGCCCGCCAGTGTAGGCAACGATAGTTTTAGCCCTGTCGATGAACGGGATGATAACATTGATGCCTGGCTTGAGAGTAGCATAATACTTGCCGAGGCGTTCAATGATTTTGGTCTCACTCTGAGGGATGATGACGAGGCTCATCTTGACCAGGACAAGCGCCAGCACAACGAGAACGATGAGAAAAATAGAGAAAGTTGCCATAATGTAATGAAATGCGAATTATGATGTGTTAATAAATGAATTGCAGTGTTCACAGCGGTTCAACGGTGATGATGATGCTATCCATGGACAGCACCCTGACACGCGCATCCTGAGGTATAGCGCAACCATTGATGCCGCAGGCTTTCCAGTCATCGCCATCGATGGCGACACGTCCATATCCATTGGCCTCGATGGTCTGGCTCACCCTACCCTCTCGCCCGATGATGGCCTCGGCATTGCTCAGTCTCTCGTTTTGCGGCTTGTGCAGTCGCTTGAGCAACGCCGGCCTGACGAGCAAGAGCGATAGAGCCGATGCGAGAGCAAATGCGATGATTTGCCAAGCGATGCCCCCGCCGCAAGCAGCGACGATGGCAGTGAGCAAGGCGCCGATGGCAAAACACAAGAGAAAGAGGTCGCCCGACGAGAGCTCGATGAGCAAGCACAGCATGGCGATGATGACCCACAGCAGCCAGATGTTGGAAGAAAAATATTCAATCATAGTTGTATCAAAATTTAGAAAACGTTGTTGAAGTCATCTTGAAGTTGTCAAAAGCACGATGGGTGAATGCGCCAAAATGATTTTCACAATGATCAAGCAAAGATAGTCAATATTGTTAAAACCTGCAAATTTTGTGCCAAAAATAGCGTAAAAATCCGTGCAAATGTAGGACAAGCGACAAAATATCGCAACCACGGCGGCCCAAAAAGGTGTTTTCACGCTGTTTTTCAGCCGATTTGGCAATTATCGAATTTTGTTCAGAAAAATCGCGGATAGTGTTCCCGCCAGCGTGCTGGGGCGATAGAGCGAGAAAATGCAGGATTTTTTCGTGATATCAAAAAAATGTGTTACCTTTGTACCCCTTTCCAATCAAAGGCTATGACAGAAATCAACTATATGGTTCAACAAGCAGCGATGCCGCCGCTCAACGAGGCAGCGGTTAACTCCTGGCTGGTGACGGTTGCCCAGAGGCTGGGCAAGCGCGTTGGGGTGTTGACCTACGTGTTCTGTGACGATGCCTACATCTTGCAGGTGAACCGCCAATTCCTGCAACACGATTATTACACCGACATCATCACGTTTGACTACAGCACGCGTCACCACATCAGCGGCGACATGGTCATCTCGCTGGACACGGTGCGCAGCAATGCCGAGCAGCTGGGAGTTGACTACCATGATGAGCTGCTGCGCGTGATTGTTCACGGCGTGTTGCACCTGTGTGGCATCAACGACAAGGGTCCTGGTGAACGAGAAATCATGGAGGAGCACGAGAACGCCGCGTTGTCGATGCTACCCGCAGGCGTCTATAGCATCAACGAGTAAAAATCAAGCCAACATGAGACAAGACTACGACGTGATTGTGGTAGGAGCCGGCCATGCCGGTTGTGAGGCAGCCCATGCGGCCGCCCAACTGGGCTCTCACACGCTGCTGGTGACGATGGACATGAACACGATGGCGCAGATGAGCTGCAACCCTGCGATTGGCGGCATTGCCAAGGGCCAGATAGTGCGCGAGGTGGATGCGCTGGGCGGCATGATGGGCATTGTTGCTGACCGATGCAGCCTGCAATTCAGGATGCTGAACCGCAGCAAGGGTCCCGCGATGTGGAGTCCCCGTTCCCAGACCGACCGTCAACGCTTCATTGCCGAATGGCGTCACGTGCTGGAGAACACCCCAAACCTAGAGATATGGCAAGACACCGTGCAACAGCTGACGCTGGGGCAGGGTGGGGGAGTGACCGGTGTCGTGACCCGTCTGGGACTGACGTTCCACAGCCGTGCTGTGGTGCTGACGGCAGGCACATTTCTCAACGGACTGATGCATGTGGGCACAGTGATGACCCCTGGCGGTCGCATTGCCGAGCCCGCCGCCCACGGACTGACCGAGCAGCTGGTGGAGTTGGGACTGAAGGCGGGTCGCATGAAAACAGGCACACCGCCCCGTCTGGACGAGCGCACCATTGACTTTAGCCAGGCCATCGAACAAGCCGGTGAGCATGACTTTCATCACTTCTCCTACTTGCCTGGCGAGCGCAGCTCATTGCGCCAACGCTCGTGCTGGATTATCCACACCAACGAACAAGTGCACGAGGTATTGCGCCAGGGGTTGCCCCAATCACCGCTGTACAATGGCCAAATCACGAGCATCGGTCCCCGCTATTGCCCCAGCATCGAGACCAAGATAGTGACATTTGCCGACAAGACATCGCACCAACTGTTCATCGAGCCCGAGGGCGAGAGCACGCACGAGATGTACCTCAACGGGTTCTCATCGTCACTGCCATGGGACATCCAGATTGCCGCGATGCGATTGATACCCGCGTTGCGCAACGTTCACGCCTATCGTCCCGGATATGCCATCGAGTATGACTACTTTGACCCCACTCAGCTGGAGCACACTCTCGAGAGCAAGTTGATTGCGGGGTTGTTCATGGCAGGGCAGGTGAACGGCACCACGGGCTATGAGGAAGCGGCAGGGCAGGGCATAGTGGCCGGCATCAACGCCCACCAGCATGCCCATGGCGGAGCGGCATTCACGCTGGGACGTGACGAGGCCTACACGGGAGTGCTCATCGACGATCTGGTGACACGTGGTGTTGACGAGCCCTATCGCATGTTCACCTCACGAGCCGAGCACCGCATCCTGTTGCGTCAGGACAACGCTGACCAACGCCTCACCGAGCGTTCCTACCAGTTGGGGCTGGCATCACGCGAGCGAGTGGAGCTGATGGTCAGCAAGCGCGACCAGTCGCAATCGCTGATTGACTGGTGCCGCAACCAGACCATCCACAAGGACGAAATCAACCCATTGCTGGAGGCCAACGGCATGTCACCACTGAGCCACGGGGTGCGTCTGCACGACCTGCTGTTGCGTCCCCAACTGACGATGACGATGCTGGCACAATCATTGCCCATGTTGCAAGAGCAGCTGGACACACTGGAGGCCTCACGGCGTGACGAGATTGTTGAGAGTGCCGAAATCGCCATCAAATATCAGGGTTATATTGACCGCGAGAGTGCCCTTGCCGAGCGCGTGTCCCGTCTGGACCATGTGACCTTGCGCGGCAAGTTTGACTACAGCCAGATACACCAGATATCGACCGAGGCCCGCCAGAAGTTGCAACGCATCGACCCCGAGACGGTGGGTCAAGCGTCCCGCATTCCAGGCGTGTCGCCCAGCGACATCAACATCCTGCTGGTGTTGTTGGGTAAATAGAGAGCCTATTTATTGTTCCACGTGAAACAATTTTAATTCAACATACTGATTTACAATGAGAAAAGAAGATTTAGAACGCGTGAAAAGTGTGGTGCGCAACGTGCCCGATTTTCCTGTCGAGGGTATCCAGTTCAAGGACCTGACGACCGCATTCAAGGATCCCGAGGCGTTGCGCATCATGAGTGACGCGCTTACCGACCTGTACCGCGATGCCGGCGTGACCAAGGTGGTGGGCATTGAAGCCCGCGGGTTCATCGGCGGCGCCATACTGGCGTCACGTCTGGGAGCGGGCTTTGTGCCGTTGCGCAAGCCAGGCAAGTTGCCCGCCGAGGTCATCCAGAAGACCTACAGCAAGGAATATGGCACCGACACTATCGAGATACACCGTGATGCCATCACCCCCGACGATGTGGTAGTGATTCACGATGACTTGCTTGCCACTGGCGGCACCATGCTGGCGGCCCTGGAGCTGGTGCGTGAGATGCATCCCCGCAAGGTGTATATCAACTTCATCTGTGACCTGGCGGACCTCAAGGGCCGCGAGCGTTTCCCCGACGATGTTGAGGTGACGTCACTGTTCACCTTCTGACCCGTCACGTCCCCAGCGTCATGGACGAGAACCTCAAGCTCAAGCTGACACTGCTGCCCGAGGTGCCTGGCGTGTATCGATACCGCAACGCCCAGGGTGACATCATCTATGTGGGCAAGGCCAAGAACCTGCGTCGGCGCGTCAACTCCTACTTCAACCGCGAGCACGAGTCGGTGCGCACGCGATTGCTTGTGCGCAACATTGCCGACCTGGAATACACCGTGGTCAACACCGAGGAGGAGGCACTGGACCTGGAGAACGCCCTCATCAAGGAGTACCAGCCACGCTACAACGTGTTGCTCAAGGATGACAAGAGCTACCCCTGGATATGTGTCACTGGCGACTTGTATCCACGCGTTTTCATCACCCGTGACGCCCGCCGCAAGGGAGACAAATTCTATGGCCCCTATCCCAAGGCCGAAGTTGCCCGTGCCCTCATCGACACGATGCGCCAGCTGTATCCATTGCGTACGTGCCGCCTGAATGTTTCACGTGAAACAATCGAAGCAGGCAAGCACCGCCTGTGCCTGCAATATCACATTCACCGCTGTGAAGGCTGTTGCCAGGGACTGGTATCGCCAGAACAGTATGGCGAGTACATCGCTCAAGTGCGGCAAATCCTGAACGGGGACACGCGCCAGCTCATGGACCTGCTGATGTCACAGATGCAACAACTGGCCAGCGAGCTGCGATTTGAGGAGGCCGATGCACTCAAGCGCCGCTACCAGTTGCTAGAGCACGTGCGGCGCCGCTCGGTTATTGTCAGCCCGACGGTGCACAACATCGACGTGTATGGGCTGTTGCGTGACGAGGATGCGGCATATGTCAACTATATGCACATGCGGGGTGGGGCAGTGGTGCAGTCACTCACGCTGGAATATCGCCTATCGACACACGACGAGACCGACAGCGAGCTGATGTCGATGGCAGTTGCCGAGGTGCGGCAGCGCGTGCATCACGACAGCAGCCGCGACCGTGTGAGCGAGGCAGTAGTCAACGTGCTGCCCGACGTGGAATTTAACGGCATCCCATTCAACGTGCCCCAGCGTGGCGACAAGCGCAAGCTGCTGGACATTGCCCTCAAGAACGCCGAACAGAGCCGCACCGACCGCTTGCGCATGATGGAAAAACTCAATCCCGAGCAACGCACGACACGCACACTCACCACCATGCAGCGCGACCTGCGCCTGCCCAGCTTGCCACGTCACATCGAGTGCTTTGACAACAGCAACATCGGCGGCAGCACGCCCGTGGCATCGTGTGTGGTGTTTCGCAACGCCAAGCCCAGCAAGCGCGAGTATCGCCACTTCAACATCCACACCGTGCAGGGCAGCGACGACTTTGCCACAATGCGCGAGGTGGTCACTCGCCGCTACACCCGCCTCACCCAAGAGGGCGAATCGTTACCCCAGCTGCTGGTGGTGGATGGCGGCAAGGGACAGATAACCGCCGCGCTAGAAGCCCTCGACAGCATGGGGCTGCGTGACAGCATCGCCGTGGTGGGCATTGCCAAGCGACTCAACGAGGTCTATTTTCCAGGTGACAGCGTGCCACTGTACATCGACAAAAACAGCGAGACACTGCGCGTCATCCAGCGGCTGCGTGACGAGGCTCACCGGTTTGCCATTACCTTTCACCGCAAGCAGCGTAGCCGCAGCCAGGTGCACTCGGCACTAGATGACGTGACAGGCATTGGCCCCAAGACCCGCGATGCCCTGCTCAAGCATTTCAAGTCGCTCAAGCGCATCCGTGCCGCATCGGTCGAGGAACTGTCAGCCCTGATTGGTCCCGCCCGCGCTGCCACGCTTCACACCGCCCTGCACACCGACGAACAGCACACCGCGACAGCAGACAATTGACATCAACACGCAACAAGTGGAATGATGTAATAACTGGTGTAAAACTCTTTTTTTAACAATTTTTAAAATTAAAAGCGCATAGCATAAAATATCCCAGTGCCGAATTAATTTGGCACTGGGTTGATGTCAATTGTGACGTTGTTGTCACTTGATGATGCCCAGCTGACGCGAAATGTCAAGCATGCGCTCGATGGGCTTGACAGCGCGACGAGCGATGTCCCCGTCAACCTGCACCTGGGGTGCCATGAAACGTAGCGAGTTATAGAGTTTCTCAAGCGTGATGAGCTTCATGTACTCACACTCGTTGCAGGCACAAGTGCCGTCCTCGGGTGGGGCAGGGATGAACACCTTGTCGGGGCAACGGCGTTGCATCTCGTGCAGGATGCCACTCTCGGTAGCGACAATAAACTTGGTTGCGTCGTTCTCGACGGCATAGTTGAGCAGCGCCTGTGTGCTACCCACCTTGTCTGCCACCAGACGTATGGGCTTGGGGCACTCGGGATGAGCCAGCACCCGCGCATCATCGTTGTCACGCTTGAGTTCAAGAATTTTGTCAAGCGAGAATTTCTCATGCACATGGCAGGCACCGTCCCACAGCAACATGTTGCGTCCCGTGAGGCTGTTGATGTAGTTGCCCAAATTGCGGTCGGGTCCAAAGATGATTTTCTCGTCTTGCGGCAGGCTGTCCACAATCTGCTTGGCATTGGACGAGGTCACCACCACGTCGGTCAGCGCCTTGACGGCAGCACTAGTGTTAACATAGCTCACCACGGTGTATCCTGGGTGTTGCTTGACATATTGCTCAAACTCATCGGCGGGGCAGCTGTCAGCCAGTGAACAGCCAGCGCTCAGGTCTGGCACAATCACCGTCTTGTCGGGGCACAATATCTTGGCCGTCTCGCCCATGAAGTGCACACCACACAACACAATCACCGGAGCGTCGGTCTTGGCCGCCAGTTGTGCCAGAGCCAAGCTGTCGCCGATGTGGTCGGCCAGCTCCTGTATTTCTTTGCGCTGATAGTAGTGCGCCATGATTACAGCATTGCGCTCCTGCTTGAGGCGCAAGATTTCACTCTTGAGGTCGATGCCTTGTGGAATGGGCTCATCGACATAACCTTTTTGAACATTCATATATCTATATATTTTTTTTATTGTTTTTAAAACTTTAAAATTTATGTTGATGTATATAGCCTGTTAATAGTGTAGAAAACTTTTGTCTCCCAATCTTGCCAAACAAGTTATTGAACATGAGAAAGTCGTTATTAACATGTTATAGACATGCTTTTGTTGTGGTTTATAGCAGGTTGTCAACGTTATTAACAGGTTGTTAACAACTTGCAAAGTTAATAAAATTTTATTGTAACAGCACTAAAAAACTGTTGAAAACCTGTTGAAAGTGTGATAAAAAATTTGTGCTAACTTTTTTGGTCACCTCATTTTTCTTTTTATTCCCGCCTTGTGATGAAATGGCCAAATAATTTAGTTGTTAATTGTGTACTAGTTATCAACAACCCAAATTGGGGTTATTAACAAGATTGTTGACAACAGACGGTGATGTGTAAAAAACTGTCGTGATAGATGTGATAGATTTTGGTTATATCCTTTAAAATAATTAATTTTGCCCTCTCAACGACAGTCGTTATAAACCTGGATGTGTTGCACAATGAAAGGTCAAGAGACAAACGATTTTTCCTTGTGTGGTGTTGAGGCCAGCATGCCTGTTCATGGAAAATCTTGTCTGACATTGTGCAACAGCATCACAAATCTAAAAATTCATCATGAGCAAGAAAAAAACGATGCTGGAATTGCAGCGCGTTGACGTGGAGCAATATCGTGCAATGGACAAGCTGCCAGTCACGCTGGTGCTTGACGACGTGCGCAGCGAGATGAATGTGGGTTCCATCATGCGCACTGCCGACGCCTTCTTGATTGAGCGCGTCTGCCTGTGCGGCATCACACCCGTGCCACCCAAGCCCGAAATCCACAAGACCGCCCTGGGTGCCGAGGACAGCGTCTGCTGGGAATATCACGCGAGTGCGGCCGCGGCAGTGCAGCTGTTGCGACAGCAGGGTTACACAGTGCTTGCTGTGGAGCAGGTGCATGACAGTGTGGACTTGCGCCACTTGCAGATTGAGCAGTTGGGCCGATATGCACTTGTGCTGGGCAACGAGGTCAAGGGAGTGAGCCAGCAGGTGGTGGACTTGTGTGACCAATGCGTCGAGCTGCCACAATTTGGCACCAAGCATTCGCTCAACATTGCTTGCTGCGGAGCCATCGTGATGTGGCACTTCTTTCAAGCGTTGCATTGGTGACAACCTGCTTTTTGCACAGATTGTGCCTATAAATTAAAGAGGTGTGTGCCGAAATGAAGGTGTTGTGACTAATAACTTCATCAGCATGCAATGTGTTGATGCAGTCGAGAAATTGCTCAATCCCGCTGACAATGGGCATTTCGGACCATGAAAAGGTCAAAATTTTAGTTAAAATGTAAATGTTAAAAGGTATGATTTTTAACATTTGTATTTTTTTAACATTTTTACACTTTGTTGAACATTAGATAACTATTAAATATTTGATTATAAAATAATTAAATATAATTCACCCAAAAATCATCTAGTTGTTACAAAAAAAAGCAACAATGTTCCAAAAAGATAGAAAATAACGGCATTTAGTTAAATTTTGACTTTTGTTTTGCCCGTTTCACAAAAATTGACTATTTTTGCACTTGTTGTAAACTATCGATTGACGGAATAACGATTCACTTCTTTTCAGTCTTAGAATTACAATTGTAAGCTGTAAGCAAAACATCTAACTATTTATAAACTATTGTATTAATTAATAACATCACTAATTTATGAAGAAGCTATTTCTGCTGCTGATAGCCATCTGTGCTATCTCATTGGGCATGAGTGCCCAACAAGTAGTGAGAGGGCAAGTGACCGATGCCAACGGCGAGCCGCTGATTGGCGCTACGGTCCAGCCCATTGGCGGAGGAAACGGAACAGCTACCGACTTTAACGGTGAGTTCTCGTTAAATCTCCCCTACGAGGTTAAAACAATCAGGGTGTCCTATGTGGGCTATGAGACTCAGGAGCTGCCTGTGCTCCCCAACATGGCGATTACCCTGGGTGACTCGGGAACCGCTCTGGACGAGGTGATGGTGGTTGCCTATGGTACTGCCAAGAAGTCGTCCTACACGGGTTCGGCCGAGGCTGTGTCTAACAAGAAGCTGGAGTTGCGTCCTGTGACCGATGCTACCAAAGCATTGGAAGGCAACGTTGCCGGTCTGCAGCTCACCAGCTCGGGTCAGCCTGGTTCGTCGGGAACGATCCACATCCGTGGTTATGGTTCGATCAACGCTTATAGCACCCCGCTGTATGTTGTGGACGGTGTGCCCTATGACGGTCAGCTGTCGAGCATCAACCCGAGTGATATCGAATCGATGACGGTGCTGAAGGATGCGTCGGCCGCTGCACTGTATGGTGCCCGTGGTGCCAACGGCGTTGTGATGATCACGACGAAGAAGGGTGTTGACGGCCGCGCTAACGTGATGTGGCGCAGCACCTTCGGTTGGTCGTCGCGCGCAACCAAGCGCTATGACACTGTGGACCAGAAGGAGTGGGTGCAGTTGTTCTATGAGGCAACGCGCAACAGCTTCGTTCAGAATGGTTACAGCTGGGCTGCAGCCGAGGAGGCCGCTCGCAAGAGCATGAGCGACGAGCTGGGTGGCGAGCAGTATAACCCCTTCAAGAATTACACCTGGGATACGATTATCGACCCTGCCACTGGTCAAGTGCGCAGCGACGCGCAGAGCGCCTGGGACGAGGACTGGTATGACAGCGTAGTCCGCGACAACGCCCTGCGTCACGAGCACGTGCTGCAGATCACTGGCGGTACCGAGCACAACCAGTACTTGATGTCGTTGGGCTATTTGAACGAGGATGGTGTCTTGAAGACCACCAACTATGAGCGCTACACGGGCCGTGCCAACATCACCTCGCAGGTGACCGACTGGTTTGGCGCTAACATCAACGCATCGTTGGCTCACTCGATGCAGAACTTCAACGACTATGAAGACACGAGCACCAGCAACCCCTGGTACACGGCACAGTTCATCAACCCTCTGTTCCCCGTCTATCTGAAGGACATCGACGGCAACAACCTGTTGGATGCCGACGGCAATGTGCAGTATGACTGGGGTGAGGCTACCGCCTATGGCACGCGTCCTGGCTCGCTGAGCGACTTCAGCTCGCTGGGTATGCTGATGCTGGACAAGGCTAGCAACAAGCGTGACGTGGCCGGCTTGCGTACGGGCATCACGCTGGGTAGCGATCTGGCGAAGTACGGCTGGCGTCAGGGTCTGAAGTTCAGCGTGAACTTCGGTGTTGACTATCAGAACCGTCTGCGTATGCGCTACATGAACGCACAGCACGGTAACCAGGCTAACGCTGGCGGTCTGCTGATGAAATACAACTATCGCACGCAGTCCTACACGTTCAACCAACTGTTGAACTGGGACCGCACCTTCGGCGAGCACACCTTCGGTCTGACCCTGGGTCACGAGTGGTATGCTTACAAGCTGGAATATCTGTCGGCTGGCCGCACCAACCTGGTGGAGGGCATCTATGAGTTGCGTCCCGCAACCACGCTATATGACGCCGACAGCTACACCGACAACTATCGCATCGACTCGTGGCTGGGCCGCTTGAACTATAACTACGGTGGCCGTTACTTCTTGTCAGGTTCGTTGCGTCAGGATAAGAGCTCGCGCTTCCATCCAGATCACAACAAGGGTACCTTCTGGTCGGTCGGCGCTAATTGGCGCGTGAGCGGCGAGGAGTTCATGAAGAACGTGGGTTGGATCAACAACTTGAGCGTCAAGGCCAGCTATGGTGAGCAGGGTAACGACATGCTTTCGACCTATTACGCATGGCAGTCGCTGTATGACCTGAGCTACGCTAACGCTAACAACATCGGCGGTCTGGTGACCTCGCTGGAGAACCAGGAAGTATCGTGGGAGACCTCGCAGAACTTCAATGCAGGCTTCGACGCCATCCTGTTCAACCACCGCTTGCAGCTCAACTTTGAGTTCTATAACCGCAAGGCTAAAGACCTGTTGCTCAACAAGCCCATGCCTCTGTCAACGGGCTTTGACGGCTACTATGCCAACGTGGGCGACATGCGCAACCGTGGTATCGAGGCCAGCATCCGCGTGACCCCGGTCCGCACTGCTGACTTTGAGTGGAACATCACGGCGATGGCCACCAAGAATAAGAATAAGGTGCTGAAGCTGACCGACGAGACTCCGCAAATCGT
>Ga0065708_1000082_pt1 | contig 16940 bp, 9 predicted proteins | sample Hoacrofraction12_2_FD_59095 | JGI IMG/M metagenome (GOLD analysis project Ga0065708, IMG submission 59095) | Hoatzin crop microbial communities from Cojedes, Venezuela, sample from fiber fraction 12 v1 | ecosystem: Host-associated > Birds > Digestive system > Esophagus > Crop | place: Venezuela... | reverse complement strand
TATGAAACAGAAACTTTTATATATGGTTGCCGCGTTGATGATGGTCTTTGGCGGACTGTCGTTGACATCGTGTAGCAACGACGACCTCGATACCAACCAGTATGTTGGCGGCGTGAGCCTTAATGTGTGGGGTCCTAATCCTGTGGTCAGGGGCGGTACTATCCGTTTCCTTGGCAGTAACCTCGACCAGGTTAAGTCGGTGATTATCCCCGGTGTGGGAGAGATTACCAATTTCACCATCGTGCAGTCGGGCGTACCCAGTGAAATCCGTGTAGTAGTGCCCGTTGACGGTCCTACCGTGGGTTATGTGAAACTCGTCACTAATGCTGGCGACACCATCACTACGAAGACCCAGATCGAATATACTGAGACCATCGTCTTTGAATCCTTCTCACCTGCATCGGTAATGCCGGGCGAGACAGTTACTNTCAANGGTGACTATCTGAACCTCATCGGTGCCGTGGAGCTCACTGACGGTGTAGTAATCTCGATGAACGACTTCGTTTCTCAAGACCGTTACTCATTGCAGTTTGTGGTGCCTGACAGCGCACAGACAGGTCCCATCAGTCTTTATACTGCTGACATAACGCAGATTGANGACCCCAACGATGTGTCGTACAACATCATTACCAGCGATGAAGTCCTCGAGATAGGAACACCTACAATCTCTACTTTNGCTTCTCCAAGAGGCAAGGCAGAGGCTCAAGGCAACATTACTGTTAAGCAGGGCGAGACAGTTACCATTACNGGCAGCTATCTGAACCTCGTCGGTGCCGTTCTCGTGGGTGAAGCGACGGTTGAAGACATCACCGTGAGCGATGACGGCAAGACCCTCACCTTCACCATGCCCGCCGAGGCTGCCTCAGGCGAGATTACCCTTATATGCCTCTCTGGCATTGAGGTGCCAGTGGGAACATTTACCACAGTGAAACCGAGCAACCTCACAGCTGCTCCTAATCCTGTGAAGGCAGGACAGAGCCTCACCATCACCGGTTCTGATATGGATTTGGTGGCCTACGTGGGCTTCACCACCGGCGGCAGCGATNTCATGGACCCCTACAACTTCACCACCGAAGCCGACAAGTTGGTTATCGACGCAGTGCCGGCACAGGCAGTGGGCGACACCCTCTACTTAGTGATGACCAACATCGAGATAGTGCCTGTTTACTTCACCCTCGTGAAGCCTACCGTTACCGGTTACGACAACAGCACCGTGAGCGCCGGTGGAGCCTTAGTGATCAACGGTACCGACCTCGACCTTATCAAGAGCGTGAAGTTTGGCGATAACAGCACCGAGGTTAAAGAGTTCGCACAGCAGAGCGAGACAAGCATCTCTCTCACCGTGCCTATGGACGCACAGTCGGGAGCACCCACNCTCTANCTTGCTAACGGCGAGAGCATCACCGGCAGCGAGCTTACCATTCAGGAGGCAGTATTCTGCTACGTTACTGAATGGCCTGCCGACGAGATTAAGGCAGGCAATGCCATGACCCTCACCGTTGCCAACGGCGACAAGTTGGAGAAGGTGCTCATCAATGGTGTGGAGTGCCAGTATGTGCTCACCAACGACAAGACGACCCTTATCGTGGGAGTGCCTACAAATGCCAAGTCAACATCAACCCTCACCCTCGTGTCATCTAACGGCACTTACGAGACGACCTTCGCTTGCACACCGGCCGGCCAGGTGGAGACAACCCTCTGGGAGGGCACTCAAGACCTCGGCTCCTGGAGCATCAACTACGAGGTGAAACCCGCCGATATGTTTGTTACTGCCGGTGCCAAGGTGGGCGACAAGTTGCGTATCTATGGTACCAACACCGCCGACTGGTGGCAAGTCCAGCTCTTCGACGGACACTGGGCAGGAATGACTTTGCCAGAATATAGCAATGGCAACAACATCAACTCCGGTACCGTACAGGGCTTCGAGAACGGCTATATCGAGCTCACTATCGATGAGAACATGCTCAACAGCTTCACCAACAATATCGACTGGGGTTATGCCTTCATCATCCAGGGTGAGAGCTTCGTAATCACCAAGATCTCACTCTTCCAGGATAACAGCGTGGCTCCAGAGACAGAGATCTGGTCGGGCAGCGCCGACCTCGGTGGCTGGTCGGGTTCTATGAGCGCCCTCTCTTGGGGCGGCTACGACTGGTCAACGGTGAGCGCGGGAACGGTATTGAACGTTTACTTCACCGAGGACACCTCTTCCGACTACTGGCAGTTGCGTATCGGCAACGGCTCTTGGTCACCCCTCCCTGGCACAACCGAGGAGCAGTATGCCATGTCTGCCGGCGATACCAGCTTCAGCTATACCCTCACTGCCGAGGATATCACCGAGCTCACGAATGCCGGCGGTCTGGTACTCTGCGGATGTTACCTGATAATAACAAGAGTTACTTTGCAATAATAAAAGTGTAAGTATATGAAAGCAATAAAGATATTTAAAGCTCTGTCTATGGCAGCCGTGGCACTCGTTGCCACCGGCTGTATGGACACCGACGCGCAGTATTCCATTCCCGAGGTGGCTGCTCCACAGATTCTGACTGCCGATTACCTGTATGTCAACAGCAATGCAGTGGTGAATGACGGCACCATCAGCGACTACGGCGATGTTACCATTGAGGTGGTTTACGATAAGAATATTGGATTCCCTTCCAGCAGATACAACGAGATCAGCGCCACCAACATGACGATCTTGGCAGCCGAGGTGATAGGCACCGACAATGTGCTCACCATTAATGCAAATATCCCGCGGAGGGGTGTGGAGTGCTCGTTCACTATCCCCGAAGGACTTGTGAAAGGTCCTAACGGCACTTCCGCGCCGGCAGTCACCTTCACCTTCAATGTGAAAGGTGCTTCCGCTCTCGCCTCCACGCCGGTGTCGGCAACAAGTGCCAACGCTCTGGCCCTCTATCAGTATCTTCTCAAGAACTACGGCACGTCAGTGCTTTCGGGCATGATGGCCAATGTGGCTTGGAACAACGAGCAGAGCGAGGCTGTATATGCTGTGACCGGCAAATACCCCGCCATCAACGGTTACGACTATATCCACCTGCCGGCATCGTGTGCCGGTGCCAACTGGATTAACTATGCCGACATCACCCCCGTGAGCGAGTGGGATGCCGCCGGAGGTATCGTGGCAGCAGGATGGCACTGGTTAGTGCCAAAGACAGAGGTTACCGTGAGCAGCGGCAGCGACGACAGCGGCAGCAGTGAGGAAACCACCATCTGGGAAGGCGACCTCAATATCGGCAACGACTGGGCAGTATCCGGCACTGTGGAAGCCAGCGCCTTCAGCGGCGTGAGCGAAGGCACAGCCCTCACCATCTATTTCGCTGAGAACAGCGACGCTGAATACTGGCAGGCAAAACTTATGGATGGCAACTGGACCACCCTCACCAGCTATGCTGACGTGGACAACGGCTGGGGTTGCATACCTCTTGATGCCGGTGCCACCAGCTATACCATCACCCTCAACGCCTCTGACGTGAGCCTCTTGCAGGCATCGGGTATGGTACTCTCCGGTTATGGCATCACCTATAAGAAGATTACTGTCGGCGGAGCTTCATCAGGCACCACTTCGACAGAAGGCACATACGCCGCTCTCGACGTGAACAACGACTTCACCTACTCCCCGTCGGAGACCGAGTTCAACCTCACCGACGCCGTTACTGAAGGCACATGGGAGTACAACTACGTGTATTTCGACCTCGAGCGCATCGCCAACTACCTCTTGCTGTTGAAGGAGCAGAACATCCCCGTGCTCTGGCGTCCTCTCCACGAGGCTTCAGGAGGCTGGTTCTGGTGGGGTACCGATGCCACTGCCTTCAAGAAACTCTGGATTATGATGTTCCAGTATTTCGAGAGCAAGGGCCTCAACAACCTCATCTGGGTATGGACGGCACAGGGTAACGATAGCGACTGGTATCCTGGTGACGACTATGTTGACATCATCGGTTGCGACCTCTATGGCTACGATGCCGCCGAGTGCGCAGCGATGTACAAGACCCTCAGCGACACCTATCCCAACAAGATGATCACCCTCTCTGAGTGCGGCTATGACTCATATTCCGCCTCACGTGTCGCCAATATCAGCGACCAGTGGTCGGCAGGCGCACAATGGAGCTGGTTCATGCCTTGGTACAGCGACGACACCACCGTTCATGCCGACGACAGTTGGTGGAGCGATGCTATGAATCAAGACTATGTGATTACTCGCGACAAAGTGAGTTATAAGTAACCTCCGATCTTTGATTTATGAAGAAAGGAATAATTCTAACTGTTATCGCAGCCTGCCTTTTGGCGGGCTGCGGTAAACATCATAAAGACCTCGACCCCTTGGCAGAGAGCGGAAGGACGCAAAACACCGAGAACCTCCTTGCCAATATGAAGGCTCAGGCTGACAGCGCCGGATATATGTTCGGTCATCAGGACGATATGATGTATGGCATCGGATGGAAGGGCGACTCTATGCGCAGCGACATCAAGAGCGTGTGTGGCGACTACCCTGCCGTGTTTGGTTTCGACCTCGGTTATTTAGAGAGTGGCTCCGACACCGTGAACCTCGATGGAGTGTCGTTCGACAAAATCAAGGAGCAGGCAGCGATGATGTTCCAGAGAGGGGCGATGATTACCCTCAGCTGGCACCCTCGCAACCCGCTCATCGACGGCGAGACGGCTTGGGTGAAGCCCGACTCACTCACCGACAGGCAGAAGCAGACGGTGGCGGCGGTATTGCCCGGTGGAGAGGCCCACGACAAGTATATGGAGTGGCTCGACCGCCTCGCGGAGTTCATCAGCGGCATCAAGACCCCCTACGGCGTGAAGGTGCCGGTGGTCTTTCGTCCCTATCACGAGAATACCGGTTCCTGGTTCTGGTGGGGCGAGAACCTCTGCTCTGCGGAGCAGTATAAGCAGCTCTGGCAGATGACCATCGACCGTTTCAAGGAGAAGGGCGTCACGAATGTCCTCTATGCCTATTCCCCCGGCGGGGAGATTGACGGCAGCGAGGAGAAGTTTTTGGAGCGCTACCCCGGCGACGACCTTATAGATATCGTGGGCTTCGACCAGTATTGCTTCGCGGAGAGCGGCGACACGACAGCAGTATATAACTATCAGCAGCTGCTCCAAAAGAATGCCGCGGTGATATGCGCATTTGCACAGAAGCACGGCAAGGCGGCGGCAATAACGGAGACAGGCTTTGAGGGGATTAAGACCGACAACTGGTGGACGCATACCTTGCAGCCGGTGCTCGACGCCAACAAGCTGGCATACGTGCTGGTATGGCGCAATGCCCACGACAAGCAAGGGCATTTCTATGCGCCCTATCCCGGACAGCAGAGCTGCAGCGACTTTATAAAGTTCTACAACAACCCCAAGACCCTCTTCCTTAAGCATGTCAATGCCCTCTATGTGAAGAAATGATTATTAATTAAAAAACAATAGGTATTATGAAAAAACTGATATTAGCAATCTCGGCCCTCTTCCTCTTGGCAGCCTGCGGCGGCAGCGATGACGACATGGGGACAACGACGACCGACACGAAGACAGAGACCAAGGACAACACCAAAGACGACAGCAAGAGCGAGACCAAGGAAGAAGAAAAGAAAGACACTGTCGCCACCGACAGCCATGAGACGGCAAAGGTTGCCGTCGCAAATATGAAGGTGGGATGGAACTTGGGTAATACCCTTGAGAGCAACAGTAACGAAGTGGATGGCTGGATAGAGAAATATACCAGCGGAACCCCCACCGACTATGAGACGGCATGGGGTCAGCCGGTGGCAACACAGGAACTCATCGATATGTTTAAAGACGCCGGCTTTAATGCTATTCGCGTGCCGGTTACCTGGTGGCCGCACCTCGACAGCAGCAATAATATCGACAGCGAATGGATGGCAAGGGTGAAAGAGGTCGTTGACTACGTCATCAATGAAGGCATGTACTGCATCCTTAACGTACACCACGACACCGGCGACGCCTCCTCCTGCTGGTTGAAAGCCACAGACAAGAATGCCGACTTTGCGGTGATGAACAACAGGTTTGTGAAGATCTGGAAACAGATTGCCAACACCTTCAAGGACTATGACGAGCACCTGCTCTTCGAGGCATACAACGAGATGCTCGACACCACGAACTCTTGGAATTTCGCACAGTATAACGGTGCTTACGACGCCGTGAACCAGTATGCACAGAATTTCGTGAATACCGTAAGGGCCACGGGAGGGAATAACGAGTACCGCAACCTTATCATCAACACCTATGCCGCCAGTGCGGGAGCAGGTAACTGGGACAGCCGTTGCAAACTGCCCCTCTCAAAGCTCACGATGCCCGAAGACACACATAGCGGACACCTCGCAGCAGAAGTGCATTATTACTTCAGCTCATATAACACCTCTGACTTCGACGAGCTCTTCTCGCGTCTGCAAACCAATTTCCTAAGCAAGGACGTGCCGGTAATCCTCGGTGAGTATGGCTACACCTTCAATGATTTCAACAATCGTACCTCCGCAGAAGTGGAGGCTGCCGCCAACAGCGCGAAATATATCGTCTCGAAAGCCAAGAGTTATGGCATCGCCACCTTCTATTGGATGCTCCTTAGCGACGGTGACGACCGCACGGTGCCCACATGGACGGAGCCGACAGTGAAAGACGCCATCATCAGCGGTTATAACGGAAACTAACACACGACAATTATGCAACGGAAGGAATACGGCCGTTTCGACGACCTCAACAGAGAATATGTCATCGACACCCCGGCGACCCCATGGCCGTGGATTAACTATTTGGGCAGCGAGGACTTCTTCTCACTAATCTCAAATACCGCGGGAGGATACAGCTTCTATCTCGACGCCAAATACCGCCGCCTGACGAGATACAGATACAACGGCGTGCCTATGGACAACGGAGGACGCTACTTCTATATCAACGACGGCGGGGTGGTGTGGAACCCCGGCTGGAAACCCTGCAAGACACCCCTCGACCACTACGAGTGCCGCCACGGGATGAACTACACACGTATCACCGGCGAGAAAAACGGACTGCAGGCAAGCGTCCTCTTCTTCGTCCCCTTAGGCAAGCACTGCGAGGTGCAACGGCTGACGCTCACCAACAAGGGCCGTGAGGTGAAGACCTTTAAGCTCTTCAGTTTTATCGAGTGGTGCCTGTGGAACGCCGAGACCGACATGGAGAATTTCCAGCGCAACTTCTCCACCGGCGAGGTGGAAATCGAAGGGAGCGTGATATATCATAAGACAGAGTATAAGGAACGCCGCAACCACTATGCCTTCTATAGCGTAAACAGTAAAATCGAGGGCTTCGACACCGACAGGGAGAGTTTCATTGGATTGTATAACGAATTCTCCGAGCCGCAGTGCGTCATCGCCGGAAAGGCCTCCAACAGCGTGGCTCACGGCTGGAGCCCTATCGCCAGCCACTGTCTGCAGATTACCTTGCAGCCAGGGGAGTCGAAAGACCTCATCTTCCTCCTCGGATATGTGGAGAATGAGCAGGAAGAGAAATATGGCGAGGTCACGGAGGGACTGATTACAAGTCTTGGCGCCATCGACCATACGATAATAAATAAGACAAAAGCCAAGGCGATAATCGGGGCCTTGGACACCGTGGAGAAGGTGGAGGGAGAGTTTGAAAAACTCAAAGCCTACTGGGATGACCTCCTCTCACGATATAATGTCAGGAGCGGCAACGACCTCCTCGACCGTATGGTGAACATCTGGAATCAATACCAGTGTATGATTACCTTCTGCTTCTCCCGTTCCGCCAGCTTCTTCGAGAGCGGCATCGGCAGGGGCATGGGCTTCAGAGACAGCAACCAGGACCTCGTGGGCTTCGTGCATCAGATCCCGGCGCGGGCGAGGGAGCGTATCATCGACATCGCTTCCACGCAGTTCCCCGACGGTGGCTGCTACCACCAGTATCAGCCGCTCACGAAACGAGGCAACGACGGTATCGGCGGAGGGTTCAACGACGACCCGATGTGGCTCATCTTCGGCACTGTGGCATACCTGAAAGAGACGGGCGACTTCACGATTCTCGATGAGCAGGTGCCCTTCGACAACCAGCCTGGCTCGGAGAAGACGCTCCTGGAACACCTGAAAATCAGTTTCGACCACGTCGTGAACAACCTCGGACCGCATCGGTTGCCGCTCATCGGCAGGGCTGACTGGAACGACTGCCTGAACCTCAACTGTTTCTCGTGGGACCCCAATGAGAGTTTTCAGACCACGGAGAACAAGACCGAGGGTTCGAAGGCGGAGTCGCTGATGATTGCCGGTCTCTTCGTTACCTGCGGCCGCGACTATGTGGAGCTGTGCCGTGAGCTTGGCGACAACGCCGAGGCCGGACGTGCGCAGAAATGCGTTGACGACATGGCAGAGGCGGTGAAGGCATACGGCTGGGATGGCGAATGGTACCTGCGTGCCTACGACTACTACGGCAGGAAGGTGGGCAGCAAGGAGAACGAGGAGGGCAAGATTTTCATAGAGAGTCAGGGGTGGTGTGCCATGGCCTCCATCGGCAAGGAGGAGGGGATGCCCGCCAAAGCCCTCGACGCCACGAAGAAATACCTCGACAGCGAGCATGGCATCGTGCTCAACAACCCCGCCTTCACCCGCTATTATGTGGAGTATGGCGAGATCAGCTCCTATCCCGCGGGATACAAGGAGAATGCCGGCATCTTCTGTCATAACAACCCCTGGATCATCATCGCCGAGACGATAGAAGGCCGCGGCAACGACGCCTGGGAGCACTATGCGAAAATATCGCCGGCATATATCAAGGACCAGACGCTGCATAAGGTGGAGCCATACTGCTATTCGCAAATGGTGGCCGGCAAGGACGCCGCCAAGCCCGGGGAGGGCAAGAACAGCTGGCTCACCGGCACCGCGGCGTGGAACTGGTATGCCATATCGCAATATATCCTCGGCATCAGGCCCGACTACAAAGGTTTGCTTATCGACCCCTGCCTGCCTTCCACAATGAAAGAATATACCGTTACGAGGAAATTCAGGGGAGGGGAGTATGAGATTTCTTTCCACAACCCGAAAGGCTTGGAGAAGGGCAAGCTGGCGATTACCGTTGACGGCAAGCCCATAGAGGGTAATATCGTGCCGCAAGGCAAAGGAAAAATTATGGTTGACGTAACAATACAATAGCTAATGAAAAAGAATATTCTGCTCACGCTGTCGTTGGCCTTGGCAGCGGTGTATAACAGTGATGCCGCCGTGCGCCTGTCGCATCTCATCGGCGATAACATGGTGCTTCAGCAGCAGTCGGAGGCTTCCCTCTGGGGCTGGGACAAGCCCGGCAAGGAGGTGAAGGTCAGCGTGTCGTGGTCGAAAGACAAATACAGTGTTAAGACGGGTTCCGACGGCAAGTGGCTCATCAAGGTGAAGACCCCAGCGGCATCTATGGAGGCACAGTCGATAACTTTCGACGACGGCGACAAGACCACCCTCCACGACATCCTCATCGGCGAGGTGTGGGTGTGCGCCGGACAGAGTAATATGGAGATGCCGGTGCGAGGCTTCGACAACTGCCCTGTTGACAACTACAACAAGGAGGTGTTGGACGGCAACAACCACCCCGGCGTGCGCTCGATAAAGATCCCGAGCGTGATGAGCATGACACCCCTCGACGATGCTGATGCCGCCTGGCGGAAATGCACGATGGCCACTATGGGCGACTTCAGTGCCACCGGCTATTTCTTCGCACGTGTGGTGAGCGACGCCTTGGGCATCCCCGTGGGACTTATAGAGGCCAACAAGGGCGGCACAAGGGTGGAGAGCTGGATGACTGCCGAGAACCTGAAGAAATATACCGACGACCCTCTCGACAGCATGGAGATAGTGAAAAAATACAGTTGGGACTACCACCGTCCGCTATTATGGGGCAACGGCACCTTCAATCCTATCCTCAACTATACCGTGAAGGGCATTCTCTTCTATCAAGGATGCAGTAATGTGGGCAACCCCGGCAACCAATACAGCGAGAACCTCGCAAGGCTCGTGGAGCAGTGGCGCCAGCAGTTCGGACAGGGCGACATCCCCTTCTACTTCGTGGAAATTGCGCCTTACTATTATGATAATGAGGAGGCTGACTGGGGAGCGCGCCTGCGGGAGCAGCAGCAGCGGGCGTCACAGATAATCCCTAATGCCCAAATCGTGGGCACCAACGACTGCGTGTATCCTTACGAGAAACAGCAAATCCACCCGGCACAGAAGCAGAAGGTGGGTGAGCGTTTGGCTTTCAAGGCCCTGAAACACCTCTATGGCATGTCGTCGCTCATCGCCGATGCCCCGACATACAAGAGCATGGACATTAAAGGCGACTCTGTCTTTGTGCAGTTAGACAACCTCAACGGCGGTATCAGCAGATATGAGGACATCCAAGGGTTTGAGATTTGCGGAGCCGACAAGGTGTATCACAAGGCGAATGCCATCTACTATTGGACTAAGGGCATTATCCTCACATCGCCCGAGGTGAAAGAGCCTAAGAACGTGAGGTATTGCTTCAAGAACTTCCAAATAGGGAATGTGGCAAACCAAGGAGGCCTGCCGCTGTTCCCCTTCCGCACCGATGATTATTAAAAAACTCACGATATGAATAAGATAGCAACAATGTTATTGGCTTTGACGATGGCTACAGCTGCCAATGCTGAGAGAATGAGAGTGGAGACGAAGAATATGTCGATGATCCTCGACGTGGAGAACGGCAAGACTCCGCAGTATGTGTATTTCGGCAGCCGTCTCAATGCCTCGGATGTGAATAATGTGCAGGTAACGGCCAACGGCAGGATGGACGCCTATCCCGCCTACGGTATGAATACCCCTGCCGAGGCCGCGCTGAGCGTGAGGCATGCCGACGGCAATGTCTCCACACAGTTGGAAGTTACCGGCACTGCCACCCGCAGCGAGAAGGGCGGCACTGTATATGTGATTAAGATGAAAGACCCGAAATACGACCTTTATGTTGACCTCTGCTATAAGGCTTATAGCGATGTGGATATGATAGAGGCGTGGGCAGAAATCAAGAACCAGGAGAAGCAGAAGGTAACGCTTACACAGTATGCCTCCGCGATGCTCCCCATCCGCCGCGGCGACGTGTGGTTCAGCCACCTCCACGGCTCGTGGGGCTCCGAGGGCAAGCTTATAGAAGAACCGCTGCGTGAGGGCCAGCACGTGATAAAGAATAAGGATGGTGTGCGCAACTCGCATACCGACCATGCCGAGCTGATGTTCTCTTTAGACGGAAAGGGTAGGGAGAACAGCGGTGCTGTCATCGGAGCCGCACTCTGCTACGGCGGAAATTATCGTTTGAAAATCGACACCGACGATACTGAATACCACTATTTCTTCGCCGGCATCAACGAGGACAATTCCGAATACCACCTGAAGAAAGGCGAGACCTTCGTTACACCGCGCTTGGCGCTCACCTACAGCAATGAGGGACTCAGCGGCGCCAGCCGTAATTTCCATAAGTGGGGCAGGAAATATAAGCTCGCCAACCCCGATACCGACCGTAAGATATTGCTCAACTCGTGGGAGGGCGTGTATTTCGACATCAATGAGGAGGGTATGGACCAGATGATGGGCGACATCGCCTCTATGGGCGGTGAGCTTTTCGTGATGGACGACGGCTGGTTTGGCGACAAGTACCCGCGTAAGAAAGACACGTCATCGCTTGGCGACTGGGTGGTGGATAAAAATAAGCTTCCCAACGGTATTGCAGGACTGCTTCAGAATGCCAAGAAGCATGGTGTGAAATTCGGTATCTGGATAGAGCCGGAGATGACGAATACCGTGAGCGAGCTGTATGAGAAGCATCCCGACTGGGTGGTGAAGGCTCCCTCGCGCGATGTCGTTACCGGACGCGGCGGTACGCAGTTGGTGCTCGATATGTCGAACCCCAAGGTGCAGGACTTCGTATTCAAGATTGTAGATGACCTGATGACCAACTACCCTGAAATCGACTATATCAAATGGGATGCTAACATGGCTATCTACAACCATGGCAGTCAGTATCTTAGCATGGACGACCAGAGCCACTTGTATATCGAATATATGCGCGGTTTGGAGAAGGTATGCCAGCGCATCCGCGACAAATACCCCACGCTCACCATACAGGCGTGCGCCAGCGGCGGCGGCAGGGCAAACTGGGGCATCCTGCCTTATTTCGATGAGTTCTGGGTGAGTGACAATACCGATGCTTTGCAGCGCATCTATATGCAGTGGGGCACCTCCTATTTCTTCCCCGCCATCGCCATGGCATCGCATATCTCCGCCGTTCCCAACCATACCGTGTTCCGCACCACCTCTTTGAAGATGCGTATCGACGTGGCCATGAGCGGCCGCCTCGGCATGGAGATTCAGCCTAAGAACATGACCGATGAGGAGAAGGAGCAGTGCAAGAAGGCTATCGCGGAATATAAGGAGATACGCCCTGTGGTGCAGCGCGGTGACCTCTACCGCCTTGTGTCGCCATACGACCATAAAGGCCAGGCATCACTGATGTATGTCAGCGAGAGCAAGGATGAGGCTGTGTTCTACTGGTGGAAGACGGAGCAGTTCCAGAACGAGCATCTGCAACGGGTGAAAATGGCGGGCTTAGACCCCAACCGCAGCTATACCGTGCATGAGCTTGACCGCATCGACAAGAAAGAGATGTATTGTGAGGGCAAGAGCTATACCGGCAAATACCTTATGGAGCACGGCCTCGAAATGCCTTACCGCCACGATGTGGAGTATAGTAAGAATACAAACTGGTCAAGCAGAGTTTTGCGCTTGAAAGCCAACTAAAGTAAGAGGTGGTAAAGCGCAGCTTTGCCACCTCTCACTGCACCGCTTGCGGTGCCACCTCTTACTGCAAAATCTTCGATTTTGCCACCTATCACTGCAAAGCTCCGCTTTGCCCCCTTTCACTGCAAAGCTCCGCTTTGCTAAAGCGTATAAAGCAGTTGGATAATCGTTTGTCCGACTGCTTTTAGTGTGCCTTTGTCGATATGGTTCATATCGTCGTTGATGGTGTGCCAGGTGGGTCCGAAGGAGCTTTCGCGACAGTCGGGGTAGTAGGGGATGATGTCGATTGCCGGTATTCCTGCCACATCGTTGAGAGGGATGTGGTCGTCGGTAATCCAGCCGCCTTTCTCTGTGGGGAAGAGAGAGCCGTAGCCGACTGTGCGTGCCGCTTTCCATACCCTTTGCACTATTTCTGCCGCATAGTGCAGCGATGCCTGTTCCTGGTAGAAAACAGACCCTTGTCCTCCCACCATGTCGAGGAGAACGGCGAAACGAGCCTTATAGCCCTCTTTATGCGGGTTTGCTGCCCAGTGTTGCGCTCCTAATGCCCAGCTGTCGGTGTCGTCGATGCCGCTCCATTGCGGGGCTCCCCAGTCTTCAGCGTCGAAACATATAAAGTCGATGCCGTAATTGAATGTTGTGGTGTCGGCGGCGAGGAGTCTTGCTGTTTCGAGCATCACTGCCACTCCTGATGCGCCGTCGTTGGCTGCCATCACGGGCTTGTGTTGATTCGCCTCGTCGGGGTCGTTATCGGCCCAGGGTCTGGAGTCCCAGTGAGCGCAGAGAATCATTCTTTTCTCTGCCTGCGGATTATAAGAGGCGATGATATTCGTGGCTTTCAGTGGAGTGCCGTCATAGCCTTTCATGGTAGCCTTTTGCTCTGTAACTTCGAGTCCGTAGTTGCGGAATGTCTCTGCGATGAATGCTCCGCATTTCTCGTGCGCGTCGCTGTTCATCGTCCTTGGCCCGAAGTCACACTGCCTCTGACAGAAATAGTAGGCGCTGTCGGCGTTGAATGCCGGTCCTTTAGGCTCATCCTGCCCGTCGTCAACATTCACAGCTTCCGGTCCTTGTCCGTCTTGGCACTCTCTCACAGATATAAATACACTTCCTAAGACTATAATGCCGAGGAAAATCAGAATAATCTTTTTCATATCATCAGGTTTAAAAATTCAAATAACTTTATTGTATTTTACAGTTCCATAATGCAATATTTTCTGCAAAAGTACATACTTTTTTCCAATCGTGCAAGCAAATTGCAGATTTTTTGTCTTTTTCTCGGCGTTTCACTGTTTTCGCTCCAGTCTCCAAGGCCCTTCATCAGCCGTGTTAATTTTCATCTTTAGGCTAAAGCCTTGATGTTTATAATAAGTTTACGCCGCGCTTAGATTGTGAAATCAGGGCAAGGCAAAATATACGGCACAGGTCTCGCGACTTGTGCCCATTGGAAAGCGATGATACGTTATTATCAGGACTATGGGGTGATTACTTCCCGTCGCTTCTGTACTACTACGGTATGCGCAATTAGTTCGTAAAAAAGTGTATCGCACCTAAAAGTGGGATACTTTGACTGAAATGGGTGGGTTACTTTGACTGAAATACGCAGCAAAAGTAGTGTTTTATTTTTTTACTCCCCAATGTTTATGGCAAAATTTATAATTCTCACTTCTTTTTAAGCCCATGGCAGCCGACAAAATCTTGAAAGGCGAAGTGAATGACAAAGAAGAGAATATTGTCAACTCATTTTTGAATGAGGTGGCAGCAGGAGGCAAATAGTTAAAAGCATTTTAAAGACGTAAAAATAGCCGCAGAGACCAGAAACCTCTGCGGCTATTCATTGTTCGCCAGCATTATTACTTTCTAACGTGAGAATGTAACCAATAAGTCCTAAAACATAATATTATCCTTGTTTATTTTGATTGTTTTCAAATTCTTCAATTCCATCAGAAATAACTTTCTGAAGACCCTCTGTAGGAATAATTAGTTGATAATCTGCAACTCCAATAGGTTTCCCCAAATCTTCTAAAGCTAGCTGTACTTCCACATGATCTTTTTCTGCACATAGGATAATACCAATGGATGGATTTTCCCCTTCTTGACGTTCGAGCCTGTCAAGAAGCGAAAGATAATAGTTCATTTTTCCTACATACTCGGGTTCGAAAGCTCCGATTTTTAGATCTATTGCTACGAGACATCGCAAACCACGATGGTATAAAAGCATATCGACCTTACGTTGTTTACCGTTATATTCTAACACATATTGGTTTCCAATAAAAGAGAAACCTTTGCCGAGTTCGAGAAGGAATTGTTTTACCTTTTCAACTAAACGATGTTCCAACTCTAATTCTTGTATTGGTTCAGTTACACCGAGAAAGCCTAAATTATATGTGTCTCGGAATATTTCGTTCGCAAATTGTGCTTGTGCAGAAGGTAATGTTGTAGAAAAGTTGTTGTTACGACTTGATAGTTTTTGGTTGGCAAAAGTATCCATTTTGATGGCGTTGAGCAAAAGATCCCTATTCCATCCCTTGACTATGACCTCATTCGCATAAAATTCTGCTTGTTCATCATTAAGATGCTTATTCATTATCAGTAAGTTATGCGACCAAGGTAAAACTGCGACGGCCCGTCGCAGTTTTTGGCTCGTGTCAACAAAACGAATATAAAAGCGTTTCATGTCCCACAAATTTCGAGACGACAGACCCATTGTTGGATATTTACTCTTTAAATCTATCGACAGTTGTTTTATTACACCAGTTCCATGTTCGCTTTCAAGTTTACGTTCATATAACAACTTGCCTAATTGCCAATGCATATATGATACATGTGTGTTTATTTGTAGGGCAAGATTAGATCGAGTTTGATTAATTACTGCGACGGCCTGTCGCAGTAATTCTGAATAATCATTCTGCTTCTCTGTTTGAGGTTTTGGTATATTTTGCTCGTTCATAAATTAATTCTCCTTTTTATAATCAATCTGATTTAGAACCCCCCTTTACAGGAGCGGTGCCACAGGAGGAGTCGTACTCCATATTGTTTGAGAAGATCATCAGCAGTGTGATGTTGATGAATCCGGTTCGCTCACCGTTGTTTCGTTATTTATCGTGCGCAAAGGTACATAAAAAATTTAAATTATCACTCTTTTTAAAGAAAAATTCTAAAAAGTTTCCATTATTGGAAATTTTTCTTTACCATCGCATCATAAAATAAGAAAGGTATGGAACAGAACAGTTTAGGCCGTATTATTAAGGAAGAACGGAAGAGAAAGGGGCTTACGCAAAAACAGCTGGGTCAAATGATAGGACTAAAGAGCTAAAACATCTTGTTCCTTATCAGTAAGTTATATGACCAAAGTCAAAACTGCGACGGTCCGTCGCAGTTTTAGGTACGCTCGTCATTGTTTCGTTGTTTATCGTGCTCAGGTTGTGAAGCTGCAGGCATTCTCATTTAGAGCGGACCGCAAGGTTCGCTCTTTTTCGTAGATTTATATTTAAAAATAAATGCCTCACCTCTTAGCAGCCTGAATTTCTTGCATCAGGCGCAGCCAGTTTCCTCCCCATATCATGGCAATCTCCTCTTCGGAATATTTCCTAAGTAGGAGTTGCCTTGTGAAGTTGGTGAGTTCGGAGGCATTTTCGAGGCCTATTACGCAGCCGTCGCCGTCGAAGTCGGTGCCGAGGCCGACGTGTTCTATTCCCATAATTTTTATGGCGTGGTCAAGGTGTTGCATGGCGTCGAGGATTGTTGCTTTGCCTTGTGCTTTCACGAAACCCTCGTAGAGCGTTATATGAGCCACTCCTCCGCGTTTTGCCAATGCCTTGAGCTGGTCATCGGTGAGGTTGCGTGTAACGTCGCAGAGAGCCCTGCTGTTGGAGTGGCTGCACACCACCGGCGTCTTGCTTATTTCCAAAGCGTCGTAGAAGCTCTTTTCGTTGGCGTGGCTAAGGTCCACCATCAGCCCTTGCTCGTTCATTCTCTGTATCACCTTTTCCCCGAAAGGACTTACCCCTCCGTGGGTGTTGAGGCTTCTCTTTGCCGAGTCGCAGATGTCGTTGTCGCCATTGTGGCAGAGAGTGATATACACGCATCCGCGCTTGGCGAAGTGGTTGATATTGTCGAGGT
>Ga0065708_1040076_pt1 | contig 17015 bp, 14 predicted proteins | sample Hoacrofraction12_2_FD_59095 | JGI IMG/M metagenome (GOLD analysis project Ga0065708, IMG submission 59095) | Hoatzin crop microbial communities from Cojedes, Venezuela, sample from fiber fraction 12 v1 | ecosystem: Host-associated > Birds > Digestive system > Esophagus > Crop | place: Venezuela... | reverse complement strand
ATTTGTAGATTTTTTATTAGAATAAAGATATTGGCATTCAGATAAAAAGTCATTTTCACCTCTTCTCCCCCCATTTTCCGTATCAAGGAATGCCGCTCTCGCGCTAAATAAAAAAGGAAGTCCGCAACCTCGATGGTTTTTCACTTCTGTCAAGGTTGCGGACTACCGCTTAGACTTCCATGTGTCTTAATGCATGAATCCAACGGTCAATCTTCTCAAATCTGGCACACCTGCACGCCGCCTGGGGGCATTAGGTGGGTGAAGAAGTCGTTGGGGGCGAAGAGATGGCAGAGTATGCCGCCACATATCAGCACGCCGCCGTGAGCGAATACGGCTACGCGGTCGTAGGGCTGGCGGCGCAGGTCGTCGAAGAAGTTGGCCACTCGCTCGTAGAGTTGTGGGAAACTCTCGCCGCCGGGCATCTGCACCTTAGCGAAATTGTTGTGCCACATCTGCGCCAACTCACCGCGAGGGTCGGCAAAGTATTTCATCTCCCAGTCGCCCATGTTCATCTCTTTCAGTCGGTCGTCGGGCTGAGCGTCGGGATAGCCGCAGAAGTCGGCCAACTTTCTTGCTCGCGAGAGTGGCGATGTGAACACCTTGTCGAACTTTATGCCGCTTAGTTTCTCCCTCGTCGCGGCTGCCTCCTGCTCGAACGTCTCGGCCAACGGAACGTCGGTCCATCCGTAGCACGTCCCTTGTGGCACGCCCACGCTGGTGTGCCTAATCATGTAAACTTCCATATCGTTTGCTTTTATTCTTGTTCCTTATATATAATAATGTATAGGCGGAGCCAGTTCCGTGCCCGTCTTTGGTTCGCCATTAAATCTCTTTGCAAAGTTAGTGAGAAAAATCGAGAAACGGGCGACCTCGGTGGAAAAAGTCTCAAAAAACGATTCTTTAATCTTTTGACAGTGAATCTTAGGTTGTGATTTAGGCTGAATCAGGACGTGATTTAAGCTAAATCAGCGTGTGGTTTAGCCTAAACCAGAAACTTCGTTCGGGGAGGCTGTTTTTTCGCGTCAAAAGAGTAGGGGAGAGCTGCGGCGGACGGTTTTAGTTAAAATATCGTAAATAAAGATTGAAAACGATTGTGGAACGCGAGAAACATCGTATCTTTGCGATATCAAAATGATATTATTTAAAAACAACGATTATGGAGAAGAAAGAGTTTGAGTTTAGTGGTTTCACCTTGAATGGGTTTGTGATGCTGATTTTGACGCTGGTGCTTTTTGTTGCGTCTTCAGTCTCGTTCTATTTTGGAATAGTGGAAGAGCGTGGCATCTACTTCGCTTGGGGGGCGCTTGGATTCCTGATAGCTTGTTTTCTCTGCGCTGGATTTGTGATGCTCGAACCTAACACGGCGCGCGTGATGATGTTCTTCGGACGCTATTGCGGTACGTTTCGCCGCACGGGATTCTTCTGGGTCAATCCGCTGATTACGACGAAGAAGCTGTCGCTCCGTGCTCGCAACCTCGATGCCGAGCCGATAAAGGTGAACGACCGCGCAGGCAATCCCGTGATGATTGGTCAGGTGTTGGTTTGGCGACTGAAGGACACCTATAAGGCAACGTTCGAGATAGACGCCCAGCAGGAGATGCAGAGTGCCACGTCGGTTGGCGGCAATCCTTCGGCACTGATGGGCTTCTACGAGCGCTTCGTCAAGATTCAGGGCGACGCCGCACTGCGCAAGGTGGCCGGTGAGTTTGCCTACGACGAGGAAGATGGTCAGGCAGGCGAGATGACTCTTCGCGGCGGTGGCGACAAGATAAACGATAAACTGGAGCAGGAGCTTCGCGAGCGGCTCGACTTGGCCGGCATAGAGGTAGTGGAGGCGCGCATCAACTATTTGGCCTACGCTCCAGAGATAGCAGCCGTGATGTTGCGCCGCCAGCAGGCTTCGGCCATCATTTCGGCACGCGAGAAGATAGTGGAGGGCGCCGTCTCGATGGTGAAGTTAGCGCTTGAAAAGCTGAGCAGCGAGCAGGTGGTAGAGCTGGACGACGACAAGAAGGCTGCCATGGTGAGCAACTTGATGGTGGTGCTCTGCGGCGACGACACGGCACAGCCAGTGGTCAACACGGGTACGCTTAATATGTAGTAGCCATGGCCAAAGAGGGAACAAAGAGCTTTATCCTTAGGGTGGACGCGGAGACGATGGCGGCAATAGAGAAATGGGCTGCCGACGAGTTCCGCTCCACCAACGGCCAGTTGCAATGGATTATCACCGAGGCACTGCGCAAGAGCGGGCGCCTGCCGAAGAAGCGTCGCGAGGGAAGCGGCTGACGCGTGCCCACAGTTCCCCTGTCGCGATGATTAAAAATAAGGGATTATAAAACGAAAAACCGAGAAAGATATGAAAAGTTTAAGAAGAGAAGACGTGATATTCTACGTGGCCGAGGCTGCGGTATTGCTGCTGCTTTGGGCAATTACCGTAGCACAATACGTGAAGGCTCCAGAGACTGTGCCCATCCATTTCAACCTCGCTGGAGATGCCGACCGTATGGGGCCGCGCACCACGATGCTATTGGTGGCGTTGGTTGGCACGGTGGCTGCGGTTGGCATCGAAGCGATGGCGCTTTGGTCGCCTGCCTCCGCTGTTAATATTCCTGGCGTTGACGTGAAGAAGAAGCAGTCGCCGATGGCCGGAGTCTATGCCCGTCGTCTGTGCCATCTGATGGCACTTCTGCTTTTGCTTCTGATGATTTGTGTAGTTTGTCTTATGGCAGGCGGTGCATACGTCCCCCAGTCGTTTGGACTGTGGCCCACGTTCGTAATCATTTCCATGACGTTTTTGGTGATTGGTTACTATTGCATTAAAATCGCCCGACTCAGGTGATTCTTCGCTTCGAGTGGGGTGAGGATGGCATTTTATGCTTGTTTTAAAGTTAAAAAAACGTAAATCTTAATTTGTTTGCCCCTCTTTGGATTGGTAAACGAAGAAAAAGCAGTACCTTTGCAGTCCGATTATTTGAAGGATGTCTTAGGTCCTTCGGTCTCGTCGTGTTAATAGCTGTACTTTTGGCCGAGTGCGGTGGTTAGTGAATCGTCGGGGCAAGCAAAGAGTTTTTTAGTAGTAAAGAAAGAATTAGAGTTTAGAAATGAACACGTTAAGTTACAAGACTATTTCCGTGAACAAGGAGACAGCTCAGAAGGAATGGGTCGTAATCGATGCCACCGACCAGGTGGTAGGCCGTCTGTGCTCTAAGGTAGCAAAGCTGTTGCGCGGAAAGTACAAGCCGACGTTCACCCCGCACGTTGACTGCGGCGACAACGTCATTATCATCAATGCCTCTAAAGTGGTATTCACTGGCAAGAAGGAGACCGACAAGGTTTACACGCGTTATACTGGTTATCCTGGTGGTCAGCGCTTCAACACTCCCGCGGAGCTTCGCAAGCGCGAGGGCGGTGCCGACCACATCATCCGCCACGCCGTGAAGGGTATGCTGCCCAAGGGTCCTCTTGGCCGCAGCCTGCTGAAGAATCTCTACGTATATGAGGGAACGGAGCATAAGCACGAGGCTCAGAAGCCGAAGGCAATCGACATCAATCAGTATAAATAATAAGAGGTATAGAGAGATATGGAAGTAATCAATGCAATAGGACGCCGCAAGAGCGCCGTGGCTCGTGTTTATCTGAGCGAAGGCAGCGGCAAGATTACCATCAACAAGAAAGACATCGACACCTATTTCCCGTCGGCCATCCTTCGCTATGTGGTTCGCCAGCCGCTGAACCTGCTTGAGGTGGCAGAGAAATACGACATCAAGGCCAATCTCGACGGAGGTGGCTTCACTGGCCAGAGCCAGGCTCTGCGCCTCGCCATCGCCCGCGCCTTGGTAAAGGTTAACGCTGAAGACAAGAAAGCACTGAGAGCGGAGGGATTCCTCACTCGTGATTCGCGTGCCGTTGAGCGTAAGAAGCCAGGACAGCCAAAGGCTCGTCGTCGCTTCCAGTTCAGCAAGCGTTAATCGAGTTCTTGCCGAAGTCTGCCGAATCATTCTGCTTGTTTGGCCTTGTCTATCGCGGCAAGCCGTTTCAAGAAGTTTTCTCTTGAAGAGTTAACGGCTCGACGGATAGCTTGACAATCCTGCGACACGAAAGATTTGAAAGACGGAAGAAAGAACCGAGAGGTTTAGTATCTAAACTGGCGAGATTCGACACGCTCGACTACTCGTTGGCTGGTTACTATCAGACTGTCCGTCGAGGCAACTACAATCGACCTCGATAGACAGATGTAATTAAAAGGAAAGTAAACATTTAAAAAAGCAAAGACAATGTCAAGAACCAATTTTGACCAACTGCTGCAGGCTGGCTGCCACTTCGGCCACCTGAAGCGCAAGTGGAATCCCGCCATGGCTCCCTACATCTTCATGGAGCGCAATGGCATTCATATCATCGACCTTCACAAGACGGTTGCCAAGGTGGACGAGGCTGCCGACGCACTGAAGCAGATTGCCAAGTCGGGCAAGAAAATACTGTTCGTCGCTACTAAAAAACAAGCCAAAGACATAGTGGCTGACAAAGCTAAGAACATCGGAATGCCTTACGTCAACGAGCGTTGGCCGGGTGGAATGCTCACCAACTTCCCTACCATCCGTAAGGCGGTGAAGAAAATGACGAACATCGACAAGCTGATGAGCGACGGAACCTACTCGAACCTCTCGAAGCGCGAGTTGCTGCAAATCACTCGCCAGCGCGCTAAGTTGGAGAAGAACCTTGGTTCCATTTCTGACTTGACCCGTCTGCCGAGCGCACTCTTCGTGGTTGACGTTCAGAAAGAGAACATCGCCGTGAAGGAGGCCAACCGTCTGGGTATCCCCGTGTTTGCCATCGTTGACACCAACTCTAACCCCAACGACATTGACTTCGTAATCCCTGCTAACGACGACGCTAAGGACAGCGTAGAGGTTATTCTTGACGCTTGCTGCAACGCCATCGCCGAAGGACTCGAAGAGCGCAAGGTGGAGAAGGCCGACGAGAACGCAGCTCAGGCACAGCGCGAGGCTGAAGAGGGCGAAGAGGAAGAGGCTCGTGTGCGCCGTCCCCGTCGTGCTCGCAAGGACGCAGAGGCTCCCGCTGCCGAGGCTCCTGCTGCAGAGGCACCCGCCGAGGAGGAAGCTCCCGCAGCCGAGTAATCAAAGTTTGATGTTTAACGATAAATAAAGGAACAATAAAATGGCTGTTACAATAGCAGATATACAGAAACTTCGCAAGATGACCGGCGCTGGTCTGTCGGACTGCAAGAAGGCTCTCACCGAGGCTGAGGGCGACATGGAGAAGGCAATCGAGCTGGTACGCGAGCGTGGATTGGCCATTGCCGCAAAGCGCAGCGACCGCGAGACCTCCAATGGTTGCGTGTTGGCAAAGGTAGGAGACAAGTTCGCTGCCATCATCGCGCTCAAGTGCGAGACCGACTTTGTGGCCAACGGCGCAGACTTCATCGCACTCACTCAGTCTATCCTCGATGCAGCCCTTGCAGCTAAGTGCAAGACGCTCGACGAGGTGAACGAGCTGACGCTCGCCGACGGTCAGAAGGTGGCCGACGCAGTGGTGCAGCGCTCTGGCATCACGGGCGAGAAGATGGAGCTCGACGGATACAACTATCTTGAAGGCGAGAACATCTCGGTTTACGACCACATGAACAAGCACATACTTTGCACGATGGTTCAGACCAACAAGCCCGCCGAAGAGCAGGCTCACGCCATCGCAATGCAGGTGGCTGCCATGAATCCTGTGGCTCTCGACGAGTCGAGCGTTCCCCAGGAGGTTAAGGACAACGAGCTGAAGGTGGCTATCCAGAAGACCAAGGAAGAGCAGTGCGAGAAGGCTGTTCAGGCTGCACTGAAGAAGGCTGGCTACAACCTTTATATTGCCGAGAACGAGGAGCACCTCAACGAAGGCATCATGAAGGGCAACATCACCGAGGAGCAGGCCGAGGACATCCGCAGAATCAAGAAGGAGACTGCCGAGCAGAAACTCGCTACTATGCCCGAACAGATGGTGATGAACATCGCCAATGGTCGTCTGAACAAGTTCTTCAAGGAGTCGTGCCTCATCAACCAAGAGTTCATTCAGGACTCTAAGATGACCGTGGCAGACTACCTGAAGTCAACAGACAAGGAACTGACGGTTGTCGCTTTCAAGCGTTTCACGCTGAAGGCAGAGTAATCGCAACAAATAAAGACAACGAGAGAATTGGAAATTGCTCAGTGAGTGATTTTCAGTTCTCTCGTTTCTTTTCTATGCTTTTCCTGCCTATTCGGGCGCTTTGATTAGTCATTGTAAAGCATAACTATCGCCTCAATCACCAAGAAATGAAGATATTTGGCATCGGAATGAACTACATCGAGCACAATAAAGAGCTCGATGGCGCGTTATATAAAACAGAGGAGCCCGTGGTGTTCACCAAGGCCGACTCGTCGCTGCTCAAGGGGAACAAGCCCTTCTTCGTGCCCGACTGGATGGGACAGATTGACTACGAGACGGAGCTTGTAGTGCGCATCTCGCGCATGAACCGTAGCATCTCTGAGCGGTTCGCCCACCGTTACTACGACGCCGTTACGGTGGGGATAGACTTTACCGCCCGCGATATGCAGCGCCGACTGCGAGCCGCCGGCCAGCCTTGGGACCTCTGCAAAGGCTTCGACGGTGCCGCGAGGATAGGAGAGTGGATATCGCTGGACGAACTGCCCGACGTGCAACAGTTGCACTTCTGTCTCGACATCAACGGCAATACAGTGCAGCAAGGCTTCACGGGCGATATGCTTTTCACCGTAGATCAGCTTATAGCCTACGTGAGCCGCTTCTGCACGCTAAAGACGGGCGACCTGATATTCACGGGAACACCAGTAGGAGTGGGCCCCGTACACATCGACGACCATCTGACGGCTTACCTCGAAGGCCACAAGGTAATGGAATTTAATTGTAAATGAAACGACACTCACTGATAATGCTTCTCCTCTTCGTCGCACTCGACTGTGTGGCGCAGGGCTTCTTCAACCTGACGGCGCAAGAGGTTAGAATAGACTCGATGCTCCCTCGCTTCACCTACGCTTACCCGATAGGAAGCAGCTATGCCGACTCTACTTATTCGGTGGAGATAGAGTATCCTGAGTTTATTGATATGTCGGAAGCAGACATAGAACGCTACCACGCCATCACGCAAGACTCATTGCCAGAGATGCCTTCGATAGACCAAGCCGTAGCCGTGTCGCGAAAGAAGGGCTCGCTTGAGATTTCGTTTGTGCCACTCGTCTTTCGCGAAGGAAAGTATAAGAAGTTGGTGAGTTTCAAGCTAACAGTGAAATCGTCGCCACGGCAGCGTATGCGTAAGGTCACCGAAGCCTCCGCCCGTTATGCCGACCACTCGGTTCTCGCAAGCGGAACGTGGGCCAAGATAAGGGTGCCAGAGAGCGGCATCTATCAGCTAACCGAGACGCTAATAAAGCAGGCAGGCTTCACTGATATAAATAAGGTGAAGATTTACGGATACGGAGGCGAGCTGCAACCAGAGAAGCTCGATGGCGACTATCTCGCTGATACCGACGATTTGAAAGAGTTGGCCACGTGTACTGTCAACGGGCGCCGACTGTTTTACGCCAAGGGTCCTGTGTCGTGGGAGTCGGCAACGGCTACCGTTCGCACCCGCAATCCTTACAGCGACTACGGCTACTATTTCCTTACCGAAAGCGACGAAACGCCATTGTCCGTGGATAGTGCAGCCTTCGCCGAATCGTTCTACCCAGCACCAGAAGATTACCATTCGCTCTACGAAGTAGATGGGTACTCATGGTATCCTGGAGGCCGCAATCTGTTTGACACCAAGCAGATTGCCACGGGCGACTCAGCCTCCTACACACTGACTACGAGCGGAGGAAACACCACAGCCCAACTGAGCATCGGCGTAACGGCGGGCACGTCGCAAACAGCGTCCTACAGTTTCGACGGCACAACAGTAGGAACACTAAACATCACTGGTTCGGGCGACTATACGAAGGGCAGTGAGAGCAAGCGCACGTCGCAAGTGAACACAGGCACTTCGCAGAGCCACACCGTCACGTTGCGCAACACTTCTGGCTCTGGCCCAGTGCGGCTCGACTATCTGTCGCTCACCTTTTCCACGCCTCGCCCCATGCGTTCGCTTTCCACGGAGTCGTTCTCCGCACCCGAATATCTTTACAGAATAACCAATCAAGACCACCATGCCGACACCGCTGTCGATATGGTGATACTCATTCCCACCAACCAGAATTTCAAAGACCAAGCCGAGCGCCTGAAGGCTATCCACGAGGAGAAAGACAGTATGCGTGTGCGCATTGTGCCAGCCGACGAGCTCTACAACGAGTTCTCCAGCGGCACGCCTGATGCCAACGCTTACCGTCGCTATCTGAAGATGCTCTACGACCGTGCCGAGACCGAAGCCGACATGCCCCGCTATCTTGTGCTTTTCGGCGACTGCGCATGGGACAACCGAATGCTTACTTCGGAATGGAGTGGCTACGACCCCGACGATTTCTTGCTCTGCTTCGAGAGCGACAACTCGTTTAGCGAGATATATTGCTACGTCAGCGACGACTTCTTCTGTCTGCTCGACGACGGAGAGGGAGCGGCACTCACCACGAGCGACAAACCCGACGTTGCCGTTGGGCGTTTCCCCGTGCGCACCGACGAACAGGCCAAGACGATGGTTGACAAGACCATCAGCTATATGAACAATGAGAACGCAGGGCAGTGGCAAAACGTGGTCTGCATGATGGGCGACGACGGAAACAATAATATGCACATGTCTGCAGCAGACTCCGTAGCACGTATGATTGCTATCAACTATCCAGCCGTAGAGGTGAAGAAGGTGATGTGGGACGCCTACACGCGAGTCTCCTCTGCTACTGGTAACACCTATCCAGAGGTAACGAAACTGCTTACCGAGCAGATGAGGAAGGGAGCCCTACTAATGAACTACAACGGTCATGGGCGCGCCGATTGCATCTCCCACGAGCAAGTGTTGAAGCTAAACGACTTCAAGACAACCACATCGAAGCACCTTCCGCTATGGGTAACTGCCTCGTGCGACATAATGGCTTTCGACGGGCAAACGGAGAACATCGGCGAGGAAGCGCTGTTCAACCAGAACGGAGGAGCCGTGGCTTTCTTCGGAACCACACGAACCGTCTATTCTAACTACAATCTGAGCATGAACGTTTACTACACGCGCTACGTGCTCGGAACCGACGACAACGGGCGCAGAATAAGCGTCGGCGAGGCATCGCGATTGGCAAAGAACTCGCTCATCAACGACCGCCGCGACCTTACCACCAACAAGCTGCAATACTCGTTGCTCGGCGACCCGGCTCTCGTGCTCGCACTGCCCACCCTTGGCGTCAGCATCGACAGCATAAACGGACAACCTCTCGCCTCGACAGTGCAGACCACCATCAAGGCTGGAGAGACAGTAAACGTGGTGGGGCACATCACTCAGAACGGGCAGAAAAGAAACGACTTCGACGGCGTGATGACGGCTACGGTGCGCGACGTAGAGCAGACCGTAACCTGCCGACTGAACGACACCAGCGAAGATGGCTCGTCGTGGGCATTCACATATAATGACCGTCCCAACGTGCTCTTCAACGGCAGCGACAGCGTCAGCAACGGGCGATTCGCATTCTCGTTCTCTGTGCCCACCGACATCAGCTATGACGACGGTGCAGGACTCATCAACGTGTATGCCGTGAGCAATGACCTCACCGAGGAGGCCAACGGACAGACCGACGACTTCCTCATCGGAGGGTCGGACTCGACAACCACCGACAGCATTGGTCCATCTATCTATTGTTACCTGAATTCACCATCGTTCGTAGATGGAGGAAACGTTAACTCTACCCCTTATTTCGTGGCAGAACTGACAGACGAAGACGGCATCAACGTAACAGGAAACGGAATCGGCCACGACCTTCAACTGATAATAGACGGGGAGATGTCGATGACTTATACCCTGAACGACTACTTCACCTACGATTTCGGCTCTTATCAAAGCGGAACGGTTGAATATAGCATCCCTGAACTTTCGGCAGGCGCACATACGTTGCTCTTCCGAGCTTGGGACGTGTACAACAACTCGTCAACAGCAACGCTCCACTTCAACGTCGTCAGCGGACTAACGCCCGAATGCATCAGCGTCAGCGCAACACAGAACCCCGCAACCACAAGCACCACCTTCATCATCACGCACGACCGCGCTGGAAGCGAACTGACAGTGGCACTCGACATCTTCGACACCTCTGGGCGACAACTGTGGGAATACTCCGAGACCGGCACGCCAACCACGGGAACATACACTCTCGACTGGGACCTCACCACGAGCGGAGGTCGCAAGTTGCCGCAGGGAGTCTATCTCTATCGCATACGTCTCAGCAGCGATGGCAGCAGCTATTCCTCGAAGGCAAAGAAGATAATCATACTCTGACGCCATTGCCACCCCAATTCCCAAGAACTTAAAAAACGTTATAGAAAGCAATAAATCAGCCCATTGAGCGTTTTAATTGAGTATATGAAGAAGATAACAGCATCGATGGCCTGCCTCATGTTAACCCTCGCAGCGCAGGCGCAGGATAAGACAGACATGTTCAACCCCGTAAACTACGAGGTAACATCGCTGATGATAGCACCCGACGCACGAGCAGGCGGCATGGGAGACGTGGGCGCAGCAACCGACCCCGACGTCAATTCGCAATATTGGAACCCAGCCAAATATCCATTCTGCATCAGCCGAGCAGGAGTGGCGCTCAACTATACCCCGTGGTTGCGACAACTCGTCAGCGACATGGACTTGGCCAACGTTACGGGATACTACCGCATTGGCGACTACTCCGCACTGAGCGGTTCGTTGCGCTATTTCTCGCTCGGAGAAGTGCTCCTCCCCGACGAGAACATGACGATAAAACCCTACGAAATGTCGGTCGATGCCGCATACAGCATCATGCTCAGCGAGCACTTCTCGCTCGCAGCAGCATTGCGATTCATCTACTCCGACCTCACTTATGACTACACCGAGGACACCTCGCCGGGAACAGCGTTCGCAGCCGACATTGCCATGTACTATAACAACTATTTCAACATAGGCAATCGCGAAAGCCAAATAGGACTCGGACTCAACATCAGCAACATAGGAAGCAAAATCACGTTCGGTGGCGACGACAACTCACAGTTCATCCCTACCAACCTGCGCCTCGGAGCAAGTCTGATGATTCCCGTTGACGAATATAACCGATTCTCTATTTCTGCCGACGCCAACAAACTGCTCGTCCCCACCTATCCTAAGCAAAACGACGGAGAGTCAACCGAAGACTATCAGGAGAGGGTGCAAAAAGACTATTTCGACGTCGGTTCCATCGCAGGAATATTCAAGAGCTTCAACGACGCTCCCAACGGATTCAAGGAAGAGTTAGAGGAGATTCAGTGGTCAGTAGGTGCGGAATATGTCTATCACGACCAGTTTTCCGTTCGCGCCGGATACCACCACGAAGCCGAAAACAAGGGAAACCGAAAATATTTCACCGTCGGTGCAGGCTTCCGAATGAGCGTGTTCTCGCTCGACGCAGGCTACGTCATATCGACGGCAAAGAGCAACCCGCTCGACCAGACACTGCGATTCTCGCTCACTTTCGATATGGACGGAATAAAAGACCTCTTCTCGCGCAGATGAAAATCAGGGTAGGAATGGGCTTCGACGTCCACCGTCTCGTGGAGGGTCGCGAACTGTGGCTCGGCGGAATAAAGATAGACCACACCATGGGGCTTCTCGGTCATAGCGATGCCGACGTACTGATTCACGCCATCTGCGACGCCCTGCTTGGAGCTGCCGCACTGCGCGACATCGGCTACCACTTTCCCGACACATCCGCCGACACGCTGAACATCGACAGCAAGATTCTCCTAAAAAAGACCGTCGCACTGCTTGCGGAAAAGGGATGGAAGGTGGAAAACATCGACGCAACAGTATGTGCCGAGCGCCCTAAAATCAACCCGCACGTGCCTGCCATCCGCCAGTGTCTCGCCTCGGTGATAGGAATCTCCGACGACGACATCTCCGTGAAAGCCACTACCACAGAGCGTCTTGGCTACACCGGGCGCGAGGAGGGCATCTCAGCCTACGCCGTGGCACTGATAAGCAAAGAGTGAAACAATACGTAAGGAATACCGTGGCTGGCATCTGCTGATGCCAGCCCTTTTTTTATCCATCGTAACTCGATGAAACATAACAGTATAGAGAGAGCGAACTTCCACCACCGTGCGTCTTGACTCCCACCACCGTAGCAACAAACTCCTACCACCGTAATAAGAAACTCCCACCACCGTGATTCCAGAAGACTTCCATAACGATAGTCCGACAGCATAGAAATAGTGCGCCGCAACTCTCATCGAGCTGCGGCGCACCGTACTATGTTTAACCAAAATTTTTTCGAAAGTCAAGGGAGCCTCACGGCTGCCTCTGTTATCCCATAGCGGATACTTTCTTAATTACCAAATAACTAAAAACCTAAAAACTATAAATATTACTACTAACCTAAAACAATCTTGTGTCTGTGTCGTTTTGACGTTGCAAAGGTACTGCCATTTTAGCAATCTTGCAAGACTTTCGTATATAAAATACCAACTTTTCGTCGCTTTCTTGACTTAAATCAACTCTTCGTGTTCGTACACACGTTAGAAATTGATGCCAACGTTGGCGAAAATCGTCCGAGTGTGCGACTCATCGAACCAGTCGCCACAGATGTTCGACAGGCCATGGTCGTAGCCAATCTCCAGATAGAGTAGGCTCAGCTGTGCGCCAATTCCGAGGCGAAGTCCGCCGTCGAAGCGGTTGAAATTGTTCTCCGAGAACGAGCTGTAAGCCTCACGCTCACCGTAGTTCTTTATCTTTCCGCCCACGCCAAGCGCCAGATATCCGCCGAAGAACGGGTCTATCGTTACGTCGGGAGCCAGCGGCACGCGGTATTTCAGCACCAACGGAACCTCAAGATAGTCTAAGTCGTAGGTGAACTTGCTGCCGCCATACGACCCTTTGCCGCCCTTCTCGGTATAGTTCAGTCCAGTCTCGAAGTATATCGGGGCGAAGGCACCAAGGCGGAAGCCAGCCACAGCGCCAGCGTTCAGTCCTCTCTGCATCGACCCTCCGTCGAGGCGGGCGTCGTCGCTGTTCACCTTTGCTCCCGTGATGCCGATGCGGAATCCGTAGTAAGTGTCGCTCGGTCCGAAGTGGGTTCTTGTGGCGCGCGGTGCCCCTTCCAGATAGGCGCGAGGGTAGTGGCCGTGATACTGTGCGCTTGCGGGCAGGGCTATCGACGCCAGTGCCAACGCGATGATTGTAATGCTCTTTTTCATATCCATATCCTTTCTTTTATCGTTTCGTCGCTGCAAAGATATTCCGTTTCGGCGAAAGCAAAAAGGGATTTTCCCTAAAAGTTGATGGGGAAATCCCTAAATCGTCGTGTTGCCTGCCGCGCTGCTCTCTTTGCCCACGGCTCTTGGCAAATGTAGCGTAAGAGCGACTGTCGCTGTATCGTCTGCCGCAAAAATCGCGACAAAAGGGACAAAAACATACTTTTTATCGCCAACTTAACATTTTTTAACCGGGGGGGGTAAAAAGTCTCCCCGAAAAAAACTATCTTTGCAAAAGCTTAAAGGAATATTCTGATAGGTGGGCACCTTGAACGAGTACCCTGAAAAGGCAAAACAATTCACCGCCGCATAACGATGCGGCAGACACGAACAAAGCGATAAGAACAACGGAGACCTGCCAGTAAATCCGCAAATTTACCCGCTACGTAGGCTCTGAATCGGTTTAAATCGTCAGCTTAGCTGTTGCACACAGTGCTTGTCGGCAGTCAGTGGCCGCAGGCAAATCGTCTGGTCATGGTGTGGGCCAATTTCATCTTTATAGGTTTTTTGCGGAACCTTCTGACAAGAAGCGAGAGAGGCTCGCACCTATTTCTCTACACTGCTAATAGCACCGTAGCTGCCAATCAGCCCAAAGGAAGAAGCCAAAAATCCTGAAAAGAGTAGGCGACAATCTAAAGAGTAAAGACCAAATGACCAAAAACGAAGAAGAGCTTGCAATCATCCAGTTCGTTCACCCTGGTTCGCAGTACGGCCTTCCAAGGGGAAACCAGATGGGATGGAACAAGAAAACCTATCACCGCCGCAAGTTTCTAAAGACTAAGGGACAATACGTAGATGCCGGCGGCTCCACCGTTGAGGCAGATTTGTGCTTCTGGGGAGAGTGGGAGCCAGACTCCTACTTTGAGAAAATCTCCCCCGAAATGCCAAACCCAAAGGACTATCCCAATGCCGTACATACGCCGATTCTCAAAATGGGTGAGACCGACATTGAGGCTAAGAACACCGACCCGCTGGTGCTCACTGGCGGTGAATTCATCTATAGCCTCTGCCAACAATACCGCAAATACAATAAAAACCAAGTTAAGCCGACGCTCTTGAACTGCCTCGCTCCAGGCTCAATCATTCTCTTTGGCAGCCACATCAGCGAGACAAATGGAGAGACATATTTCGCACTTGACACTGTTTTTGTGGTGGCCTGCTCCCGTCGTTATAAGGAAAGCACCGCACAAGAATCGCTTGGCGACTTCGTGCCCGACGACTATTATTATATAAGACGGTTAGGTCAATCGGCATCTTCCAGTTCTTGCTCTGCGCCTGCCAAGAGCGGTTGCAGCCCCGTTTCAAGTTGCAATACGGATATGGAGCTCAATTGCTATAAGGGTGCAACAGTCAAGAATCCTGTTGACGGAATGTTTAGTTTCGTACCATGCAGAAAGGCCGACGGCAATGGCTTCGGAAGAGTGAAGCTCACGCAGGCGGAACTCAGTGGGATAAGCAATAAGCTGCAACAAGGATTTAATGGCATAGAACTGAATGAATCCCCAAAGACGTTTTGGGATAGACTGAAGGAAATAGTGGAAAGTCAAGGCTATCTGCTTGGAGTGCAATTCAGCTACGAGAAGCCCGAAGAATAATACGAAGCAGAGAAGCGATGGCAAGCCACCTACTTGCAAATTATGAACATTTAAATATTTAACCAATAAAAAAATAAAAGTAACATGAAAAGATTTATTGTTTTAAGCATTATGGCCCTTTTAGGGCTTAGTTGTTGGTCGCAAGACATCAACTTGTTAGGCACATGGGAAGAAGATTTAGGCCGAACAATGTCTGATTGGTATAACGGGTATCCAGAAGAATGTAAAGGCCAAACAATGTTTGATAGAGAAGGCGATGGATTAACGCATCGATACTCGGTGTATAAACCTAATGGTTTCGTCGATAAGATATTGGTATTTCGTTGTTATAATCTTGGTAGTTATAATACGTGTGCAGACTTAGTCGTAGAGGCCGTGGACTATGAAACATGGAAACTTGACGGACACAAACTTGTTAAAAAGGAGAGCGAAAATGCCAAGACTACCTATAAGTATACGAATGTTACAACTGGATTCCTTTCAGAAGAAAGGAAAACAAAATTATTGAATGAACTTAAAGAAAAAGAATCAATAATGAATTCGGAAAAAAATGATGTATATCCTTGGCCCCGTGATTATTTAGTTAAAATGTCTCAAGATGGTAATGCCTTAACTATCAGAGAAGAGAGCAATGGTAATAAAACATTTCTTAAAAGAGTTGACAAAATGGACATCCCCACAAATGTGGAATATCCAGACCCATCGCCTTTCGTTGTTTTGGGGAATCCCAAGGCTGTTGACCTTGGCTTGAGTGTGCTGTGGTCTGACCAAGATTGTAAGGAAGACGATTATTGGAGAGAAGCAACCGAGCCAGAGAATTGGGAGTTTAGGTATTGTTGCGAAATTACGGATACCTTCATATATGACGGAAGGTTGCTTTGTAATTTAATAAAGGGACCAAATGGCAATAAAATAACATATATAAAGCATCTCAATCTTGGAGAAATAATCGAAAAAGTGCCAGCTGGAATCAAAAAAGTGCCAGCTGGAGAATTTTTCAAATGGGGATTTAGAGGTGTGGATTCGTACATTGATTATAATTATATAGAAAAGCTCAGAGTCAGCGGCCCCAAGACCACGAAACATCGTATAATGGATAAAGACAATATGACTGCCACAAAAGGTAAGGATGTGTCGGCAGTTAAAGTTTTCCCTGGTGGTAAAAACGCATTATTGGAATATGCGAATGGCATTGCATCTAAGTTTGGGATAAGTGTGGATTGGTGTAATGACCCAAGTAATAGTGATTGTTGGTGTTGGATGGTCATTTATAGTGATGGTCTTCCTGTATGGGGATATGATAATGGATATGGTGGCCAGGTTACTAAGACATTTGATATTCCCGGAGGAAAATACCCGTATAGTGCGTTCCTTTTCACTTTGATGAGAGACTTGCCTAAGCTCAACTGTAATGATGTTACAAATGTATTTTTCAGTTTTAAAGTAAAGAAATAAGCGGGAACTCTCCGTTATTTATTGATGCTTATAGCGCAGCCAGCCACCGCAGAGGTGGTGTGGCTGCGCTTCTTGTATCAGTCGGGTGGTTAGGCGGCGTGAGAATGGGCGATGTAATGGGTTGAAGCGTCGTCAGCAGTTGCCGAGAAGAACGTCGGCGATGCCCGATTGTTGCGCTATTCGCTCGGCGCGGTGCATGGTGGCGAGCGGGGTGGGAGGCTGGTGGGTGAAGCGATATGTGGGGAAGAATCGGGTGAGATGAAGCGGAGTGTCGGCGAAACCATTGTCAGCGAGCCACTGGCAGAGAGCGGAGAGCTGGGCGTCGGAGTCGTTGACGGTGGGGATTATCAGGTGGGTAATCTCTAAGTGTACGCCCGCCTCGCGCACCATGTTGAGCGTTCGCAGCACTGGCGCGAGCGACGCCCCGCAGTGGTGGCGATAGGTGGCGTCGCTGATGGTCTTCAGGTCAATGTTCGCTGCGTCGAGATAGGGAAGCAGGGTTTTAAGCGGCGTTTCGTTGACGTAGCCCGC
>Ga0065708_1040074_pt1 | contig 17052 bp, 13 predicted proteins | sample Hoacrofraction12_2_FD_59095 | JGI IMG/M metagenome (GOLD analysis project Ga0065708, IMG submission 59095) | Hoatzin crop microbial communities from Cojedes, Venezuela, sample from fiber fraction 12 v1 | ecosystem: Host-associated > Birds > Digestive system > Esophagus > Crop | place: Venezuela... | reverse complement strand
TGAATCACATCGGCTATTCATATCACTCATATAATATTGCCAAGTTCATTCGACCACTGGTAGAGCAAGGACATCTTGCACTCACAAACCCAGAAGTTCCAAATGACAAACGGCAGAAATACATCACCTTTGCACAACATTAGCCACTGCGGCGATTAAAATTACTACAACTATGAAGCAAAAAGATATAATCTCTCCACAACTTCTCGATAATACACGCCAAATCATTGAGACGGCACAAGAGGAAGAATCGGAAAATCAAATTTTATACTCACTGAGTATAAAATCTCAACAAGCCCACGATGAACACATCGATGCCATAAAGATAGATAACGATGTAATCGAAGCTTATCGAGTGCAGGGCGAAATCGATGGCGAGGAGAAAGGGATGAAAAAAGGAATAGAGATTGGAAAAAAAGAAAGCTCCATAGAAATCGCCCGCAACTTAAAAGCAATGGGAATGGACGTAGAAATGATTAAAAAAGCCACAAATCTGACGGATGAAGAGCTAATGGAAATAAGCTCTTAAACATTTTCCACACACTGTGTGGAAAATCTTCGGAACCATAAAACAAATTGTCCACGCAGTGAGTGGACAATCTGAAAATCCTATACCAAGAACCAATCTTGATATAGGATTTTTTCATCAAATACCGATTTTTCTTTAAAAACATTTGGCGGTTTCAAAAAAATGTATTACCTTTGCAGCTGATAAGTTTAACAAGCAAAAGTTTGATACTATGAAGTACTACGATTCTAATTCAGAGATTAAGACGGTTGAGGATGTGAACAACTTCTTCTCACACGTTGTTGATGAACTTGGCATTAGCATCCACCCCGATGATTCGTTCGAAGATTACATAAACTTTGAAACGAATGAGCAAGTTCTTCCTGCCGACAAGTGCAAAGTTTATAACCGCATTATGGAGCAATGCTTTGATGTCTGCGACAAAAACGATGTCGATATATACGAAATCGGCCTCAACAAGGTAATGGCACAGATGCAGAACTAAAACTGCTCTGTTCTAATCTATCGACAAGCCCAAAAGTGCAAAAAGTTATTTTTTTTGCACTTTTTCGTCGATATTTTTGGTTGAATGAGGAAAAAAGTCTAAATTTGCAGATTGAACTTAAAAAATAGCAAATATGGAAGCAAGGAAAGAGCAAATTGCCAGTATTTTCAATGGGCACAAAACGTTGGTCGTACCGTTCTACCAACGTAGCTATGTTTGGCAAGAAGACCAATGGAGAAGATTTCTTGAAGATATGGAATTCATATCTGCTACAGGACAAGACTATTTCCTCGGTTCCGTTATACTAAAGCAACAAACCAACCAAAACGGAAACAACAATGATACGAGAACAATCATTGATGGTCAGCAACGATTTACTACTATAGCATTGTTCTTTAAGGTACTATGTCAACGCACAAACGATATGGATACTTTTAGGCAGCATTTTACAGTAAGAAATAAAAAAGAAGGCAATAGAAGTATCGCCTTAATCCATAGTATAAATGACAAAGAGGATTTTGAAAAGGTCATTAAATACGATGGTGATATGCCATTGGAGGGAAGTGATAAAAGTAATATTTTAGGTGCCTACAATTTTTTCCTCAACAATGTTGACGTAGATAAAGTAGATATTGACACTTTGCTGGCACATATAATCTTGATTGGCATCGACCTACAAGAGAGTGACGATGAGCAAGTTATCTTTGACACTATTAATTCGCTTGGTGTAAGGCTAACAACAGGAGAGCTGTTAAAAAATTATTTTTTCGATGAGAATTCCAAGGAAGAATTTGAAAATTTGTGGATGCCAACATTCGAAAAAGATAGAGATGTCTCTAACTATTGGGATTCTCAAATAACATTGGGAAGAACTAACAAAAGTAATATAGACGTATTTCTCAATGCATTCCTCAATATCAAAATAGAAGACCCATCCTTAAAAGTAGATTTTGCACATAAACAAAAGTATAGAAGAGTTGATGGCATTTTTGGAAATTATAAAGACTTAATAAGCACTTATAATATAGATAAAATGGATTGTGTTTGGGACATAGTCCAATATGCAGAATTATATTATAATAATATTTTCCCAGACATTGAAAAAACAGAAATACCAGGAGAACCTGGAATAGAGCGCATAAACTTTATAATTAGTACATTCGATTGCTCGACACTTATACCTTACACTTTATACATCCTAAAAAACGTAAACGAAGAAGACGAGCGAAACGACATTTTTGGATATCTGGAATCTTATATAATGAGACGTATGATATGCAAAAGCAACAATAATAGTTTCAGCGATCTCTTTTCGGAGAATTTAATAGGACGAGGCATTAAGGATTTAAACTCCTTAAAAGAATATATTGAAAACAAAGGGACAGAACAGGATTTATCTTTCCCAAGCAATAAAAAACTCCGTAAAGGCATATTGGGCAATGAATTCCAAAATAAGAGGGCTGCAGCCATCCTTTATATGATAGAGACTGGTTTAAGAGCAGACAAAAAAGAAAGAGCACAAATTTGTTCTTTCGATGGATTTGCAATTGAACACATATTGCCTAAGAAATGGAATGCTAATTGGCCTATGTCTGAAATGTACGACGAAGAAACGAGAAGAAGCCTAATTAAAACATTGGGGAATCTTACTATTCTTCCATCCAAAATGAAGCCGTCAGTCAGCTATGCAGAATGGGAAACAAAGAAAAGAGGAACGGCAAGAATGCATGGCTTAAAATACTTATCACAAGGTTTGGAAACAATAGAGCCATTTATTAACAGAAACATTTGGGATGAAGACGCAATATTAGATAGAGCTGAAAAATTGTACAAGATGGCTGCTCAAATTTGGCCATCTATGGCAACAAATGAGGAATACGAACCTGATGACGATGATAGTATCGATGATTTTTATACAAGCGGGGGAATCGTTGCAGAACCTCCAGCCAAAGAGTCTGATGAGAAACCAGAAAGAAAATCTAACCAAGACAGAACTAAATATTCTTTAGACGGTTCTGAACCATTATCCAAGTCGGAATTCGTTCTCTATGTTGTCAAGAAATATATGCAATCCCATCCAAATGCTACATTTAGACAACTCAAAGAGGTTTTTAATGATAATATGTGTGGTAGCGGTTTTAAATTCAGAGGGTTCCTATGTTCAGAAAGAACTTATCGTCAATGGGAAAATAGTAGAAAAGAGACAAGATACAGACCAAACGCACCAGGACGTAAACTTAAATCCCAAGATGGAGTTGTTTTCTATGTAAATACGCAATGGACACTTGACTCCATACAAAGCGTTCTGTCTTTTGTGAAAAAACAAGGTTGGACTTATAAAGAGTTCGGCAATAGCGCTGAAAAGAACAGTCTCACGCTTGATTTTAAAGATGAAGAAAATGACGCCACAGAATTTATACCAATAACGGAGATCAGAAAGACTAAATTTTCATTAGATGGCTCCGAATATATGAATATGAGAGATTTCGTCTTTACTTTAGTGAAGAATTACGTCATTAAGCATCCCAAAGCAACATATAGAGAACTAAAGAGTATTTTTAATAATAACTTGTGTTCCAGATACAAATATAAAGGGTTCATTTGTACTATAGAAGAATTCAACTATTGGGATAATGATATGAAAGAAACAAGGTATTGTGTTGGCCGACCTTATCACAAGCTGAAATCTTCTGATGGCATTGAGTTTCTTGTAAATTCTCAATGGACATACGATGGATTTGAAAAGATTACAGACCTTGCCAAAAAGCTTGGCGGAGTTGTTAGAAAAAAAAGAGTATAATGATACTTAAGATTTGGGATTAAAAAATATATGAGTAATATAAAATATAAGATGGTTGATTTGTTTGCTGGTTGCGGCGGACTTAGTTTAGGATTAGAGCAGGCAGGCTTTAATCCTTGGTTCGTTAATGAAATCAAAGAAGATTTTTGCAACACATATAAACTCAACCATAATTTAAGTGACGACCATTATTTTGTCGGAGACATTACAGAATTAAATGAAAACATCGAATCTTTCAATAAATATTTGAACAAAATTACACTCGTCTGCGGCGGTCCGCCCTGCCAAGGCTTTTCAACTGCGAACAGGCAAAGAATTATTGATGACCCACGGAATAAGTTATATAAACAATATCTTATATTCTTACAAAAAGTCAGGCCTGACTTTTTCATTATGGAAAACGTTAGAGGTATGGCAAGGAAATACAACGAAATAGAAAAAGATTTCCACAATTTTCTTGGAAATGAGTATGTTTTCGATTATCGTATTTTACAAGCGCAAGACTTCGGAGTTCCACAAAGAAGAGAACGTTTTATACTTATTGGTAACAATAAAGGCATTAGTCCAGCCTCTGTCTTTGAGAAAATAAATGAACATAAAAGGAATGCGTTCGTTTTAAGAGATGCTCTCGAAGGTCTGCCTCATCTCGAAAGTAAAACAGAGAAAGGGAAAAGCGGCGTGGAAAACGAGCTTTCGGGATTCACTGTATGCGATTTTAAATATCCTCAAACAGAATTCTATCATTTTATAAACGGAGATAAGACACTTGATAAGCTGTACAACCACAAAAACAGATACAATAACGAGAGGGATATTGAGATATATAAAAGACTGCCTCAAGGTGGCGACTCTCTACATCCATCCATAAGTGATATAATGCCTTACAAAAGACGTAATGGCATTTTTAAAGACAAATATTTCAAACTAGAAGAAGACAAGATTTGTAAAACCATCACCTCACACATGCAATTTGATTGCAATATGTACATACATCCCTGGGAAGCCAGAGGGCTTAGCCCAAGAGAGGCTGCCAGGATTCAGACATTCCCTGATGATTATGTGATGACGGGTGCACAAAATCTATGGTATGCGCAGATAGGAAATGCAGTACCAGTTAAACTTGCTAAAGCCATAGGAGATGGCATAATGAATTTTTTATGAAGCATATAGAATTATTCTCTGGCATTGGTGGCTTTAGGAAAGCAATGGATTTAATATCAAAGGATCTTAGCTTTCCTATTGAAACTGTTGCATACTCTGAAATCGACAAAAACGCCATTAAAACATATTGTTCTAACTTCAATACGAAGGACGAATTATATATGGGTGACATTGTTGATTTCGTAAAATCGGAAGAGAAAATGCACTCTCTACCGACAACAGATATTATAACAGGAGGTTTCCCTTGTCAAACATTCAGTATGATGGGAGGACAAAAAGGGTTCAACGAATATCGTGGACAAATGTTTTTTAGGATTATGGATGTTATAAATGAAGTTCATCCTCCATATATTCTATTGGAAAATGTAAAAAACATTATTAACCACGACAAAGGCAATACCATACGGACGATAAAAGAAGAATTAGAAGGAGCTGGATATTATGTAAAAATAGACATCTTCAACTCAAACAATTTTGGACTTCCTCAAAAAAGGAATAGAGTTGTCATATTTGGTCGAAAGAAAGAATTTGGTCCTTTTGAAATGTCTAACGAATTAGTTCAAAAAGCATTTACAGAAATCAATTCTAAAAAAGCATCTATATCTTTATATAATAGTACGATAGATATATTAGATAAAGACGTAGAGAGTAAATACTATCTTTCAGAAAAGATTAAGCCAACAATACTTAGTGATGGAAGTGCAAATTTTAGGTCAAATTCAGATATAGATTTATTTGTTGCCAGACCTCTTACTGCAACTATGCACAAAATGCACAGAGCATGCCAAGATAATTATTTCAGTAAGATTTTTATAGAGTCTAATGGAACAGAACGTCCATCAGAAAAATTAAGCAAGGGAGAACTTGCAAAATTAGATATTAGAAAAATTACGCCTAAAGAAGCATTTCTTCTACAAGGGTTCCCTAATGATTTTGCTACTAAAGCACAGATTGATGGTGTTTCTAATGGAGCATTATATAAACAAGCTGGCAACGCTGTTAGCGTAAATACAGTTTATGCTATTTTATATTACTTGATAACGAGAAAAATTATTATACAACATGGAGAAAATAATTAAACATATAAACGATACCAATGCAAGCTACAGAAGCATTAATGCTGGTGATGCTAAAAACACAGATTTGTTTTTAGACCGAAGTTGTTTTGAACTTTTCAAAGATGCTGGGGAAAAAGTGAAAATAAGATTGCATAAGGACAATCTAACCCAATCAATTTTATTCATTGCATCGATTCTTCCCAGAAAATACGATAACTCATCTATTCATAAGCATATCAGTTTCTCAAGGAGGTTTGTGTATAATCAATTAGCTATTCTTGATAAGTTCTTTACTGTTGATGGAAATCCTGTAGATACAAAAATTCAAGAATGGAATCTTAGGATAAACGTCCCTATGAAAAATGGAGAAATAGATGAAAGATTTTACTTCAATGGGCTAATTGAGAACATTGAATATATAGATGCGGATTCCAATGCTCAAATCGAAAGATTTACTATTAGAAATTATCTTGCCGGAGGATACTCTGATATCGAGATTTGTAGAGGCGACGGAGATTATTTCGACCTTAAAATTAGGAATACTAACTCGCCTTACGATGACGGAAAAGACAAAGGGATTGAGCAACTAGAAAATCCCAAATTATGCGTGCCTCACCAAGTTATATATTACGGTGCTCCAGGAACTGGAAAGTCCTATGTAGTAAAACAATTGACGAAAGGGAAGAATGTCATAAGAACAACATTCCATCCAGATAGTGATTATTCAACTTTTGTTGGTACATACAAGCCGACGGTTGTTGACACTATAATATACGACGGTTCCGGTCATAGAATTAAAGAGGATAAAGAAGATGTAAAAGAGAAACGAATAGTATATGAATTCGTAGGCCAGGCATTCTTCCAAGCTTATATAGATGCTTGGAAACAATATGCAGAGAATATGCTCAATCCCGAGCCTCAATTCTTGGTAATAGAAGAGATTAACAGAGGAAATTGTGCTCAGATATTCGGAGACCTGTTCCAGCTACTCGACAGAAACGAATATGGATTTTCAGACTATCCGATAAGTGCGGATATTGACTTGAAAAAGCAGCTGTCAAAATCATTAGCAGGTCTTGACCTGTCCAACCTGCCTGAAGAGGGTGTGTATAATGCTGAAGAGACCGCTAAAAAAATTGTTAGCGGTGAAACTCTTATATTGCCGCCCAACCTATATATATTGGCGACTATGAATACCAGCGACCAAAGTCTTTTCCCCATAGACAGTGCTTTCAAACGCAGATGGGACTGGAAATACATTCCTATAAGCGAAGGAAAAGAAAACACAATGCCGCTTGGATGGGTAATTGAAATAAATGGCAAGAAATATGATTGGTGGAAATTTTTGCAGACCATAAACAACGAAGTAGGAGAGCTTACCAAAAGCGAAGATAAGAAGCTCGGATATTTCTTCTGCAAAGCCAAAGATAAAAAAATTGACGCTGAGACATTTACCTCTAAAGTAATATTCTACCTATGGAATGATGTCTTTAAAGACAATGGCTTTGACCAAGATTATCTGCAAGATCAAAACAATGAGACTCTTACTTTCCAAAGGTTTTACACAACAGATAAATACGGCAACACGATAGTCAACGTTAATACGTTGGAAATCTTTATGCAGAATCTTGGGATAGACCCTATTGAAGAGGATACAAACAGAATCAAAGAAGAAACTGTCAACGTATGAAAGTTCTAATAGAGGAATATAGATACGATGCTGCCGACGTAAAAGATATTCTCAAGGGCATTGACGCTCTTGAGAATATAGAAGGCTATGTAAGCGTGAATTACGTTGGCTATTTCTATAACCCATACGAAACGGTTAAAGACTGTGTTTTCATTTTACCTAAAGTTCTATTAGAAGAGATTAATGGCGAAGAACTTGTTTTTGGACAATTTAAGCCTGAAAATATTATTAGCATTGACGAAAACTGTCCTCTGTCAAAACAACAGAAAGATTTTATCTATGAATTCGCCGTATGGATTTATAGAGCCATTGTGGTTTTCCACGAAGATAAATCTAACGACACAAGTATTGTGTATAACAAGAAAATAACCAATATCGGCAAAGGCAGAAAGAGACTGAGCAATACTTATCTCGACATTATCCTTTCGTTAATCAGATTTAGCAGAGAAAATCAGAACTTCTTTTTCTATATACTACGCAACATTCACTCTGGTTTCAATAAAATAAATTGGACAAGGACTATAGGAACATCAAGTGCCATAGTGCAAAACAACAATCCTGTTTACCTGAATCCTATAAATAGGAAAAGGCAAATTAATTTTGACGAAGAACTTATAATTATCTTCTTTTCTATTCTCAATTATGTGAATGAGCATTATGGTTTCAATGCTCATATAGACATCAATTTTGAGCTCATCACAGGGGCACAATTTCAGAACTATCTTAATGGAAGAGGATTAATAAGACTACGTCAAATAAAATATAAATATTTCTCCGACAAAGCACTGAGGCTTTGGGAGCTATGTTACGCTTTCTTTGACCAAGCAAAAAGAATCGTAGTTGACACTAACCAAAGGGATTATCTGTTAGTAAAGAATTTCTATGCTGTATTTGAGGCTATTATAGATGATTTGATTGGGGAAAAGCGTTCTGAGATACCGGCTGGATTAAAAGATCAAGATGATGGGAAAAGAGTTGACCACATGTACACTTATAAAGGATTGACAACCCACGAGGAAGACAAGCCTATTTACTATATTGGCGACAGCAAATATTATAAACGAAACTCTTCTATTGGAAAAGAAGCTGTTTATAAACAGTTTACATACGCCCGTAATGTGATACAATGGAATCTTAATTTGTTTATGAACGAGGATACCAATGACAAGGATTTGATTAATGACAAGAATAAGTTCAACAAAGTAAAAAAATTGCGTGATGATGATTTAACAGAAGGATACAACATCATCCCTAACTTCTTTATTTCTGCCACTATCGACAAGGACTTAAGCTATAAAGACTCTTTACAACTTACGCAAAAAGGTACTAAATACTTTACATCACGGCAGTTCGACAACAGACTGTTCGACCGAGATACGTTGCTCGTATGTCATTATGATGTGAACTTCTTGTATGTCGTATCACTGTATGCGAGAAACAACGCCTCACAGAAAAAATCATGGAAAAAGAAAGTGAGAGTAATGTTCCGACACGAGATACAAAGGATTCTGAAAAAGAAATACGATTTCTATGCTATGCAAGCTCATCCACAAACAGATGCCAAGGCTTATATAAACGAACATTTTCGGGATGTACTCGGAAAGGTCTATACTCCTTTCAGCAACAAAACCATTCTTTCGCTGGCTCTTGACAAGAGTGACCCGGAAGGCAATAATGCAACCATACTCAATCAACTGAAAAAAGATTTTTATATTGTGCCCTGTGAATTGGGATTAGACCCTAACATAAAAATGCAAGAGATAGAAAAATCGACATATATTGCTCAATCTAAAGAAAAGAACGTACTTACGGCTCTTGTGCGTAAGACAGACAAAGACTTTGAAATATTTGAGAAGCATAATGCAAAGCAATATTTTATGGAGTATATTCCGACATCAATCAACATAATGGGCATAAAATTTCTATTGCCCATGGTAGGCGGAGAAATTGATGGATACTATAAAGTAGAAAAGATGAACTTCGTAAATCTTGACAATGGGAAAGTTGGCTTAAAGATGAAGATTGGAGAGTTTACGTCCCTTGGAGAAAAGAAAGTTCAGATTTACAGAATAAAGATGCAACCAGGAGAATTAATCTCCTTGAATCACACTTTTGCTATGTATAATGGTAAAATATAGGTTTAATCCACTCGCCGCATTCTTTCATTAATATGATAAGGTTTTGAGTCTTCTTTGTTCTGAACCTCAGAAAGTCCATCCTTAAACGCCCCAATCAGGTAATATTTGGGTTGCACCACTACCCGGCCGTTGCCGTACATTATACCCCAACGACCATTTTGCTTGAATGGAATTAGCCCCTTGTAATAAGGGTGCATATCCTCATATATTGGAGGTATTATAATACGTTTATATCTGTTGCAGACACCATAAAAACCATCACGTTTAATAATATTAAAATCTGAAAGATGCCGGTCTGTATCATTGGCTTCCTCCGAGCGAATTTGCCTTTTCCCCTCAGCGTGTTCTACCACTGACATTTCTTCATCTCCTTCTTCGTATGATGGTTCTTCATAAACTATTTCAAAACCAGAGCCGTTGCGCGAAGTGCCATCATTAAAGCCTGTTTCTGTGGCATCTTCTTTTCCCTTAAAGTGTCTCTTCCACTGACGACGCGCCATAGGTGTGCCAAAACGGTTATACAGACCGACATTATCCAGTATAAGAGCTTTTGACTTTCCCTCCGAAATACGCAAGGCTCTACCTACTTGCTGAAGATACATTGCGAGCGAGCGTGTCGGTCGTGCTAATTGAACAAAATCTATATCAGGGCAATCAAAGCCTTCTGAAAAAATATTTACATTTATGATAATTTCTATCTCGCCTTTCTTGAAAGCATTTATTACGCTATCACGCTCTTCAGCTGGTGTCTTTCCATCAATCAACCTTGCAGCTATTCCATAGGATGAATATGTTTCTAATATATGACGGGCGTGCTCTCTATTAATGGCATAAATAATACCTTTCTTTCCATACGCAAATTTCTTATAATTCGCATATAATTTGGCACGAATTTCATCCCTGTCAAAGAGGGTGGCAAGCATATCTTCAAGATAATCACCATCTGCTCCGAATTTATCAATAGAATTGATAACCTTTTGTACATCAGACTTCTTGCCTATTGAAATATAATCATAGTTTGAAAGATAGCCATTGTTAACAAACCATTCAATAGAATGTGATATAACCAAGTGCTCAAATAATGTAGTGAAACCAGAATGGCTCATTCTCCAAGGTGTTGCTGTAACACCCAGCTTTTTGCTGTCAGGGTAATAATTCCACAATTTCTGATAGCTTGCAGCCATAGAATGATGAGCCTCATCAATTATAATAAAATCAAATGGCAAATCCTTAACTTTTTCAAAGGTGCGATATGCCATAAACGTTTGAATGGAGGCGACCTGCACTCTTCTGTCTAAATTTTGCGGCGTTGAACCTTGAATTATTCCGTGTAGAATCCCTCTTTTGGTTAATTTATCGCTTGCCTGTTGTATAAGTTCCTTCCTATGTGCAATTATTAAAATCCGGGAGTTCAATTTGTGGCTTTCGCATAATCGCGATACATCTTTCACGATAGACGTAAACACAATGGTTTTGCCGGTACCAGTAGGCATCTGCAACATAACATTGTTTGAAGTTTCCCACAATTTATAAATCTCTACTTTGGTCTCTATTTGATATTCTCTAAGACCTTTGTTATCAATATCGATATTCGAGAAAACCCAGCTTACAGCCATCTTTGCACTTTATATATAAGACCAACCCATACGCTTTAATTTCTCCATAATATCAAGCATCCATTTTGCCTGTTTATATGAAACACTAAGATTGCGTGCCAGCCTGCGTGACATCTGTTGTAAGAAAACCGACTCGCGAGGCGACAATCGGTTATTCTTATCACCCCACTCTTTCAAGTTGCTCCATTCTTCAGAAGTATGAGAATAAGCCTCTTCTATTAAGCGTTTCTGTCCGTCATTAACTTCAACCTCGTCATCAGTATATGAAGAAAGCAATTCATCTGGAATAGTATAATCGAAGTCTCCAGACAAAATTTTTGTCTTTATAACCTCCCAACAACGTGGCATCTTCGTCCACTCGTTGATATTAACCCCATTGTCAACATTTGTTATGTGTTCCCATATTGCAGGTTCAATCTTTTTCACAAAACGCATTATTTTATACAACGTGGTTTTCTTTATGTTTAAGATATCATCTTTCGATAAATCCTTTACAACGTATTTAGACTTACTTCTGCCATTGTCATCTTTTATTACAGTCTTTACCTTGTAAGACACGTGCTCGTCACTCGTAAGCAATCGAGCATATATCGTTGGCATATCAATTGTAATTTCAGCCAATGCAGATGAGGAAATCACATATTGCTCATTCCATATTGCCTTTAAATTCAATGCCTTATTTGACAATTGGGAAAGAACAGACAACGTATATGCCACCATATTTGATTTATAGCCTTGCAACTTTATCCCCTCTTTACCATAGTATGCATCAATTGTTTTGAAAAGGATTAATTTTGCTATAGCGCGATGGTATTGGTTGGCATCGAAGCGGAAATTCTGACGTTGCATTATGCCATAAAACTTAGAATAGTTATTCTCACCACCTTTACACACACTTGCCGGGTCTTGGAGCCAAGCCATCATAAACTTTGCAAACAAAGCCTTGTCGAACATCTGGCCTTTGGGATATTCAGCCTCGAACTCTCGTTCTTGAGTTTTGGTGACATTTCTTTTAAGCATAACCATGTATTGACCTCTTGCCCTCTCAAAGAACCATTTAGATATTGGTTTGCCACTCAAGTCTTTAGCCCATTCTTGTCTCGAAAGTTGTTCCATATCCACAAGGAACGGTTCATTAGCATTGAAATCTGATTTTTTAACAACGGATTGAGTATTTGCATATTTAGAAATAAGAGGTACAACCTGCAATATATCCTCTTTTTTCTTAATCAAAGAAACCTTCATCGGAACATAAACCTTTGACAATTTGGACTTGTCAACGTTCTTCATTTTCATCACAGTACTGATAGCCGCTGTCGTTTGACCACCATTCACAATCTGCCAGTCTTTTATTCTCGAAATAAAGAATCCTTCGTCCGTCTCTATTATATCTACAGATGAAGCAGTAGTTGAGATACCATTATTATATGCAAAAAACATCTCTGGCTCAGCTTCTTTATCTCTGTCTCCTTTTCTTATCGTTGCAGGGGTTGCCTTGTGACCGATAAGAGTATCACGGATTCCTTTATTAGAACTTCCCTTAAACTGCAAGAAAGTTCTCACATTCATCTCTAAAATCTGCTGGTTGTATTTATTGTATATCTGAGCGAGTACTGTCCCCGGGATTATACAAAGATAACATTCAACCTTATCTGAAACATCGGGCATTTTTAAGAATGGAAGCGGACTGTTATATTCACCATCAAAATCAACGATGATAGGCGATTTGCCTGTCATTATGTTATCCTGCTGCATCATTCTCTTTACATCCCAAATATAGAATTCACAGTCTGTGCCGCCTTCAAGTTCTTCGTTATCCATAGTAAAAGATTGTGGCGCTATTGCATTAGTGATAAAGTAAAGACGCAAGCGGTCTATTTTCGAAGTGAAGTGTATCATTTCCGCTATTTGATATAAATCACTTTCTTTATCATCTATCTTGTCCAGTATCTTGCCATTTTTAGATTGCTCAAAGAAACGTTTCATTTTATTAAACGGAATTTCTATTTCTTTGCCGCTTATCCTTATTCCATCTGAAGGATTTTTATATACGACAAGAAACAAATCTATATACGTCAAATCCTCGTCACCATTGAATGCCCAGCCGTCGATAGCAACCATATTGCCATTTGTATAGCTGCACTCATTAATGTCGTCAACATCGCCTGAAGCTTGGATATAGCGCATACTCATATCCATAAGAGCTGAATGCGGATCCATCTCACCCTCAAGCAAATCATCAGTTTGTATTTTAAACTGTTCAACCTCTGACAATTCTTTTTCCACTATGTTTCTTGTAACAGGATTGTCCTCTGCCACTCTATCACTGTCCTCATACGGGAAGTCATCAAATTCGTCTATATCAACCATTTTTTAGTTATTTAGGTTCATAATCTGCCGCAAAGGTAGCTATTTTTTTTGTAAACAGCAAAAAAAAGTGATTTTTCTTGCTTATATTCATATTTTTTCATATTGTTGCATCCTCAAAAGCAGCCTTTTCGCAAAATGGCGCGTTCAAACGGAGTATTATCCAGTAGAGATGGTGACTCCGCATGATTGTGACGGCACGTTTTCTTCCGAGACGATTCGCAAGCGTCCAAAAGAGGATCTGACTCACATTACCTGTCATCAATCAAGAATTGGGTGCATGACACAGTTCAACTGACAGACCTAATTATCTCAAATCTATGATTTTCGACAGTCTGTTTGTCGCTGCTAACTCTAATATAACCGTAAATCATAACTTTTGTGTTTAAAAATTTTGTCGTTTGAAATTTATTGTTTACCTTTGTACCACAAATAACGACTAAAAAATATACATTATGGCAGCAACACTTGAAGAATTATACACAACGATGCGAACATTACGGGGATTGAACAAGCCTATCGACGACATCCTCGAGGAGTTAAACAAGCTCGAAGAAGACATCATAAAAAACGAAATTCTACCTATTGTGGAAGATAAGATTGAGCCTGTATTGAAGCGAGTGCAAAGAGACTTGGTACTCGTGGTTGACTATCATCCGGACGAGCCTATCAGTGTGTCGCTCAGCCGCAAATCTAACATCCGTCAGATTATCGATGATGCCAAGCTGCTTGAAATCGACCCCGACGTGGAGCATCGCTATGGTGGTAAAAGGACAAAGAAAGTGGAAAACAAGAAGTCGAAAACAGTACTTAAAGTGACGTTCCCCGACGGCACGGTTTTCTTCGACAAAGCAGCCAGCAACACATTCGCTAAAACAATAGAGAAAATCGGATGTATGCGCGTGAGACAGCTCGGATTGACTTACTGCAAAGTGCCCATCGTGTCTAACAAGAAGGATAAAAAATACGAGAAAGCGCAAATACCCACCAAGGATGGACTCTTTATAATGACACACTCAAATACAGAGGACAAGAAAAAGATGCTCGACAAAATATCAGAAGAGCTGGGGCTAAGATTGAAAGTGGAAATCGTGTGAGATAAGTTAAGGACAAAGCAACGCTTAAAAATTAGGATATGAAAAAGCTCTTCATTCTTTTAATTGTATTCTTCATCCCGTTCTTCACTTTCGGAGATGACGATACTACCACGACTTGTGGCGTTAGTTCATCGGACTACAATCCAGTGGCTACATATAGGCTCTATCCAACAAGAAATAGGTGGGTCTTTCTAAAATTAAATACCCAAACAGGTCAAATACGAATTATTCAATTTGATGTACAAGATGACAACAGATTGGATGTTGCTTTAAACAGCTTAGATTTAGTGACAGATGGTAACTATGTAAATGGGAGATTTACTCTATATTCCACAAGAAACATTTGGACTTTTATCCTGCTTGACCAAATCACAGGGCAAGCTTGGCAAGTGCAATGGTCTTTCGAAGCTAGTAATAGAGGTATTTTAAGAATTGATAAATAACGTATTATATGAGAAGATTTATATTTTTAATAGTATGCGTAATCGCCTCATTGAGTTCATACGCACAAGATACTAATGACAAATTTGAAATCACGGATAGCATACGACAGATTTTTTTCAACTATTTAAAAGCCAACAATGTAGATGTCGGTATCTACGAAAAGAATCCGGAAAAATTAGACTCAATGATTATTCTGGCCTATTATATGACAGGAAAAGAACACTTAAAATTCATGGGTATAGAAATGTCCGGCCCTATTGAGAAATTTATAGAGCAACTGCAAATAAAGAAGAATCTTAAAATAACACATCGTAGCCAAAAAGCCTATTACTTGGAAGGTTCATTCACAAATATAGAATGTACATTCGTAGCATATCCTAATAAAGACAACACAATTGGAAATGTTTTTGTACTATATCCGGAATATGACAATTGGAAAGATTTGGAAAATTTGTATTACTATATAAAGGATGCATTAGTAAGGAAATATGGAGATCCCATAGACTGCAAAGAGGACCTTAGCAAGAACGGAAAATCAGATAGAAGTAAATTATTTGAGGTTATGCATAATGAATTAGCATTCTATTCTATATATTTCGCTAAAGGAGGAAATATTTGCTTACAAATTGATAATTTTGGCGACTCTAATTCTGCTCGTGTTACATTATATTATTCAGACTCTTCCCATACTAAAGAACAAAACTCATCACTTGAAGACGACCTGTAATATCAATATAGATGAAAGATATCAAATACAAGAATGCACTCGATGAGAATGACAATGTGGTTTCAATCGAAGATGTTACACCGTCGGATAGGGAACTGCATAGTTACACTTGTATCGGATGTGGTGATATATTGATACCAAAATTAGGAGACCGTAACGCCCATCATTTTTCCCATAAACCAGGATTTGTGTGTAACCCAGAAACATACTTACACAAACTGGCAAAAAAGATTATCAAAGAAACGTGGGATTCGAAAGACAAATTTTATATTTCATACAAACAAAACCATTACTGTGATGGGGATAATACGTGTCCTTTTTTTGATAATATAATATGTACAACTTACAAGTATGAAACATTCGACCTTAAAAAATACTATGACATATGTTCGGTAGAGGAAGATATAAACGGATTCGTCGCAGATATTCTTATCTCAAATTCTAAAAAGCCAAAAGATGAATCGATTCTTATTGAAATTGCCGTTACTCACAAAAATAGCCAGCAGAAAAATGAAAGTGGTTTAAAAATCATCGAAATTAAGATTGAAAACGAAGATGACGCAAAAGCTTTGAAATCTGGCTATATTGAAAAGTCTGAAAAAATAACATTCTATAATTTCAAGGACGATTCTAAAAATAAGGTCCATCTTAATCGTAGAAAGCTGGAGCACTGCTGTTTATATAAAAGTGGAGAAACCTATATCAATCAATGTAATTGCAGGGAAGAAACCGTCAAAAAGCAATCGCTCATTTTTGAAGCCATGATTTTGCGTCGCAAAGAGAATTGGATTCCGTTTGACATAAAGCGCATGTTCCTTAAAAAAGCAATTGAACATGGTGTTATAAAAAGGGGCTCATCCGACATTTTGAGTGATAAATTAAAAATTTAATAGAAAAAAAGAAGAAAACTGCCATAAAATCCGTACCTTTGTATGTGGAAA
>Ga0065708_1006688_pt1 | contig 17071 bp, 12 predicted proteins | sample Hoacrofraction12_2_FD_59095 | JGI IMG/M metagenome (GOLD analysis project Ga0065708, IMG submission 59095) | Hoatzin crop microbial communities from Cojedes, Venezuela, sample from fiber fraction 12 v1 | ecosystem: Host-associated > Birds > Digestive system > Esophagus > Crop | place: Venezuela... | reverse complement strand
CAGCTAATCTATCTGCACGAGTATTTAAATCTACTCTATTTATATTTATATGATTTTTTATATTATATAATATCTTATCAGAAAAAGAATCATCTACTTTATAATTACCTAATTCATTAATTGTATATAAATACATTATATCTATTTTATCAGAGTCTCTTATAATTTTTGCATGTTGTAACTCTCTTTCATTTAAATTGTTATCTATTTTATATTTATTATGATTTCTTATAGATTTATATATAATATTATCTAATTCTTTATTATTATTAAATTTTCTAATAAATTCTTCTTTTTTTAATAAATAAACTCCTAAATCTCCATGATCTATAGAATCTAAATCTTTAAATGTATTAAAATACTTATATTGATCAAATCTTGCGATATCATGAAGTAAGCCTATGGTGGTTGCTAAATATATGTCTTCTTCATTTAAATTAAGAGACTTAGCTATAGTTGTGCTTAAATTCATAACTCTAAATGAGTGATCATACTTTAGTTTACACATATCTATATTAAGATAATCTTTTGTATATTTATTAAATTCTTCTATCATATTACCAGTTTCTTTCAAATTTATAATCTCTTATGTACTCCATATCAATTCCATTTTCAGCAATATATTTTTCATGTTCATTTAACATATTTAAACACCAATTAATGCACACATCTTTTTCTTTTTGTTTATATCTTTTTATTTCTTTTAAAGCTGATATTGCAATATGAAATCTATCTATTCTATTTTGAACTCTTATATCAAATGTTGTTGTAATTGTTCCTTCTTCAATATATCCATGAACATGTAAGTTTCTATTTGCTCTTTTATAAGTTAATTCATGAATTAATGAAGGATATCCATGAAAATTAAATATAATTGGAACATTTTTTGTAAATAATTCATCATACTCTTCATCACTCATTCCATGTGGATGAGTTTTATTTGATTATAATTTCATTAAATCAACTACATTAATTAATCTTACTTTTATATCATTATAAAATTCATGTAATATTTGAGATGCAGCAATTGCCTCTAATGTTGGAGTTTCACCAGCACAAGCAATCACTATATCTGGTTCACCCATGTCGCTTGCAAAATCCCATATGCTTATTCCTTTTTTGCAATGCTCTTCTGCTTGAGTTTTATTTAACCACTGAGGTCTTGGATGCTTAGATGCAACAATTACATTTATATAATTCTCGGATTTAATGCAGTGTGAAAAACAAGATAATAAACAATTTGTATCAGGTGGCAAATACATTCTAATTACATCTGCCTTCTTTGTAACTAAATGATTTAAAAATCCAGGATCTTGATGAGTAAATCCATTATGATCTTGCTGAAAAACATGTGATACTAACATAAAATTAAGTGATGCAATTGGTGCTCTCCAACTTATTTGGTTGCACACTTTTAACCATTTAGCATGCTGTGATGCCATTGAATCAACTATTCTAATAAATGCTTCATATGAGTGAATAAATCCATATCTTCCTGTTAAAATATAACCTTCTAACATACCTTCACATAAATGTTCAGATAAATATGAATCCATAACTTTACCAGTTTTACTTAAATATTCATCATCTTTTTTTGTTTTAAAATTCCATGTTCTATTTTCTACTTCAAATATATGATTAAATCTATTAGATAGTGCCTCGTCTGGCCCAAATACTCTAAAATTGTTATTTTCTTTAAATATATCTCTTATAAAATTACCTAATTCCATAGTATCTTGATCAAGTATCTCTCCAGGATTATTTACTTCAATACAATATTTTCTCCAGTTAGGAACAATTAATCCCTTTTTTAATAATCCCCCATTAGCATGTTCATTATTTGACATACATAAACTAATTGGCGGAGTTAACTTTTGTAAATCTTTAACAAGTTTTCCATCTTCAGTAAATAATTCTTGTGGTTTATATGATTTTAGCCACTCTTCTAATAATTTTAAATTTTCTTTATGATCTTTATCAACAATTAACGGAACTTGATGCGCTCTAAATGAATCTTCTATTTTTTTACCATCAACATACTTTGGTCCACGCCATCCTTTAGGTGTAGTTAATACTATCATTGGATATTTTCCAGTACCCGATTTTTTTATTCTATTAATATCTTTAACTACTTTATCCATTACATTTGCCATATCTTTATGAATCTTTAATTCATCATTATTATATGTTACAAAATATGGTTTCCAACCAGTGGATAAAAAGAATTTTTCTATATCTTTTTCATCCATTCTACCAAATACTGTAGGATTTGCTATCTTATAACCATTTCTATGTAATATTGGAAGAACTACTCCATCATTTTTTCTATTTAAGAATCTTGTTATGTTCCATGAAGTCGCAAGTGGGCCTGTTTCTGCTTCACCATCTCCTACAACACATGCTGCAATTAAGGTTGGATTATCTAACACTGCTCCTGCTGCATGAGATAAAGAGTAACCTAATTCTCCACCTTCATGAATAGATCCAGGTGTTTCAGGTGCAACATGACTTGATACACCACCTGGAAACGAAAATTGTTTAAATAACTTTTTAAGCCCTTCTTCATCTTGCGTTATATTAGGATAAAATTTAGAATATACTCCTTCTAAATAAGAATTTGCAATCATCGCTTGTCCACCATGGCCTGGACCTGATAAATATATCATATTAAGTTTATTTTCTTTAATTATTCTATTTAAATGTATATAAATAAAACTTTGACCCGGTGTGGTTCCCCAATGTCCTACAACATTTTTCTTAATATCACTTAATGCAAGTGGCCTTTTTAATAAAGGATTATCAAGTAAATATAGTTGCGCAACACTTAAATAATTTAATGCATCAAAATATTTATCCATTTTCTTTAACATACTTGTTTTTACCATAACATCTCAACTCCAATTCTTCTTATGTTTCAATTATATCAAATTAATTAAATAATTTATATAAAAACTTTAAAAAGGCTATCAAAATAATAGCCCTATATATGTTAATTTTTAACATGCGATGTATTTGTACCAGTTGTACTTTTAGTTACTTTTATTCCATAATCGCTAGCATTTCCTAGTATTTTACTTTTATAAGTTAATATTCCATCAACATTTTCTATACCATATCCACCTGAGTCTTTTGCAATAAAAGTAAATCCACTTGTATAATCACCATTATTATTTTTAATATATTCTTTTAATTTTTGAATTCCTACAGTACTAATTTCTATAATATAATCAGAATTTTCTTCAGAATATGTTTTTCCACTTTTTTCTGTTGTTTCAATATACTCTATAATTTTTTCAGGATTTATTGTATATGTTCCAGTTGCCTTTTCACCATTAGTAGCGGCCAAACTCCAATTAAAACCTTTAGTTGTTGAGATAGAATTTTTATTAGAAGTCTCAGAACTAGAATTATCACCAGTAGCGATTTCTTCACTAGTAAATAAATTATTGTTATCTGCAGCTCTTAATGATAAAGCACTTTTTTCAACTTTAGGGCAATCATTGCAAGAATCACTTGTATTTGAATTGTTTGTTGTTGACTTTTCTGTTTCATCGCTTGTTATAATATCATACCCTTTTGATGTAGAATAGAAACAATATATAGAAAAATTCCAATTAAAATATCCAAAATTCTTAACAGTTGCCTTTATATTCCATCCATCTGCAGAATCTTTTTTATTATAACTTGATTTGGCTTTTTCAACAGTTGAGTTTTCTCCAATATCACTATTATCTAAACAACTTGGACACTCTTCATTTGATTTTTCATTAACTTTATGATTTATAAAATCATTATAATAACTTAAATTAACTGGTTTGTTTTTTGAATCAACACAGAAGGAATTAGAAACAAAATCATAGCTTCCTACTGGCTCGCATCCATATTTATAAGATCCCCCTTTTAAACTTTCCCAAACACCAGGGAATCCTATTTCTGCTTTATAATATCTACTATTTATTTTAGCACTATCATCTACGATATCATCATTATTATTTGCACCATTTCCATAGTAATAGCATCCACCATAGCTTAATATTGAACTATATTGTAATATTGCAGGAGAATTTGTATTTGTTTTACACTTATCATTTTCATTATTTTCGTTAGTTGAACATAAGAAATCTTTTGTTGATGAACAAGAACTATCACTTGATTTTGAACTTGATGTTGATGAGCTTGATGATGTTTTTTTAAGTTGACTATATGGATAACTAATTGTTTGAGTCACATTATCTTTATCATTATACTTAGTTGATATAGTAAACTCGGCAGTTGATGTTCTACATGTTGCGGCTGCGATACACTCATATACTTTTTCAGCATAATTTTTTACGTTATTTTTTAAATCTATTTGATATACATATGGATTCAAATATGCTGATTTTTGTGATAATGCATTAGGTTCTTCCCAACTACAATCTGCACCACACTTATTATAAGCTGCACCTCTTACTCCAGTTTTTCCGCTATATTTGAAATAGTATGCTTTTCTAAAACCTGAATCACTTAATCTATCAGATGAAAATACTCTTCTTGCATTTAAATATTTAGTTTCTAAGTCTGACTCGTTTGCTAATCTAGTAGTTGTAATTGCACATTTTGAACCATTACATGGATAATTAGTTTTCCCATCTGATGTATAATAACTACTATATACGGCTTTATAATTTGCATCTGCATAATATCTTCCCATATATTTTAAATCAATAAGTGCAAATAAAGCATTTCTACTATCCGTTTTAATCAAATTAGTTAAAATATACTTATAACCATAATCATCAACTGCATTCCAACCTTCTTTTGTCGCAAACCATTGATATTCACCATTATAATAGTAGTAGCAACCTTCAGGATTTAATTCTAAGCAAGAAACTAAATCATTATAATTTTTAAGTTTGCTATCAGTAATAACTGAACTATTATTTTTTTTCGACGTTTCATTAAAATCATTATCTGCTAACATAGTAACACTTGATGTAGAACTATTAGATGATAATTTTGAATTAGTATTTCCATATACTTTTTTATAACATTTTTGGCTGCAAGACTCTGTATATTTTCCATTATCACATTTCTTTACACAATCTTCATAATCTTCACTAGGTCCTGCTGCTGCATATATAATTCCACCAGAGTGTACACATGTAGGATATGGTGACACATATTTATTATATAAAGAAGTTGGTTTTCCATCTTCACAATTATCACCAGTGCAGTCTTCACCTGTTATTACTTTTATCTGATCATTAAAACTTGTAGAACATTTTACATAACTTACTACTTTTACTTTATACTGAAAACACATTCCAGCCTTTACAATTTGTGGTGGATAATAAGCAACTTTAACTGCTTCACCGCATGTTATGTCACATATATTTTCAGTAGATGAAACTTTTAAATCTTTATTATTTGTTGCTAAATTATAATTAAATGTTGCCTTTTTTGAAAACGATGTTTCCTTATAATAATATTCAACATTTAAAAAATCTTGTCCATCATCTGAGACTTTTTTTGTAAAAAAATCAGTTGCATTTTTATCTTTACTTTTTGTTAACCAATTACCTGTTCCAGAATTCCAAACATAAGACTCTCCTGAATTTTCACTTTTGTAATTTCTATATTTATTTAAATCATAATGACAAATCATTGAATCATTTTCTTCTTCGTTAACTAAGCCAATTTTAGAATTATTTGACTGATTAGCATATTCTTTCCATTCATTAAATACTTCGTTTACTGTTTTTTTACCATCTCCATCTTCATCAGCAATAGTTTTATCTGATGGATCTCCTACATAATTTTTCACATATAATGTTTTAATAGCTGTTGCTAAAATATCATATAAAGTATCTTTATCTTTATAAACTTTAAGTGCTGTTACATTTTTGCTATAACAATAACTTCCAATTATTCCTTTATAATATTCTTTATTTTCTCCATTTCCATTTAATTTATCAGTTAATTTATAATTTTTATTATCATCTATATTTATAAATCCATAATCTTTATCACATATTTTATTTGCGTCATTATCACCACATAATTTTGATTTAAATGTTTTATCTAAATTAGCTTCTCCTCTAAACTGAGCACAAATATTATCGTAATCTGGATTTGAAATGCTTGGATTAGAATCAGTTGCTTTATTAGTATTAATTACTTCAGATTCTATTCCACCTTCCCAAACAAATTCTACAGAATATTTATAGGTTGAAGTAGAACCATTTAATAACTTATCTCCCGGTAAAATATCATTTTTTATTATATTTTTATCTTTTGCATATTCTAAATAACTTTCCCAGCATGTTTTTCTTGTGTTAGCTCCACGATTTAATAATGTATGATCAGATGAATTATCAAGTGTAAATACAGTTGATACATAACATGTAGTTTTACTTTCACAAACATCAGCTATTTTAAAACTCACTTGCGTTGTTTGTCCATCATTTGCTATATCTTTTAATGTATAACTTTTAATTTTTGTCTCATCTGGATATTTACCATCTATTATTGATACTTCTACATTAAAAACAATAGGATCTGTTCCTTGTGTTAAAAAATCTAAATCTGGAAATGATGTATTTTGTGAAATTACTATTTCCTTTTCTTTTTTATCATAGTTTGCATCTATTCCATACATAGCAAGTTCATTTAAATAAACATTAACTTCTTTTGTTTCGCAGTGCCATCCGTTAGCATTAGCCCCTGCATATATATCAAGTTTTAAACAAATTAAAATAAATAAAACAAACAAAATTTTAAATTTTTTCATATACATCTTACTCCTATAAATATTATCATCCTATTAACAACATTGTAGCACTATTTTTCAAATAAGTCACTAAATAAAAAAATGCAAATTATAATGCATCTTTTACTATATTCATTTTATTTTTAATATCTTTTTTATAATAATTATATGTAGTTCTAATTAATAAATATGAAGGAAGTGCTACAATTATTCCAATTGGTCCAAATAAAGATCCACCAATAGAAACACACATTATTGTAACTAATGGATTTACTTTATTTGTTTTACTATATATTCTAGGAGATACTATATAACCATCAGTTTGTGGAAATATTAAACATACAATAATTGTTAATATAAATAATTTTTTAGATATAACACTTGCTAAAATTAAAGCTATAATATTAGTTATTAATCCACCAAAATAAGGAATAATTGTTGTAAAACATGCAAGTAAACCTAATATTAACCAATTAGGATGTCCAATTATAAAATATACTATACTATATTCAAATAATTGAAAAATCATAAATATAATTAATCCTCTTATATAACTAGATATTTCTTTATCTAATGTTTTAAAATAATTAAATGTTTTCTTATTTGGCATTATATCTTTAATCCATTCTCTTATTTTATCCATATAATTTAAAAAATATATAAAACTTACAAAAGTAATTATAAATTTACCTATAAAACTAAATGATTTATTTACTATATTAATTACTGTATTAGAAGCAAATCCTCCTATAATAGAAGTAATATTATTTAAATAATCAGTAATTTTAATAGAATAAGTTCCTAAATTTATATCAAATTTATCACTATAGGTATTAATAACATCTACTAAACTATTTATTAATAATTTTAATTGATCATATATTACTGGTATAGTTAAAAATACTAATAAAGAAATAATTCCAAGTATAAGTAAAACTATAATTAATATAGATAAACCCTTATTTTTTAATTTAGATTCTAAATACTTTAATAAAGGATATAAAATATATGCTAAAGAAAAAGCTATAATAAATGGTGTCATAATATATATAATTTGTGCTAATAAATTCCACCATAAATTAATATTATTAAATGTAATATATAATAATACCATTAAAACAGTTATATTTATTAATTTTATATTTAATTTTTTATCCATAGAATCTCCTATTTTTCTAATAATATAGTAGTTGGCCCTATATTTTCAATAAACACTTTCATATCTTCATGAAATATACCAGTTTCTACTTTAATATATTTACTTAATTTTTCATTAAATTCTTGATATAAAATTTCTGCCTTATCTTTATTTAAAGAATTTATATAACTAGGACGATTACCTTTTTTAGTATCTGCATATAATGTAAATTGAGATATAGATAAAATATCTCCACCTACATCTAATATACTTTTATTCATTACATTATTTTCGTCTTCAAATATTCTTAAATTTAAAACTTTATTTATCATAAAATCTATTTTTTTAGAATCATCATCTATTGTAAATCCTACAAATAATACTAATCCAGAGTTAATTTCTCCAACTACTTTATTATTTACTTCTACTTTAGAATTACCACTTCTTTGACATAATACTCTCATTACTTATATATCCTTTCTACACTATCAACATAATCATTTTTATTTAATAATAATATTAATTTATCTAAATTATCAATATTTGTTACATATACATCTATTTCATATATATTATAATTAGAACTTGATAATATTTTAATAGAATCTAATTGAATATTTTGAATTGATATAGATTTTTTTAAATCATCAATATGATTTTCTAAATCATTAGAATATATATATAAACAAGATAAATATCTTTTATTAGGAAGTTGTTTTTCATTCCAAGAAACATCTATTGTTCTATCTTCTAACATTTCTAAGTTTCCACAAGTTAATCTATGTACAGTAATTCCATTTCCTTTAGTAATATATCCAACTATCTTATCACCATATATAGGATAGCAGCAACTTGCTAAATTAACTTTTACATTATCAATTCCCGCAACCACAATATCAGCATCTGTATTTATTTTTGGAGCTTGTTTTACTTTTTGTTTTTCTTCTTGTTTATCTATTATATTTATAACTGAATTAACTGGCTCTTTTAAATTACCTACATTTAAATATACTTCATCTAAATCTTTCATTTTTAAAGTTTTACATATTTTTTCTATATTTTCATTAGTAAAAAATTCATTAAATGCAAGTTTTCTTTTTCTTAATTCTTTTTCTAAATTATATTTACCACGTTCTATATATACATCTCTTTCGTTTTTAGTAAAAAATGACTTTATTTTATTCTTAGTTTGAGTAGACTTAACAAACTTAAGCCACTCTTTAGATGGATTAGATGATTTATTAGTATTTATTTTAACTATATCATTATTTTTAAGTTCATAATCTAGTGGAACTATATTATTATTAACTATTGCCCCAACTGTTGTATCTCCAACTCTTGTATGTATTTTATATGCAAAGTCAATTGGTGTTGCGCCTTTTGGTAATTCTATTACATCTCCTTTTGGAGTAAATACATAAATATTATTATTTAATACTTCATCTTTAACTGAATTTACAAATTCTTCACTTGTCATATTTTCATGTGATAAATCTATAATTGATTTAAAAAATTGAAGTTTTTGCTCAGTAGTAGACTGAATACTAGCTTCTTTATTTGATCCATTATTTTCTTTATATGCCCAGTGACTTGCGATACCATTTTCTGCAATTTCATCCATATCATATGTTCTAATCTGTATTTCAAATAAATATCCATTAATTCCAAAAACTGTTGTATGAAGTGATTGATACATATTTGGTTTAGGCATTGCGATATAGTCTTTAAATCTATGTGGCATTGGTCTATATTTAGAATGAATTATTCCAAGTGCAAGATAACACTCTTGTGGATCATTTACTAATATTCTTAAAGCAAGTAAATCGTATATTTCTTCAAACTTTTTACCATGTTGCATTTTATTATAAATACTATATATACTTTTAGATCTTCCTTTTATTTCATGATTTATATGATGCTCTGTTAATAAATCAGATACATCTTGTTTCATATCATATACATATTTATCTCTTTGAATCTTAGTATTATTTAATCTTTCAACTATATCATAAAATACATCTGGCTTTAAATATCTAAGTGATAAATCTTCAAGTTCTGACTTTATTTTATGAATTCCTAAATGATGAGCAATAGGAGCAAGAATCTCTAGTGCTTCTTTTGCCTTAACCTTTTGTCTATCTGGTGGAAGAGCCCACAATGTTCTCATATTATGAAGACGATCCGCTAACTTTATAATTATAACTCTAACATCTTCACTCATTCCAACAATTATTTTTTTATAATATTCTATTAAATAATCATTATCTGTAGAAAAATGAAGTCTAGATAATTTAGTTACACCATCTACGAGTTTTACTATAACTGGTCCAAACTCATTTTCTAACTCTTCATAAGAGCAATCGCAGTCTTCTAGTACATCATGAAGAAGAGATGCCGCAAGTGTTTCATAATCTGCATAAATTTGAGTTAAAATAAAACATACTGATAAAGGATGAGTAATATATGCTTCACCTGATTTTCTAAATTGATTTGCATGTTTTTCTTTAGCAAACTCGTAAGCATTTTTAATTACATTAATCTTATTTTCATCATCAATATAATTTATATTATTTAATATATCATCTAACGTATATTCTTTATTGTTAGGAGACATAATTAACCCCTTCTTTCAATTTAATTTAGATGTGGACTAAATATTTTATCCACATCTATTTATTAACAATTAACGCCTTTTACCATTTTTTCTTGCAGGTCATCTTTATATTCTTTTTTAGGTTTTTTAGGCGAATTTAGTTTCTTTACTTCTATTAAGTAATAAATATATGTTGCGATAAATATAGATGAATAAGTACCAGCAACAAGACCTATTAACATTGCCATATTAAATGTAAATATTCCACTAGACCCAAGTAAAATTAAAGCAATAACTGGAATCATTGTAGTTAATGTTGTATAAATAGTTCTACTAAATGTCTCTTGTACACTTGTATTTACTATATCATGGAAATTTTCTTTATTTAATTTTTTATTATAATTAGATAAATTTTCTCTAATTCTATCAAATAATACAATAGTATCATTTATTGAATAACCTATTATAGCAAGTATTGCTGCAATAAACATTGAAGATATTTCAAAGTTAAATATTGCAAATAAACTAACTATAATTAATACATCATGAACTAGTGCTAAAACACCGCCCACTGCATTAGAAAATTTAAATCTAATTGATACATAAATTATGATTCCAATAAATGCTATTAATACTGATAATATTGCATTTTTTAATAGTTCTTTAGCAACTACATTACTAACTACACCTATATTTACACTTGCTTCATATTTATCTTCAAAATATGAATTAACTTCTTTTACTTTATCTCCATCTAGTGTATCTTCTATTTGAATATCTACTTCAGAGTCAGTAATTGTAATTGTTGATGAGTCTAAACTTAATTCTTTTAAATCAGATTTCAACTGTTTTTCAGTTATAGTTTTATCAGAGTATATTACAATATCAGTTCCTGATTTATAATCAATTCCTAAATTAAGTCCACGAACTCCTATAAAAATAAATCCAACAATAATTATTATAGAAGATAATATAATAGCATGTTTTCCCTTATTTAAGAATTCTACATTTTTAAATGGATATACTTTTTGTTCTTCTTTTTCTTCTATATTTGGAATATCTTTCTTTTTAACATTAATAAATAAATTTGTCTTATCATCAAAATATTTAGTATTTACAAATAATTTAATTAATAATCTAGTAATATATACCATAGAAAACATTGTAACAATAATTGTAATAATTAACATTGTTGCAAAACCTTTAATAGAAGACTCTCCAAATATAAACATAATTATTGCAACTATTAAAGTTGTTAAATTTGAGTCTAGTATTGCACTAAATGATGATTTAGATCCTTCTATACATGCATTTTTTAAACTTCTTCCTTTATATAATTCATCTTTAATTCTTGAAAACATAATTACATTTGAATCAACTGCCATACCTATTGCTAAGACAAGTGCTGCAATTGATGATAAAGTTAATACTCCACCTACTACCCAGAATGTGAAAAATACAAGTAAAGAGTATAACATAATTGATATTGTTGATAAAAATCCAGCAAAATGATATACAACAATTAAAAGTAATGCAATTAATACTACACCTATAATTCCCGCATATAATGTTTTTTGAAGAGTATCATCTCCAAAAGAGGCACCTACTGTATTAGATGATATTTCAGTTAACTTAGAAGGAAGTGATCCACTATTTATTAAATCTACTAAGTTTTCAACTTCTTCTTCAGTAAAATCACCTTGTATTATAACATCACTCGCAAATCCTTGTGATACACTTGCTGCACTTAAACAATTAGATTCATCACTTCCGCATAAACTAGATTCACTAGAATATGAGTCTACTCCATCTTCAAAATCTAACCATATAACAATTACATTATCACTTTGTTGACTTATTTGGTTAGTTACTGAATAAAATTTATCTTTATCTTTTACGCTCAAACTAACTGCAGGATTTCCACTTGAGTCTTGAGATACTTTTGCACCGCCTGCAACAAGTACTGATGAATCCATTAATAAATTATCACTTGTATCTCTAAATGTTAATGTCGCAACTGTTGATAATTGACTTCTTGCTGTTTCTGGATCTTTTACACCTGCTAACTTAATTCTAATTTTATCATTACCTTCCAAAGTAATTTCAGGCTCACTTACACCAAGTGAATCAATTCTTTTATCAAGTGTTTTATATGTTGCAACCAACTTATCATGATCCATACTAGAACCATCAATTGATTCTACTTTATAAAGTATTTCAAATCCACCTTTTAAATCTAATCCAAAATTTAAATTCTTAAATAATGGAACAAATAAAAAACAAACACCTACTATAAATACTAAAGATATAAATGTTAATATAAACATCTTTAGTTTACCAACACTTTTTTTATTCTTTTTTTTCTTTTTTAAATTTACTTCTTCTTGGTCTTTCTTTATTTTTGCCATAGTCTTTCCTCCAATTCATATACAATTATTATATAATTTTAAAGTAATTTTTACAATAGAAAAAAGCATTGCTTTAAAATGCAATACTTCTATCTTCTTTTAACTAACTGAAATTTACTTGTATCATCAACTATATTCCCATCTATTATAACTTCAGCATATTTATTTGGATTATTTAATACTTCTTCATATACTTGCCATGTTGAATTAGATACAATTGATTTTAAACTTCTTGCGCCTGTCCTTTTCAAGATTGCTTTATCTATTACTTTATCTATATAGTCACTTGTATAAGTTAATTTAACTCCNAATTTTTTTAATGTATCTTGTTCATTTTTAATAGGTGATTCATCTGAAGATACAAGAATTTTTGCTAAATCATCTCTTGTTAAATCATTTAAATGAATACTAACAGGAAATCTTGCCATAAACTCTCTTGGCATCATTGCTCTTTCTATAAAATCTTCTTGAGATATTTCTTTTTCTTGATCATTACTTTCATTAAATCCAATAGAATTCTTTTTTTCTTCGTATACATCAGAAAAAGCCCCACCTGCTATAACTATCATATTTTTAGTAGAAATCTTATCTTTTCCACCAACTAACTTTTTATTTTCAGATATATCATATTCTGTTCCATCTAAAAACTTTAATAATACATTAAGTACAGCTTTACCTGAAATATCTGATTTAGAAGGAGATCCTTTTTTATCAATCTCATCAAAAAATACAATAGCATTTTCTGCTTTATTAATATCTTTTCCACAATTAATATATAAATCCCATAAATATTCTTCAATATCTTTACCAACATAACCAGGAGCAGTTAATTGAGTAGAATCAATTATTAATACAGGTCTATCTAAATATTTAGATATTAAATTAACTAATTTAGTTTTACCAACCCCAGTAGATCCTGTTAATAATACTCCATTTTTTTCATGACCCTCTATATTCATTCTTGCTATCTCTAATATTAGTCTTCTTGCCGCATCATCCTGTGCTTTTAAAGTTTTGGTTACATTATTAAATAATTCTTTAATATTTATAGTTTTTGGAATATTTTCAGTATTCTTAATAACTTTAGGTTTCTCTTTTTTATTTTGTTTTACTTTTTTATTTCCTTTTTCCACTACTTCTATTTGTAAATCTACTGTATTATCTAAATCTTCTAATATATCTTTTATATGAACAATACAATCTCTTAATTCTTTTAATTCTTCTAAAGAATAATCTCCAAATATAACACCTGATTGTATTTCTCTTAACTCTTCTTCATATACTTCTTTTAGACTTTCTTCATCTTCATCTCCAACTTCAAATAATTCTTGATTAGGATTTGTTATAGTTAAAAGTAAATTATTTAATAATTCTTCTAAATCATCTGAACTAAATGATAATATTTTATATATTCCATCTTCATTAATCTTTAAAAAATATAATGAATTTATATGATTATAATTATAATTTTTTATCATATCAGATAATTTATCTTTACTATTTGTATCTTTTTTTAATTTATACATCTGAATAGGATCTGCAAAAAAATATTCAGAATTTAAAACTTCATTATCTAATTTATTTAAACTATGAAAATAATTTCCATCATCATCTAAGAATAATTGATTTTCTTCATCATATTTACCATTTATTGTTTTAACATGACTAAATATAAATGTAGAATTATTAATCATATGTTTTTTTATTAATGAAGCAACAAAATTGTTCTTAAAGTTTTCCATGAACTTTCCCCCTTGCCAAGTTATATAATATAATAATTTTTATAAAAAAACAATAAAAAAGACTTTATTAAAGTCTTTTTTTAATGCAATTTGGTGACGAGTACGGAATTCGAATCCGTGAATGTTGCCGTGAAAGGGCAATGTGTTAAGCCACTTCACCAACTCGCCATGGCGCCCCAGACAGGACTCGAACCTGTGACATCTTGATTAACAGTCAAGCGCTCTAACCGACTGAGCTACTGAGGCAAATGGTGGACCTGACAGGACTTGAACCTGTGACCCCACGCTTATCAAGCGTGTGCTCTAACCAACTGAGCTACAAGTCCACTTCTTTCAAGTACTTAATTATTTTACAATATTTTTTTTTATATTGCAACAAAAATTTCACAAATTTTACTAATTTTTATATTTTTATAAGAAAAGAGAAGTAGAACATTAATAATTTCTACTTGCTCTTGCTCTTTTTCTAGTGTTCTTAATTCCTTCTTTTTTAGCAGCTCTACGTTTAACTCCTGGTTTGTCGTAGGCTTCTCTTTTTCTACATTCGGAAGGGACACCATCTCTAGCGACTTTTTGTTTGAATCTTTTTAATGCTAAATCTAAATTTCCTTTAACTTGTACATTGGTAGCCATCTTTTAATCCCTCCCTTCGTTTCTACTAAAAAAATTATAACAAAAATTCTTTTTTATTTCAACAGATTTTCGTGCTTTTTAGTCTTCTAGGGCTAAATCTCTTGCTTTTTCATATAATTCAAATACTAATTTTTCTTCATCTTTTGAAATACTTTTAAGTGATTTTGTTAAATAATCAATTTCAGAAATATATACAACATCATCTTCAAATTCATCTTCATCAACTTTAATAGTATAAGCAATATACTCTTTTTTTAATTCTTCTAATCTAAAATTTAAAATTATTTCTATTTCAATACGTTTTCCATCTTCTAAACTTACTATCATTTATTTAACCCACTTTCAACTATATTATATAAATTTTTAAATTCATTTATATCTTTTACTATAATATCTGAATTATCTAAATTATATGCACTAATTTGCTCATTTGTTCCATCTACTTGAAGTACATTTTTTTCAACCAATCTTTTTGCACCTATTAAACTTTTCTTTCTAATATCACATGATAAGTCAGCAAGCGCAAGAAGTCCTGGAGTAGAAATTGCCGCAGCAATTTCTCCAACTGGTCCATCTGCCGGGCATATTGCAAGAGCAATAGTCGCAATAGTTCCTGCAACTTTAATTTTTGTTTTTAACTTTTTAGTATCTTCTTCTATTTTTTTCTCAAGTTCATATGACTTATTTGTATCAATCATTTTTTCTTTATATTTTTCTCTTAACTTATTAATTGTACTTTTATCTTCTGTTGTTGCTAAAAACTCTAAATCTTCCATAACTATCTCCTTTTTACTAATTGTTTATTTGCATTTTTTACATTCTCACTTTTCCACTCATTTTCATCTTCATTATTTCTTGCATAATATAATGTATGTGGATAGTAGCTAGCAAGCCCTTCATAATATTTTGTTATATCTTCTTTTTTTATATTTTTAGACCAAGCTAAATCATTTGATAAAAAACTATCTTTATTTTCAATATATCTAATTACAGCATCAATATTACTTGTATCTGAATTAGTTAAAACTCTCATATATTTTGCATATTTTTCTATTAATTCATCATTTGAAAATAATACTTCTCCATATATTAATGGAAGCCATCTATTAATTGAATATGTAATATTTGGAAAAAAGTTACACCCTTCACTAGGAAGTGCAATACTTTTTGCTGCATCAAATCTAAATCCATCTACTCCTAAATCTGCATATTCATTTAACATTTTTATAATCTTTTCTTGAACTAAATAATTATTTGGATTAAGTCCCGGAAGCCCCATACAATAATTAATTACTTCATATCTATCATCCCAGTTATATATTTGCTTTCTTTTTTTCCAACAATTTGGATCATTTAATAAATCTTTATCACACATTTCATGTGGAACAAGTGGTTCAACATCGCTCTTATTTGCCAAATGGTTAATTACTGCATCTGCAATAATTATTACATCATTTTTTCTTGCTATATCACACAACTTCTCTAAATCTTTTTTAGATCCCATCTTATTTCCTAATTCAAATCCAATAGGTTGATATAGCATCCACCAATATTTAGAATTATCATCTTTTGTCTTTTGAAGTGGGCTAATCTGAATCGCATCAAAGCCTTGCTCTTTAATAAGTGGAACTAAATCATAAATATCTTCTAACTTTTTATCAAATAAACTTAATATTCTTGCCATAACCTAAACCTTCCCTACTTAAAAATTTACTTAAATTCTATTTCTTGATTTATATTTAATTTAACTCTATTTAATTCTTTAATTAATTTTACTCTATCAAATACAATCATTTCTATTGCTTT
>Ga0065708_1040071_pt1 | contig 17145 bp, 11 predicted proteins | sample Hoacrofraction12_2_FD_59095 | JGI IMG/M metagenome (GOLD analysis project Ga0065708, IMG submission 59095) | Hoatzin crop microbial communities from Cojedes, Venezuela, sample from fiber fraction 12 v1 | ecosystem: Host-associated > Birds > Digestive system > Esophagus > Crop | place: Venezuela... | reverse complement strand
TACGGACAGAGGCCTTGTTATTGAATCCATGGGTTCGGGCGGAAAATACAAAAACTATTATGTTTTTGATGTTGACGAAGAAGATATATCTGAACTATTTGAAGCCAGAAAAGCTATAGAAAGCGTCGCCTGCTATATCTGCGCAAAGCGCAACTGGACGATTGATTATGAAAAGCTCGAAGAATATACGACGCTTTTTAAAAGAAGCCTCAGCGATTACATAGAATCAGGCACAGAGGATTTCAATACAATGTACGACAGACAGTTTCACAGTTTTATCGTAGAAAGCGCCGGAAATCATTATCTGAGCGAAATGTACAAGTCGCTGGATAAAAAACTGAGTTATCTTTCTATACGTACCTGCGAGTACATGGCAAGTGCTTCTCGAAGCGACAAACTGATGATGCTCTGCAGTCAGCATGATGCAATACTCAATGCGATTCGAATGGGATATCCGCAGCTTGCCAGAGATTCCATGGATGCGCATATCGATTTCTGCGAAGGAAACTGCTTGAGTAAGAAGAAAGAATCCGAGATAAGAAGAGAACTTGCCGGACATTTGGCAGATTAAAAATTTAGTATCTATAATAATGATTAAAGTATCTGAACATTCAGATACTTTATTTTTTTTAACTTAACAGAGATTTTTTACATTTTTTTCTATAAAAAATAATAAATTAAACAGTTTTCCTTTTAGTGTAAATTGACAATGGTTTTCAATGATGATAATTTTATAACATAAGGGGTTCTTTTGTCACATAACGGAACAACCGTTAGGTGTAAGGGGGCAAAAGAAACAAAAAACTTAGGGAGGTTATTCATGAAAGATCTCAAACACCTTATTTATTTTGAGAACTTGCTGCAGGATGCTAATAATGAATTAGTGCAGAAAGCGATCAAAGATGGGGACCTGGCTCTGGGATATAACTGCTATTATATTCCGGAAGCCCTGCTTAATGTTCCCGGCTGTTTTTCAACACGCCTGCGTGCGCCGAACTGCGTGACAACGGATGTTGCAACATATTATATGACCAATCGCAACTGCCCGTATGTTCGATCCATTCTCGAGCGAGCCATTGAAGGTGGATACAACTACCTGAACGCCCTGTTCGGTATTGAGGCCTGTTCCACAATGGAACGTATGGAAGAACATTTTGATCTGATTAAGCCAGTCAAAAACGACAAGTTTGTGACGACGATTGTCGACGCACCGATCAAAGGTGACGAAAACAATCTCGAGTACTATAAAAAGGGACTTGCGCGGGTCCTTGCCCTGATGAAAGAGCTCGGTGCGGATACGTCCGAGGAAGCTCTGAAAGCAGCTATTGAGGATCATAATAAGATCAGCAAAATCATTACCGAGATCGGCGAATTCCGTAAACTGCCAAATCCGCCTGTTACCGGTTATGAGTTCCATGTGATCCAGCTGGTCAGCGAAGTATGCCCGCACAAGTATATCCTTCCTTATCTTGAGGAGACCCTGGAAGAAATTAAAAAGCGCAAACCCGAAAAAGAATTTCCGTTCCGCTGCCGAGTCGTGGTCTACGGCTCCGAGATCGACGATCCGGAATTCACCAAACTGATCGAATCCTGCGGTGCCATGGTCGTGGCAGACCGCTACTGCTTTGGTTCGTTTCCGAGCAGAGAACAGATTGAAATCAAAGACGGCGAGACTGCGTTTGAAGCCATCTGCAGACATTATCTTGATTCATCTCTTTGCCCGAGATTTATGGACGGCAAAAAGATCAACCAGCGCCATGAAGTAATGGAACAGCTTTATCATGAATTCAATGCTGACGGTATCATCATCGAAAACATGAAGTTCTGCGAATTCTGGAGCTATGAGAAAGTGCTGGCGTCCAATATTCTCCTTACCGAGAAAGATATTCCTTGCTGCACGATTGAAAAAGAATATGCGATCGGTTCCGTGGGTCAGCTCCGTACTCGTTTCCAGGCCTTTGTCGAAAGCCTGGAGATCAAGAAGATCAATGCATAAGGAGGGCCGTGTACTATGAGTAATATTTTAATGAAACCGGTAGACGCCGTATGTGGCGTTATCGATAAAAAACTTGAGAAATTCGATCCCAAGTGGCAGGCTGCGAACGGCACCGGAGGCCTCAGATCTCGCTATTATGACAAGACTGGAATTGCCAAATGGCGTGAGTGGCGTGGCACAAAGGATACCCTGACAGACTATGTAGCTTGGCTCAAGAACCTTGGGATGATGGGCATGATGTTTGCCAAAAGCCCCGTAAATATGTTGAAGGCCTTCTGGGAATACCGCTGGATGGGTTCTTTCCTCGGATCGTTTGCTTTCGTGGATCGTCTTTTTGAAGGCTATCGCGATGTCGATCTGAAGGTCGCGACCATTCACGGAAATCAGATAGTTAAAAGACTCTGCGCGATTATTGGAACGATTATTGCCAACGACAGAAGACTGGGTGGCGGTAAATATTCCGATTATCTGATCGGTATCGATGAAGCGCTTCCTGCACTGTTTGTAGGCGGATTTCCTCAGCTGACTGTTGAGCCTCTGCAGACACTTCCCGAATTTGTTATCTGCGACGTAGACCAGCATATCGAGCCATATTATATTGATGTTGCGGAATCTTTTGGTCTGCCAGCTGATGTTTGTTCCCGCTGCTCGGCAGAGACCGGCGTTACGATCGACGATGCTTTCCCGGTGTTCGGAAAAGCGGCTATCACCAGCAATACACCTTGTAATGCCAGCGAGTCTACATCTATGTTCCAGAGACGCCGCTTTGCAGAGATGGGGCTAGAAGATATCGTATTTGCAAACGCTATGCAGCATAATACGGAAAACGGTCATGAATATACTCTCGGAGAACTGAAAAATACAATAGCCAGAATAGAAGAAGTATATGGCATGAAATGGGACTGGGACAACATGTTCAAAGTCATCAAGGAATACAATGAACAGGTTGAGCTGGAGCACAGAAAATGGGAAATGTTCAAAACACCGTATTCTCCGCTTAGCGGTATCAGCGAGTCCCTTTATAAACTGGTTGAATTCGGTCTTGCATGCGGTCTTGATCCAAGCTTTACAAAGACCGATAGAAAAGTTGTCAAGATCATGGAAAAGGCGGTAAAGAATAAATACCAGCCTTTCGGCGGAACGACACGTCACCGCTGCTTCTTGTGGGCTCCTTCAGCTGTGTATTACACGGATTTCCCGACATGGATTCAGAACTGCTGGGGTGTGACTATTGTACTGAATATGGACTCGACTATGGGCAACGTCATCATTGACACAAGCAGTGAGGAAAGTGCTCTGATGGGCATTGCGATGGTTCAGGAGAAAGGCGTAATGCGTCATCATGCTGTCGGTGGATGGGATAACATCAACGCTGTCTGGGAATGGGCAACGATGTTTAACTGTGATATGGTCATCTGCAATGATAATGTGGCCTGCAAGGGCATGAACGGCATCCACTCCATGCTGGAAGAGGAGGCAGTCCGTCACGGATTTAAATTCTTCTTCCTGCCACATGATCTTGAAGACAGCCGAACGCTGTCGCGACAAGATATGAGAAATGCAGTCAATAACTATATGAGCGTTGTTATGGGCGAGAAGCCTCTCGATCCCACGCTGGTAGAGTTTGATGATTCGGAAGCATGGTAAGGAGGACATAATATGAAAAAGAAAGCTCTTAAAGTCTGCGGAAAAGTGACAATGGTTGCCGGTGTTGCTTTTGTCGGAACCTTTGCCATCTACATGACCAATGCAGAGAACAAACTTATTTATTATGTGGTCCGTCCTTTGCTGAATAAGCACTATGACAGTCAGGAACGCGACCGCAAGGTCTGATATCCATTTCATAATATTATCGGAGACGACATTATGCCGTCTCCTTTTTATTGACAGAATATTAAGACCTTCTATAATATGGGAACATAATAATTGTTTCGGGAGAGTATAGTCATGATCTATGAGAAAAACGGAGTGTTCCATCTCGAGGGAAATTCAATATCCTATATCTTTATGATTGATGATGCGGGGCATCTGGAACATCTGTATTTCGGCCCAAAACTAGGGGAGACGGCGGGGGATTCCTTCCGGTTGAAACCTGGATTTGGGTTTGGTACTTCCGTTGAATATCTGGAAGGAGATCCTTCCTCTTGCCTGAATGATCTCCCGTATGAGTGGAGCGGATTCGGTTACGGCGATTACAGAGAGTCTCCGCTGGAAATTGAAGACAGTGAAGGACTGGTATTTACGGATCTAACATACTGCTCATATAAAATTCTCCTATCTAAAGACGCTCCTAATTTTGAACTTCCTCATCATGACGGTAGTGATGAAATCTTGCAGCTTAAATTGGCAGATGAAAATGCAGGAATTATCATGTTTCTGTATTATTCCGTATGCGGTGATGTGATATGCAGAAGCAGCCTGTTAAAAAATACAGGTAACAGAATTCTTTATACTAGAAAAATGATGAGCTTCTGTATGGATATGCTTGGGGATCTGGAAATTCTGACGCTCAACGGAGGATGGATTCGTGAAGCACACATTCAGAAATCAGAAATTGGTCCAACAAAACAGGTAATAGAAAGTTTGACGGGATTCAGTTCTAACATCCACAACCCTGCGTTTTCAATATATGAACGCAAAGCGACAGAAGATTGCGGATTGGTTTATGGTTTTAATCTGATTTATTCCGGTAATCACTATGCGTCAGTACAAAAAAATGCCAGCGGAATAAACAGGATCATGCAGGGGATCTCACCTCATGGTCTTCGGTGGGAACTAAAACCGGGCGAATATTTTGAATCCCCGGAATGCGTCTTAACTGTTTCAAACCAAGGGTTTAACGGAATGTCTGGAAACATGCACAGATTTATTAATGAGCATATCGTTCCGAAGTATTGGAGAAAGAGACCCAGACCTATCCTTTTTAACAGCTGGGAAGCCTGTATGTTTGATTTTAATGAGCGCAAGCTGATAGATTTAGCTGATCGCGCTTCAAAGCTTGGATGCGAACTGTTCGTAATGGACGACGGATGGTTTGGAGAGCGGAATGATGACACAAAAGGATTAGGAGATTATACTGTAAATCTTAAAAAATTGCCGGGTGGGCTGAGAGGACTTTCTGGTAAAGTCCGCAATCGGAATATGAAATTCGGCATTTGGGTCGAACCGGAAGGTGTTAATCCGAACAGTGAAATATACCGTGAACATCCTGATTGGATCCTGTCTGATGGAAGAAACTTACCTCGACTGGGAAGGCATGAACATCTACTTGATCTGACAAGGTCAGAAGTTCAGGATTATATTGTTGAGCAGGTGCGTAGTGTCATTGAAGAGTCTGGAGCAGAATACCTGAAATGGGACGTTAACCGAAACTCTCCCGTAACAGGAAATAAGGCACATCAGTATATTTTGAGTTTATATTCAATCCTTAAGAGAATATTCGCGGATAAACCGGAAGTGCTCCTTGAAAGCTGCGCTTCAGGAGGAAATCGATTTGATCTTGGCATGCTGTGTTTTTCTCCACAGATATGGGCATCTGATGATACAGATCCGATCGAGCGACTGGATATACAAAAAGGACTTTCCTACTTTTATCCTCCGTCTGTAATGGGATGCCATGTGTCAGCTTCACCTCATGCACAGACACTCAGAAGCACACCGCTTGAGACACGCGCTAATGCGGCATTCTTCGGCTGTCTTGGCTATGAACTTGACTTAAATCACTTGTCGACAATTGAAATAAAACAGATTCGAGAACAAATTAAATTTTACAAAAACTATAGATTGATCTTTCAATATGGAATTTTTACGAGAACTGATATTGGAACAGAAGGGGAGCAGTGGCAAGTCAGTGATGATTCTGATGTGATTCTAGGGCGGTTTCGCAGGATCTCTCATGCGGCTCCGCCTTACGAAAATATTGTCATCAAACACCTTGATCCTGAGGCGTCTTATAAGGTGACTTCTAGGATCAATAAAATCGGAGTACAGAAGTTCGGGGGAATGATCAATTATGTTTCTCCCGTGAAACTGAATCCCGGGGGAATCGTTCTTCACGAAGCAGGAAAGTTTTTAACAGTAAAAGATGCTGCTGAAGAATTTACAGAAAAAGGTGCGGTTCTTATGCAGGGATTTGTACCTCAAAATTTATTTGCTGGAACAGGATACGACGGCCGGCAAAGACTGGTTGGAGATTTCGGATCAGAACTGTATCTTATATCTAAGAAAGCATAAGAACAGTAAAGAAGAAAACAGACGGCATCAACCGTCTGTTTTCTGTATTTGACTTGAGAGTTCGTCCCATTGTTCATAAAGAGTATTTAGCGTTTTATCCAGTTCATCTTTTTCTTCGGTAAGCTCCATGAGTTTTTGATAATCCGTAGCAAATTCTTCTTCAAGAGAAATGATTTCCATCAGCCTGTTTTCAGAGGATTCGATTTCTTTTTCAATTTTGGAGAGCTGCTTTGAAGGAGACTTGCTTTTCAAAGCGTTTTTCTTGGGCTTGTTTTCTGAAGAAGAATTTGCTTCTATCTTTTCAAAGACTTCCTGACGCTCTTCCCAGTTTTTAAATGTTTCGTAATCACCCTTAAAATCTTTTAATGACTGATTTGACAGCATCCATATCCTGGTTGCAAACTGATCAATAAAATAACGATCGTGGGACACAAAAAGAAGTGTTTCTTCATAATCTGACAAAGCTTCTTCAATCCATTCACGGCTTGCAATATCCAAATGGTTCGTAGGTTCATCCAAGATAAGGAAATTGATGTTTTTTCCCATTTCAATACAAAGTTTAAGTCGGCTTCTTTCTCCACCCGACAGGGAGGAGACAGGAGTAAAAACGGAGTCACCACGAAAGCCGAACGCAGCAAGACGGTCTCTTGCCTGCTGCGGCTGACATTTGGCTTCATAAAGCATGGTGTCATAACAGGTCCTGGCTTCATCATCAAATTCTATGATCTGGGGGAGATAACCGATTTTTACGGATGGTCCGAATAATATATTCCCGAAATCCTGAGGTTCCTGTCCTAAAATAATTTTCAAAAGTGAAGTTTTGCCGGTGCCGTTATTTCCAAGAAGAGCAATGTGCTCCGAAGGACCGATTTTAAGGTCCACACCGGAAAATAAAATCCTGTCGTCATAGGATTTTGATAGATGTTCTAGAACAAGTGCGTTCTCTGCATGAAATTCAGCTTCCTTAAAGCGAATGTCAAGCTTTTTAGCAGATTTTGGCTTTTCTACCCCGTTTTCCCTGATACGTGCGATCCTTTTTTCCATGGCAAAAGCGCGCTTGTGCAGCTTGTCATTACCCATGAAGGCCCATAGGTGCATCTGATCGGCGGCGCGTGTTAACTGTTCGATCTTTTCCTGATCTTTTTCATATTGCTTCATTTTTTCTTCAAAACGTTTTTGACGTTCGACAACATAAAAAGAATAGTTCCCACTGTAGAATTCAGCTGTTCCTTCACAGATCTCAATACATCTCTGACAGACTTCATCTAAATAATATCTGTCGTGGCTGATCGTGAGTACGGTCCCGCGAAAGTGCTTTACATATTCCTCAAGCCACTCTGTGGATTCCATATCAAGATGGTTTGTAGGTTCGTCTAAAAGAAGAATGTCTGTATCTTCAAGAATCAGGCGGGCAAGGTTTACTCGGGTCTTTTCACCTCCGGAAAGACTTCTGAATTTTTGCTTCCTCATGGAGGACGGGATGTCGAGTCCGTTCGCTACTTTGTTCCTCTTGATATCTGCATTATATCCGTCGGAACCTGTGAATTCCGTTAGAAGACGGTCGTATTCATCGAGGAGCTCCGTGGAATTGTCTGATTCCATCATTTCAGCGAGAGTTTCCATTCGCTCCTGAAGTAAAAATATACGTTTTTGCGCCGACTTTAGGACATCTTCCGTTGTCCATTCTTCTGGGATATCTGGAATTTGTGAAATAAGGCCTATCTTTTTTCCTTTGGCAACAGAAACGGAGCCTTCGTCGTAGTCGAGTGTCCCCATGATAATTTTGAATAACGTTGTTTTTCCGCATCCGTTAGGACCCAGTACGCCGACGTGCTCTCCTTCAAGAATGTCGAAGGAGAGCCCGTTGAGAATATTGTTTCCGATTTCGTAGGATTTTATAAGATCATGTACTGAAATGTCGATCATAGGAATGCCTTTCCGATAATTCAGCCGCCGTTTACCACAGACTGGAGGATAGTGTTTGCAATTGGACCGGCTGTGGACAGACCGCCTCCGCCGTGTTCTACGATCACAACAAAGGCATAGGGATTTGTTTCGTCATCCAGGAAACCGACAAACCAGGCATGGCTGGTACCGTCGCCGACTTCTGCCGTTCCGGATTTAGCACAGATCTCAAGACCGGGGAAAGTCGATGTACCGTAGCTTGATTCGACATTGTTGCGCATAAAGCCTTTGAGAGTATCTGCTGTAGCTGAATCCAGTATTTCAGACTTGCCTGCAGTGCTTCCATGACCCAGAATCGTCGGCTCGAGAATGCTTCCTTCGTTTCCTATTGCTGAAACGATTCTAAGCATTGCATATGGGCATACGAGGTCGTTATACTGACCGATTCCTGACCAGGACAGATCGGAGGAGCCATCAGGTGCTTTATCAAATCGCCCGGCAACCGTAGGAATGCCGTCCATCGAATGAACTGAGGTGATCCCCAAAGAATCGGCATAGGTTGCCAGAGCATCCGAACCAACTTCCTGGGCTATCTGAGCGAATGCACAGTTACAGGAATTTGCAAGAGCGGCATAAATATCCTGGGTGCCGTGTGTGCCGCTGCAGTTGATGGTCACACCTGCAATGTCTACGCTACCATTGCAAGTGTAGGTGTGGCTGAGGATATCCGGTACTGTTTCCAAAGCGGCGGTGAGTGTTATCAGCTTGAAAGTAGAACCCGGAGTCAGTGCAGCGGATATCGATTTATTCAGATAAGTTCCTTCTGCTGGATTCTCACTGGGATCAGTCGGATCCTGCGAAGGAGTAGATGTCATACAGAGAATTTCTCCTGTCTTGTAATTGCTGACAAGTACAACACCATTATTTCCGTTTAAAGCATTATAAGCTTTAACATTTAATGAGGAATCGAGCGTAAGGCGAAGATTCTTTCCTTCGCTTCGTGTAGTACCATAGATATAGTTGAAACCGGATAGCTTTCCCGCAAACCGAGTTACAGCTCCAGTACCTATATTTCCTGTAAGATCGCCAACGACCTGATAGCAGGATACACGTGTTGTATAATCCTCATTAAAAGTAATGTTTCCAGATGTTTCAGTTGCAAGTACGACACCGTTTCGGTCGGTTAAGGTGCTGGTGCCTGTTACATTCTCGTTACCGAAGAAAGAGGCCCAGGATGCGCCATCCGTAAAGTAGCGATATCCATAGAATATAATTCCTGCAAAAAGGAGTAATGCGATAAGCAGTGCTGCAGCAGCTCTTCTTGTTACTGTCTTCATTACTCATCATCCTCCTCGTCAGATTCCTGAGCAGGCTTTACAACAAAACTTGCTCCTTTTCTGGTGTCGCATGCTTTTACATAGGAAAGAAGCATCCAGCATGACAACAGAGATGTACCGCCTTTGGATATAAAGGGGAAGGTAACACCTGTAAACGGCAAGATATCCATGGAGCCAAACACATTCAGCGCCATCTGAACCATCATCAGGCTTACGGTTGCACATGCAGCGATTACATAGTACGAGCTACGACCATGACTTGCAGAGCGTACTGCAAACAAGGCAATTACAATAATCGCAAAAACTGCACACAGTGCTACGATAAGGCCCTGTTCTTCGCATACGATTCCAAAAACCATATCGGTATTGGAAAAAACAATGTCTTTCAGCCATCCGTTGCCCGCACCTTTACCGAACATTCCGCCAGAGGCAGCTGCGGACATGGCACGAGTCTGCTGATAGCCCTGACCGTAGATGTCCTCCCAGGCATGCCCCCATATTGCGAAACGATTTGCAATATACGGTTTAACGGAAAGAACAAGAAAACCTGCAAGAACAGCTCCGGTGATAGCAAGTGCTACTGTTGCAAATGAACCGGAACGCATAAACGAGATAACAAGGAATGTTGCAAAGAAGATAAGCGCGGTTCCGAAGTCACCCATCAAAGCCAGTGCGATGACACAGACAGCTGAAAATCCGATGAAGAGAATCAGGTTTCTCGTTCTGAACAAACGATCAAGCGTGGCTGCACCAACATAAATATAAGCAACCTTGACAATTTCAGAAGGCTGAATAGAAAATCCTCCGTAGGTGATCCAGTTCTTAGCTCCGTAGGTGGACTGGCTTATGATCAGATTGAGCCCTAGAAAAACAAGGGCCAGCACTCCGACAAACATTCGGAGCTTCTTTGTTCTTTCAAGATCTCGAAGCCACCAGCCGAGCATAAAGAATAGAAAAATTCCGAGTATGATCAAAACAATTTCTTTAAAAATATCCTCGGGAGTAGAAGTGGCAACTACAGACAGGCCCAGCGTGGTTAGAAAGAAAGCCAGAATTTCGACTTCAAAGCCATTTCGTCTTACACTGCGCATCATGAAGTAGCAGAACCATTCAATCAGTATCAGGGCCAGAAAACCAAGAATAATATTATTTATATAGGTGCTGTCCGCAGAAAGTGTATGCTGCAATAACAGAAAGGCCTGGAAAACCGTAAGACCAAAAAGTGTGAGACCCGGGCCGACGTTCCGGCCGGCTCTGGTTCTTCGAGACTCAAGCTGGGCGTGCTTCGCGGATGTGATTTCGGCAAACACAAGCCCCTCGTCGCCGATGCGCAATGAGTCGCCCGATTTAACGGCAGTGCCTTCTTCCTTAATTTTTCGACCGTTAACAGTTATACGGCCTCTTGAAAAAGTATCAAAAAGTTTCCACTTTCCGTCATCGTCACGGATCAGTACAGCATGTACGCGATTGACCGAACGATCCGTGAGATACACATCGGCCGATTTTGTACGTCCAAACATATTTTCCCAGTGAGTAAGGGGATAGGTTGTTCTGTTTCTCCCATTTAGGATATAGCCCCAGACTTCTGGTTCATATTTTTCTCTAAGCATGGATTGGACGCAACGAAACAGGATCCATATAGACAGGATCGGCAGTACATATTTGCTGGCGGATATAACGCCGTCAACCAGTTCTTGCAATATGCTACCCTCCAATCGATCAAAACAATTCAACAATTCATCCGTACTATAACATATTCGGAAAAATACTACAATAAATTGGCGGACAAATACATTTACACGCTCGATTTATTGTCGGTTGTTTTTACTTTAAAAAAGGAGTATAAATATATCGAAGAAAGTAAAATAAAGGAGAGCATTTTTATGAGCAATAATGTCGAAGAATGCACCCACGATTGTTCTACATGCGGAGAATCGTGTTCAGAGCGTCAGGATCCCCAGTCTTTTCTTGAAGATCTTTATCCAGGCGCTTCGGTAAAAAAAGTGTATGCTGTCGTATCCGGCAAAGGCGGAGTTGGCAAGTCTCTTGTAACGAGCCTTCTTGCCTCCGAAATGCAGAGGAGAGGATATCAGGCTGCAGTACTTGATGCCGATGTAACGGGACCGTCCATACCCAAAGCATTTGGCGTTCATCAGCATGCACAGGCTACGGAAGAATATCTGTTCCCAAATTACACAACAAGCGGAATTCAGATCATGTCTACGAACCTCATAACTGATACGGAGACGGCTCCGCTTGTTTGGAGAGGTCCTGTCATTGCCGGAGTTGTTACACAGTTCTGGACTCAGTGCATGTGGGATAATGTGGACTTTATGTTTGTCGACATGCCTCCTGGAACAGGCGATGTGCCGCTGACGGTTTTTCAGTCGCTTCCGGTTGACGGAATTATTATTGTAACCTCGCCTCAGGATCTGGTATCTATGATCGTTGAAAAGGCAGTCAACATGGCAAATCTTATGAACATTCCTGTGTTCGGAATCGTTGAGAATATGTCCTATTTTAAATGCCCCGACTGCGGGAAGATCCATGAGATCTTTGGTGAAAGCAAAGTTGACGGTGTTGCTGAGAAATTCGGTATTCCCAATATTGCAAAGATCCCAATTGATTCGACCTATGCTACGATGGTGGATGCCGGTGAGGTAGAAAGCATTGATGCTTCATTCCTTGCACCTATCACCGATAAGCTGGAGAGTGAACCTTTCCCGAAAGACTCGATCTAAGTCGATAATTGATTGGAGGCCTGGCAGATCTGCCAGGCCTCCTTTATTGGCTTTAGTAACCGATTAGGTTAAAGTGATTGTAATCTTTACAGGATTGTGATCGGAATTCTGGAAATTCTCCTGAAGCGTGTTCACGCTGTTTACTGTAAGGTTCGGTGAAACTATGAAACCGTCGATCACATAATACTGTGTGTTTTCGGTATCGGAAGGATCATAAGGCTGATTAAGAAGTCTGCAGGTTGCAGAACTTGTATCATAAGCATAGCTCCATCCGTCAGGAATCATTGTTTCATCAAGAAGACCGGGCTCCCACAGATCCGTATGGGTATTTGGGAAGACATCAAGTCCGCCTGGGAAGATCTGGTTGAAATCACCGCCGGCAATGACATAATTGCCTTTCTCATATTCTTCCTGAATAAACTGTTTTAGCTGATTTGTCTGAGCAATCTTGCCTTCGCCGTCATCGTAAGCTTCAAGATGAAGATCAACAACGACGAGGTATTTATCTGTGCCTTCAATTGGAATGTAGTTAGCGAGAAGGCATCGTTTCAGATTGGCGACACGAGTGGGCCAGCTGAACGGTATTGGAAGCTGAATACGTTCTGCGGATTCTATTTCATAGTTGGATACCGTCAGAAGACCGCTGTTGACTTTGCCGATAGGAGGAATGGGGTAAGGAACATATTTGCAGGAATAGTTGAGAGCATATGTTGAATTACCTGTTTTTAGCGTATTGGTCTCATCGATATGGTAAGTGCGTGTCGAATCCGTATCGACTTCCTGGAACATATAAATATCGGACTGTGCGTCACTTGCAAAAGCGGTGCTGTAAATGCCTGATAGGTACGTGTTAACGGTATCCTCATCGGCACTTTTCACATTTTCTCCGCCGTCCATGAAGAAGTCAGATCCTTCCCCGAGGCCAGCGTAACCTATATTCCATGTCAAAATCGATAACGTACTTCCTGGTGTGAGACGTTGGGCTTCCGAAATTTGCTGGACTGTCACATCTTCAACATCCTCCGGTTTATATTCAGACACCGTTAACCAGGTGAACAGCGCAATAACCAGCAAAAGAATGATGATCAGAAGCCAGGCAATGAATTTAAGCGCTTTTTTCATCTTTTTCCTCTCCAATCTTTTTTCTTTAGTCTAACACAAAAAAGAATTTATTGATATTTATATTTAAAAATAAATGTCCGATAGATTTTTAAAGAATCCATCACGTATGTTATTTGTATGATACAAAAATACATGCAGTTACGATTGTTTTTTTGTGTCAGAATTTACATTGTACCTATTATAAAAATACGATATAATTTATAACATTATAAAATAAACTATCAAATTTTTATTCCAGGAGGTCACATGATGAGTTACGAACTACTGCAGGCTCAGGATCCGGAACTTTATATTCCGTTTATGAAAGAACTTGAAAGGCAGAGAAGTACCATCGAACTGATCGCCTCTGAAAATTTCACCAGTCTCGCGGTTATGCAGGCAATGGGAAGCCACCTGACCAACAAATATGCAGAGGGTTATTCTGGTGCAAGATATTACGGCGGCTGTCAGTATATCGATGAAATAGAGACACTTGCCATAGAAAGAGTAAAAAAACTTTTCGGAAGTGAGTTTGCCAATGTTCAGCCGCATTCCGGCGCACAGGCTAATATTGCAGTGTATGCTGCATTGCTCGAACCGGGTGACACAATCATGGGAATGAGTTTGGATCACGGCGGCCATTTAACGCACGGGTCTAAGGCTTCAATCTCCGGTAGGTACTTTAATAATGTTCCCTATGGTGTAAACAGAGAAACGGAACTTATCGATTATGATGAGATCCTTCGGACCGCTAAAGAATGCAATCCTAAAATGATCATTTGCGGTGCAAGTGCTTATCCGCGAATCATTGATTTTAAAAAAATGCGTGAAATTGCCGATGAAGTCGGCGCATATCTCATGGCCGATATTGCTCATATAGGAGGCCTTGTTGCCACGGGGCTCCATCCGTCTCCTGTTCCATATGCACATGTTGTTACATCGACAACTCATAAAACGTTGAGAGGACCCAGAGGAGCAATCATTCTGACAAATGATGAGGCAATTGCTAAGAAAATCAATTCCGGTGTCTTTCCGAGAACGCAGGGAGGGCCGTTGGAGCATGTTATCGCAGCAAAAGCTGTATGCTTTAAAGAGGCACTTTCTCCAGAATATAAGAAATACTGCGAACAGGTCATTAAAAACGCGGCTGTTCTTGCTGAAACACTCAGCGAAGGTGGAGTAAGACTTGTAACAGGAGGAACCGATAATCACCTTATGCTTGCTGACGTTATGAGCAGAGGAAAGACCGGAAAAGAGGTTCAGGAACTGTTGGACCATGCACATATAACAGCAAACAAAAACGCCATTCCCTATGACCTGCAAAAACCAAGTGTTGCAAGCGGAATGCGTTTCGGTTCACCGGCTGCGACCACGAGGGGATTAAAAGAAGAAGATATGAAGGTCGTTGGAAACTGTATTGTCAAACTGATCAATGAAGGGGAAAGTGCAGTTAAGGAATGTACGGAAAGTGTTCTTGAAATCTGCGATAAATATCCATTATATCCGGAACTGTAATTAAAGATGGAACGACTGAAACGAGTTGCTGCGATCAATGATATATCAGGGCTTGGCAAATGCTCTTTAACGGTTGCCTTACCAATCATTTCGGCTGCAGGAGTTGAATGTGCTGTTATACCGACAGCATTGCTGTCAACTCATACGGGCGTGTTTACCGGATGGACATTCAAGGACCTTTCAGACCAGATCCTTCCCATCGCGGAACATTGGCATGATACAAAAGCAGTATTTGACGGAATCTATACGGGATATCTTGCCAATCCGGAGCAGGGAAGAATGATATCTGAAGTAATTGATCTGCTTCGAAATGAGGATACTCTAGTCATTACAGATCCCGCTATGGCGGATAATGGCCGCTATTACAGCAATCAGGATCAACGAATGGCGGAATGTTTTCGCAATATGTTTTCCAAGGCCGATGTTATTACTCCGAATCTTACAGAAGCCTGTTTTCTTGCCGATAGACCATATCAGGACGGCGTTGTGAATTTGAATCAGATCAACAAAATCCTAGATGATCTTTTGAGTATGGGACCGCGTTCCGCTGTTGTTACGAGTGTATCTTTGGAGAAAGGTAAAATAGGAATCGTCTCAAGAAGCAAGACGGATAAGGAGCCACAAATATATATGGCAGACACCAGAAATGGGATGTTCCACGGCTCCGGGGATGTTTTTACTTCTGCACTGGCTGCGCTTTTGGTAAGAGGATTTGATTTGCAGACAGCGCTTAGAATTTCTATGGGCTTTACAGCGGACAGTATACTCAGAACGGAGAGGAGAGGATCGCCTACTCATTATGGCTTGGACTTTGAAAGCGCCTTGCCGAATTTTATACTTGAAATTGAAAAATCAGTTGAAAAAGCTTCAACCCAATAAGGGCTGAAGCTTTTATGCTGTCATTGATCAGATCAGCCCGGATTTCTGATCTGAAAATTTATACAAAATAAATTATTTATATAACAATATATTGAATATTTTGGTTCACCATGCTAGAATATTATCAATATTGGACATTTATAATCTAATATAGGGGGGATAAACATGGTGATTATTGCCAAGTTACCCGAATTCAGGGGGGGTATATAACCTGAACTTGGGGGCCTTGGTGAAGTAAGGGGTAAGAAAAACATGTATCCTGCAGTACTGTTTTTCAAAAGAGAGAATGTTTTTGCCGTGACAATGCAGGGATGACGGCAGCAAAAAAGCCGTGAGGCTCAACTAGTAGGAAAGGGGTATAGAGGAACCCCTTTAAGGAATACTTAAAAGAAGAGGTGTAACATTTGAAGGATCTTAAGTATCAGATTTATTTCGAAGAACTGCTGGAAAATGCCAATAACGAGTTAGTCCAGCAGGCCCAGAAAGATGGTAATATCTGCCTCGGCTACACATGTTACCATATTCCAGAAGTCATCTTAAATGTTGACAAATGCTTCTCAACCAGATTGAGAGCACCAAACACCGGCTCCGTGGATATTGCAACTTACTACATGTCCAACTACACATGCCTGTATGCTCGTGCATTGGTCGAAAGAGCCATTGAGGGAGGCTATAACTTCCTGGATGCACTGATCGGTGTTGACGCATGCTCCATGATGAACAGAGCCATGGAACACTTTGACATTCTTCATATTAATGAAGATAAGGAGCATTTCTTTGTAACACATTGCGATATTCCTTTCAAAGTTGTTGATTACACTGTTGATCAGCTTACCCATCAGATGAGAGTCCATGTTCTTGATCGTCTGTCCAAAGAGTTCGGAGTCGATACTTCCGATAAAGCTCTCCGTGCAGCTGTTAAAGAGCATAACGAGATGTGCAAGATCATCACTGAGCTTGGTGAAATGCGCAAGATGGAGAATCCGCCGATTACCGGTTATGAGTTCCATCTGATTAATCTGGTATCTTATGTCTGCCCGACAGCCCTCATTCTTCCTTATCTGAAAGAGACACTGGCAGAAGTTAAAAAGAGAAAACCCGATGCAAAACCCTGGTATCGTGCAAGAGTTGCTATCGTCGGATCTGAGATTGACGATCCTACCCTTACAAAGCTGATTGAAGACTGCGGCGCATTTGTCGTTGCTGATCGTTTCTGCTTTGGATCTACACCGGGACGTGAAATTATTGAACTGAATAATGAAGAAGATGTTCTTCATCAGATCTGCCGTCAGTATATGGAGCGTGCCGAATGCGCCCGCTACATTTCCGATGAGAAGGTTCTGCAGCGTCGTCAGACTGCTGACCGTCTTGCCAGAGAGTTCAATGCAGAAGGTATCATCTATGAGCAGATGAAATACTGCGACTACTGGGGATTCGA
>Ga0065708_1002237_pt1 | contig 17193 bp, 14 predicted proteins | sample Hoacrofraction12_2_FD_59095 | JGI IMG/M metagenome (GOLD analysis project Ga0065708, IMG submission 59095) | Hoatzin crop microbial communities from Cojedes, Venezuela, sample from fiber fraction 12 v1 | ecosystem: Host-associated > Birds > Digestive system > Esophagus > Crop | place: Venezuela... | reverse complement strand
AGACAAGGAGGTCGTCGACGGTGCCGCCGTTGTCGTAGCACATCATGCCATAGAGGATTTTGCCAGCCTCGAGGGTGGACACGTCGTTGGTGAAGATGTGGTTAACATAGCGCTCGGCGTCGGGGCCTGTGATGCGCACTTCGCCCATGTGTGAAACGTCGAACACGCCGGCGTGGTTGCGCACAGCGTTGTGCTCCTCAACGATGCCAGCATACTGGATGGGCATGTCGAAGCCGCCAAAGGGACTCATCAGGGCACCCAGTGCCACGTGCTTGTCGTGCAGACAGGTGAATTTGTTTTCGCTCATAGTTTTGTCTTTGTTTTCGGTTTAGGTTGTTTGTATAAAAAGGTTGATGAATGTTTCGTTGTTCAGCCCGGGGATGATGTCGCTCACGGTGCACCCCTCGAGGGCGCGCTGCAGGCTGGATGCCTCGGGCTGTGCGCCGGTGAGGCGTGCGGTGAGGGCATCGACGTCGCCGGTAGCGAAGTAATCGCCTGTGAGGCAGGCCGATGCGATGACGCCGTGAGTCACCTGGGTAGTGGCCTCGAGTTGTCCCACGCCATCGACGTGCACCGAGCGATGCGTGGTGCCGTGCGGTTGCTTGTCGGCGAGGAATTCGGGGTCGAGATAGGTGCTCATGATGTCGTTGATGCCTGCCATGTCGTCGGTGGTGAGGCGGTGCTCGCCGCGGGTGAGCCGCTGGCGCAACTCGTCGCGCAGCTGGGGCAGGGTGATGCTCAAGCGCGGGCGCAGGGTGGTGATGCGGCTGGGCACCGAGCTCACGCCGTGCACGTCGAGCTTGGCGCGAGAGGGTGTGAGGGCGTGCGCCATCACCACGGGGCTGGCGTCGTAGAGCAGTGTGCCGTGAACCACGGCGCGGTTGTGCAGGTTGAGGTAGGCATTGCCGCTGACCTTGAAGCCATCGACCACGATGTCGTTGCGGCTGTTGTGCTGGGCGTTGATGCCGAGCGATTGCAGCACGTCGACAACGAGGTCGAGGTAGCGTGCAAAGGTGTCGGTAACGTTGTGGGCATCGACCACGCAGCTGAGCATGAGGTTGCCCCCGTCGGCATAGACGGCGCCGCCTCCGCTCTTGCGGCGATAGACGGCGATGCCCGCGCGGTGGCAGTAGTCGAGGTCGACCTCGTGTGCGATGACCTGATGGCGACCGCAGATTACCGTGGGCGGCACTTGCCAGGTGAAGAATAATTCTTCGCCAGCAAAGTTGCGGGCAGCATACTCCTCCATCGCTAAGTAGAACGGGAGGTTGCGGGCGGTATCGTCGGGAAGGCTCAGATACTTCATCGGGTAATTGGTCGTCAAGGTTAGTTTGGCGGCTCAAAGTTAGTGATTATTCTTGGGTCGCGCCAACAAGAAAGGTGACAAAATCGCGCGTGAGGTAGCGTTTTTTGGTTTCTTTCACGATTGGGGGCTATCGCGTGGGTGTGGGCAGGTCGCTGCACTCCCACGGACGGAGGTAGTTGCAGGTCATCATGTAGACGCCCATGCGTCCCACGCGCTCGTAGTCTTCTTGCGTGTCGACGCACCAGCAAGCCATGTCGAGGCCGAGTGCGTTGAACGTTGCAACCGTCTGAGCGTCAAAGTTTCCAATCGAGCTGCTGGGTTTCAGCTTCCACGTCGCGCACCATTGCTCGTTTCCCTTCCAGTTGGCATTACACAGCCACTGGCAGTTGAGTTGTGGGAAGTTGGTGCGGATGTACTCGAGCGACTTTTTCATGGAGGTGAGGATGATGGCCTTCTGGGTCATTCCCTTGGCTTCGATGAGCGCTGCGAGTCCTGGGAAGTTGCTCATGTCGTTGTTGTTGATGCCGTTAGCCCACTTGAGTTCGATGATTGGGAAGACGCCTTTTTCGTTGCAGATGTCGAGATACTCGGCGACGGTGCATAGGTGTCCTGTGTAGGTTGCGCCGCGTCGTTGCTGGTGGTAGACCTCGGCTTGCAGTTCGGCGAGGGTAGCTTGCGCCACGGTGAGGTGGCCGCCCACACGCTCGGTGGTTTCATCGTGGCTGATGACGTAGGCGTTATCGGCAGTGACGCGCACGTCACATTCGAGTCCTGCGTAGCCATAGTAGTCGACGGCAGCGCGATAGGCCGCTTCGGTGTTTTCGACGCCGATGTCGCACCCGCGGTGTCCCACAAAGATGGGCCGTGCTGCCCACAGCGTGCAAGTCGCCAAGCAAGCCACGAGTACCAATGCTAATCTCCTTATTATCATAGGGAAAGAACTGGTTAATTAGTTAATATTACACGATGCAAATATAGGCAAAAACTTGCACAAGTGCAATAGGTGGGAGGGACTTTTGATAAGGCCTCGAAAACTGCGTTGAGCGTGCAGGTGCGCCTCTTCGAGGAGTCTCACTTTTAGATGATTGTACCCCAGGTCCCTCCGTTCGCTGCGCTCACTGCGGTGGCCTGGGGATAATTCCGGTATTCGTCTTCGACGAAGTTTTAGTGGGGGAAGAAGGTCGGGCGAGTAAGGGTGGCTTAATAACGACAGAGCCCCTGGGTCGCGGGAGCGGTCCAGGGGCGATTGTCGCTTGAGTGAGGATAGGGTGGATTAGGCGTTTTTAGCTTTGTCCACGATAGCCTTAAATGCGTCGGGGTTATTGACAGCCAGGTCGGCGAGCACCTTGCGGTTGATTTCGATGCCAGCCTTGTGGAGCATGCCCATGAGCTTGGAGTAAGAGAGGTCTTCCAGGCGAGCGGCAGCGTTGATACGCTGAATCCAGAGTGCACGGAAGTTACGCTTCTTCTTCTTGCGGTCGGCGTAAGCGTAGGTCAGACCTTTCTCCCAAGTGTTCTTGGCAACGGTCCAGACGTTCTTGCGAGCGCCGAAATAACCTCGTGTAAGTTTTAAGATTTTCTTGCGTTTAGCTCGAGAAGCTACGTGATTAACTGATCTTGGCATTTTTTTAAATGGTTGTGAATGTTAGCGGCTCTCGTGGGTTTCCCCATGGATAGCGCTTTGGGCTAAACATTCGGTTAATAAAAATGTGAAAAAATACGCTGTGCGTTTAAACTAGCTCGCAATGAGTTACTACTTGATTAGCGCACAAGGAGCTTGCGGACGGTGCTGAGGTTAGCACGATCGACGAGGCTCACGTGGGTGAGGCGACGTTTTTGCTTCTTGGTCTTCTTGGTCAAGATGTGACTCTTGTAAGCGTGTTTACGCTTGATCTTACCTGTTCCGGTAAAGGTGAACCTTTTTTTGGAACCGGAATTAGTCTTAACTTTTGGCATTTTTTTGATGTAGTTTTAAAAAAATATGAATTAATACACGGGGACCAGGCACTTACCCAGCCTGATGCCCTTCTTTTTTTGCGTTGTTGTTTAGCTATCTTGCTGGTCGCCAGTNGCTTCGGGGGTTGCAGTGTCGCCAGTGTTTTCGCTTTCGCTCTCCTTTTTCTTAGGGGTNGCTTTTTTGGGCGAAATCATGATGGTCATGCGTTTTCCCTCGAGCACGGGCATTTGTTCGAGTTTGCCGTAAGGCTCCAGGTCCTGAGCGAAGCGCAGTAGCAAGAGTTGTCCTTGGTCGGTGAACATGATGGAACGTCCCTTGAAGAAGACGTAGGATTTCACCTTGGCGCCCTCTTGGAGGAAGCCGATGGCGTGCTTGAGCTTGAAGTTGTAGTCGTGCTCGTCGGTTTGTGGTCCGAAGCGGATTTCCTTAACGACGACTTTGGAGGACTTCGCTTTTTGCTCTTTTTCGCGCTTGCGTTGCTGGAATTGGAACTTTTGGTAGTCCATGATTTTGCAGACAGGCGGGTCGGCCATGGGTGCAATTTCAATGAGGTCGAGTCCCATATCGTCGGCAATCGACAGTGCGTTAACGAGCGGATAGACGCCCTGTGGGACGGTGAGGTTATCGCCCACGAGCCTTACTTTTTCGGCCTGAATTTGGTCGTTGATGGCGTGGGAGTCCTTGTCCTTTTTGTTGTTAAAACGTCGGTCGGCGGGTTTTGGGCCGCGGTGCATAGGCGGCTTAGGACCAGGCCTGTAGGTCTTTTTCTTCATCCAGTGCGATGCTAAAATTTGGTCTGTTGAGCAACGATTTCGTTGATTTCGGCTGCAAAGGTAGTGATTTTTTTGGAACCTTGGTCACCTTCGCCTTGTTTTCTTACCGAAACTTCCTCACAATTAGCTTCTTTTTCGCCCACGATGAGCATGTAGGGGATGCGTTTGAGCTCATTGTCGCGAATTTTCTTGCCAATTTTCTCGTCTCGTTCGTCGACGATGGTGCGGACGCCCAGTTGGTTGAGTTCGTCGGCCACGTGGTTAGCGTAGTCCTTGAATTTTTCGCTGATGGGGAGCACGATGCACTGGTCGGGGACGAGCCACAGGGGGAGTTTACCGGCTGTGTGCTCGAGGAGGACGGCGACAAAGCGCTCGAGCGAACCAAATGGTGCGCGGTGTATCATCACGGGTCGATGCTTGAGGTTGTCGGCACCCGTGTACTCGAGCTCAAAGCGCTCGGGCAGGTTGTAGTCGACTTGGATGGTGCCCAGCTGCCAGCGGCGGCCAATGGCGTCCTTAACCATAAAGTCGAGTTTGGGTCCATAGAAAGCGGCCTCGCCGGTTACTTGCTTGGCAACCAAGCCCTTTTCGGCGCAAGCCTCGATGATGGCGCTTTCGGCCTTCTCCCATACCTCGTCGGTGCCCACATATTTCTCTTTGTGGTTGGGGTCGCGCAGCGAGATTTGAGCCTCGTAGTTGAAGCCGAAGGTCTTGAAGATGAACGAGATGATGTCCATCACGCCCAGGAATTCTTGCTTAAGCTGGTCGGGGGTGCAGAACAGGTGTGCGTCGTCTTGCGTGAAGCAGCGCACGCGGGTAAGTCCGTGCAACTCACCGCTTTGCTCGTAGCGATAGACCGTACCAAACTCGGCGTAGCGCAACGGCAGCTCACGATAGCTGTGAGGCGACGAGCGGTAGATTTCGCAGTGGTGCGGGCAGTTCATGGGCTTGAGCATGTATTCCTCGCCCTCTTCGGGGGTGTGGATGGGTTGGAACGAGTCCTTGCCATACTTGGCGTAGTGTCCCGAGGTTACATAGAGTTCCTTGTTACCGATGTGCGGCGTGATGACTTGCATGTAGCCATAGCGGCGCTGGATGGTAGCGAGCATGTCTTGCAGGCGGTTGCGCAGAGCGGCGCCCTTGGGCAGCCACAGGGGCAGGCCGGGACCCACCTTGGGCGAGAAGGTGAAGAGTTCCATCTCCTTGCCAATCTTGCGGTGGTCGCGTTTTTTGGCCTCCTCGAGCAGGACGAGGTACTCGTCGAGCATCTTTTTCTTGGGGAACGAGATGCCATAGACGCGCACGAGTTGCGGGCGCTTCTCGTCGCCGCGCCAGTAAGCGCCAGCGAGCGAAAGCACTTTCACGGCCTTGATGACGCCCGTCGAGGGGATGTGCGGGCCGCGGCACAGGTCGGTGAAGTCGCCCTGTGTGTAGGTGGTGATGTGGCCATCCTCGAGTTCGTTAATGAGCTCGCATTTATAGGTTTGACCCTTGTCGCCGAAGAACTTAAGCGCGTCGGCCTTGCTGATGTCGCGGCGCACGACGGCTTCGTCGCGAGCGGCGAGTTCGGCCATTTTCTTCTCGATTTTCTCGAAGTCGGCGTTGGTGAGTGTATTCTCACCGGGGTCGATGTCGTAGTAGAAACCATTTTCGATGGCGGGACCGATGCCAAATTGCACACCGGGATAGAGTGCTTGCAGGGCCTCGGCGAGCAGGTGAGCCGATGTGTGCCAGAAGGCGTGCTTGCCTTCGTCGTCGTCCCACTTAAAGAGTTTGATGTTGCCATCGCTGGTGAGCGGGCGCGTCAGGTCCCACTCCTCGTCGTTAAACGATGCTGCGAGCACCGCGCGAGCCAAGCCAGCACTGATGCTTTGGGCTACTTCGAGGGGCGTGATGCCGCTTTCGTACTGCCTGACGCTACCGTCAGGAAACTTCACGTTAATCATAAAAATTGATATCTTCTGTTGTTAAATGAGTAATATGTCGTGCCCTACAACGGCACGGCTGTTAACTAACAATCGGGCAAAATTACTCCATTCCCCTCACATCTGCAAATTTTCGTTCAATTTTTCCTGCGAGGTGAGCCACTTGGGTTAAAATTAAGGGGATAGGTCTTGCAAGTTACATTAAATGATTGTACCTTTGTTCATTAGTGGAAACGCGCTCGCTTTTAAGACGAAGTTATGATAGACGAACCGATATTTGACCGATATATCAACCCGCAGACCGACTTTGGGTTCAAGCGCTTGTTTGGTAGCACGTTCAATAAGGATTTGCTCATTGGGTTTCTCAATGCGCTGTTTGATGGGCATCAAGTGGTGAAGGATGTTACTTACTTGAAACCTGAGCAGTTGGGCCGCGTGGAGGTGCGTTATGACATTTTTGATGTTTATTGCGAGAATGAGCGTGGCGAGAAATTTATCGTTGAGATGCAAAATGCAGCGCAGGATTTCTTCATCGAGCGTAGCATCTATTATGCATCGTTTCCCATTCAGGAGCAGGCGCAGTGCGGTAAGTGGTGCTGTGACCTGAAGGGCGTGTATGCGATTGGTATTCTGGATTTTGTGTTCCCCGACGATGAGTACGACGACAACTGTTTTCACCACGAGGTGAAGCTGATGGACACAGCCGACCATCACGTTTTCTACGACAAACTTACGTTCATCTACATCGAGTTGCCCAAGTTCAATAAGACCGTCGACCAGCTCGAGACGATGATGGACAAGTGGCTGTATGTACTGCGCAACTTGAGCCGCCTCAACGAGCGGCCGCAAGAATTGAGCGACCGCGTGTTTACACAACTATTCCGTCAAGCTGAAATTGCAGCCTTCTCGCCCGACGACCGCGCCCGCTATCAAGAAAGTGTGCGCACCTTCCGCGACATCGACAATACCGTTTACTCGGCCCATCGCCGCGGTGTCGCCGAGGGCGTGCAACAAGGCATCCAGCAAGGGTTGCAGCAAGGTCTGGAACAAGTTGCAACGACGCTGTTGCGCAATGGTTTCTCGCCCGAAATGGTGGTCGAGAACACTGGGCTCACGCTCGAGCAAGTTCAAGAGATAGCCAAGAATCTCGAGGGGAAGGGGTGATTCCCGGTTGCTTTGTGGGAGCAAAAAAAAGGGAGCCGAGCTGTGAGGGCAGGGCTCCCGAGTAGGGGTGTGATTATGGGGAATCACTTGTAGTTAGAAAGGGTATAGAGTGTGTAGTTTTTACCTTTGCCATTCATTTTGATGCTCTTGAGACGGTGGCGTTGCTTGTCGACGGTGAGTACAAACGAGGTGAAAAGCAGCTGGTTAGCCTTGACGCCATCCTTGGGAACGATGGTGATGGTGTTGCCGTTATAGAGGACCTTTCCGCCTGTGGTAGCGCTCTTGGCAATGACGCCATCGCCGCCACCGAGCAGGTCATCGACCACGCGCTGCATCACGCCGAAAAGTTCGGCTGTGGGACCGCTGGCCACGCTTTTGCGCTTACCGCTGACGATGGTGTAGGTCGTGCCTTCCATCATCAGTTTGTCGGTGGGACTGAAGGTGATGGCCATGTTACCGCCCTTGTGGTAGGTGAATTTACCGGTGGTAACCACGTCTTTTTTCACGGCTGCGCGATGCACGGCGCGTGTGACGTCGGCAGTGAGCGATTCGGCGGCTTGCGCCAGGCCACAGGTGCACAAGAGTGCAAGGAATAATGTGACGATTTTTTTCATTTTGGGGTTGCTATTGTTTCGTTGTTGATTTTGCTATTTGACTCGGGTTTTGCCGATTGGTTTAATGGCTGGGCTGCAATGTTGCGAGGTACTTGAGGCTCTCGTCGAGGGTCATCGTTGCGGTCATGGTGACCCCGTGGATGCCGTGCAGCATGAGGCTTTGTCCCGTGAGCATCAGGTTCTTAAGGGGCGTGCGGGACGAGAGGAACGTGGTGAGGGGACTGCGGTAGTCCTTGCGGATGCCGAAGGCCGACCCATCGGGCGTGAGCGTGTAGTCGTGCCATGTGAGAGGCGTGCTCACCACTTGCTTGTCGATGCANTCGCGCAGNNNGGGGATGAATTGCGCAGCCGTGTCGATGCACCAGTCGGCTTGCGCGGCTTTCTCGGTGCGNTATTGCTCGTCGCGGGTCATGCGCGGGTTGCTGACGGGGGTGAGCAAGTCGACTTGCGTGGCCCAGGGACTGTNGTCTTGCGGGACGCGGCAGCTGAGTAGCAGCGTGCGNCCNCCCACGACGATGTATTGATTCCAATTGAAATAGCGCACCATGCCGGGCTTGAGCACGAGTTGCACGGTGAGCATGCCGCCCGTGTTNTCGAGNGAGGCGATGCGACGCGGGAACATGCCCATGCGCGCCTCGATGAGTTGCATGGTCACCTGCGGGTGTGCATCGCTGATGAACAGGCGGCCGTCGAAGGTGCGNCCATCGGCAGTGCGNGCNGTGGTGACGAGGCCGTCGGNGACGTCGAGGTGCTCGACGCGGGCGCCCGTGATGACCTGACCGCCCATGCGCTCGATGTCGCTCACGAGCGAGTCGACGATGAGCCGTCCGGGNCCGCGCAGTCGCCATGAACTCTCGATGAAGGTGCTATTGACGTGTGCAAACGAGAACAGCGGCAGCGTCTCGCGATTCATCTCGCCCTTGATGCTCGCGGGCGTGCACAGCACGTCGACCAGCGTTGGGTCGCTGATGCGCTCGTGCAGGTATTGCAGCGCCGACTGCTGCGTCTGTTGCTCAAATAGTTTCGGGTCGGCGCCACGCTCGGCGGTGAGGCGCATCAATGCTGCCAACTCCTGCAGGCCCTCGCGCTCGGCGGGGAAATCGGCAGCCAGCGCGTCGACAAACGCATCGAAGCCTTGGGCAAAGCAATAGGTCTTGCCGCCCAGCGTGATGCGCTCGTGCAGGGCGTCCATGCGGTGCCACGGCAAGTGCAGCAGNTTCANCTTCTTGAACGTGTCGTAGCTCGACTGCCCCGGCTNGATGCCGCCCANGCAGTGAAAACCCGTGTCGTGCTCGACGCCCCCTCGTCGATAGCTCTGCAGGCANCCACCCGCAGTGCGTGCTTGCTCGAGCACNACGACGCGCAAGCCGCGTTGTGCCAGCAAGTGACCGCACGCCAGTCCGCCCAGTCCGCTACCGATGATGACGATGTCGTTACACATTATTTATTAGTAGTCGATTTCTTGTTNANCCAGCGATAAAGGGCAGGTTGAACCACGTAGGACAGCACCACTGCCGACACGAGGCCTACCAGCGTCGAGAAGCCCACCGAACGGATGGCGGGGTGCTTGGCNATGAGCATCGAGCCCACGGTGATGATGAGGATGAGCGCGCTGAGCACGATTGCCGTCTTGTGGTACTGCAATTTGTTGCCCTCGGGGNTCACCAAGCCGTTCATCACAAAGATGCTGTAGTCCACGCCGATACCGAAGATAAAGGTCGAGATGATGATGCTGATGAGGTTGAACGACATCCCGAAGATGACCATCGCGCCCAGCACAATGAGCCAGCTCACCACGATGGGCATGAAGCCCAGCAACGAGTGCTTGAGGTTGAAGCGGAAGCTGATGAGCAGCACGATGAGCACAAACAGCAGCGAAACCCATTGCAGGACGTTGAAATCGTCGTTGAGTTGGCGCAGCGTGTCGCGCGTATAATAATAGGTGTCGAGCACCATCATGTTTGGCTCGTTGGCCACAGCGTGGCAGATGCGGTAGTAGTCGCTCGAGTCGCTGTGTACCGAGTCGAGGGCGCAACGCACTTGCGTAAAGCACAGGTAGTCACCGCCGTAGGTGTGCTCCATCATGGTCGACAGGTAGCCGGCAGGAATCAAGTCGGTCTCGTAGATGGCGCTGGGCTCATAGTCGGCTGTCGCCATTTCAAAGAAGCTGTCGAAGGCGTCGGCATTCAGGTCGGCGCTGCCAGCAGTGGCGTTGATGAGGCGATGTGCGGTAGCGAGTCGCTCGGGCGTCCAGAAGCGTTTCCACGCGTCGATGCGGGCCTGTTGCGTAGCCAGTGGGACGAAGATGTCGCCCGTGTGGGTGTAACTCTTCACCAAGCCAGCGCGTTGCAGCGAGTCGAGTTTGGCGTCGAGGGCGGCAAAGTTGGTGATGGCTTCTTCCATCGTCTTGCCCGAGCTGGCGAAGTAGGTGTTGCGGTCGCCAGTAAACGTTTTAGAGCGGAGCAATTCCTCGCTTTGGCTCACCATCTTGGACGTGTAGCCCAGGTTGTGCATGTCGGCATCAAATTTCACGCCGCCCGCAAAGAAAGCACCAACGCACAAGCCTGCGATGAGGCAAATGGCGAGGAGCAGCACGCTGCTGCGGTCCAGTGCCACGCGGCTCACGCGTTCGACCAGCGCGGGCATCCCCGTTGCCTTGCCCGTGAGCATCATGGGCAACAGCAACAGCGAAAACAGCGTCGTGCCCAGAATGGCAAACGCAGCAAACAGACCGAAGTCGCGCAGCAAGTCGGTGTGAATGAAGATGATACCCACAAACGAGCCAATCGTGGTGATGCAACCCAGCATCACGGGCACCGTCTCGTCGCGCAGCACGCGCTCGACGTCGCCCACATAGGCATAATGCGTGATGACGTGCAGCGCATAGCTCAGCGCCACGCCCAGCACCACGGCTCCGATGCCCAGCGCCAGCAGCGACAGTTCACCCTTGATGAAATACATGATTGCCAGACCGAAGATGGTACCAAAAGCCACAGGCAGCACCATCAACGGAATCACCTTCCAGTTCCTGAAACACAGCAAGATAACCAGTAGCACGAGCAGCAGCGAGCCACCCACGGTCCACTTGAGGTCGTGCTTGATGGTGGTAGAGTTATAGAAGCCNCTGGCGGGCGTGCCGTGGTAGTAGATGTTGACGTCGCCCTTGTGGGCATCAATCATCTCGTTGAGCACCTGGAACAGGGCTGAGCCTTGCCCCGTGTTGGTGGCCGAGAAGGCGGGCGTAATGAAGGCGAGGCACACGGTCGAGTCGTGCACCATGATGTGGTCGTCGACGATGCTATAGCTGCCCGTGCCGCCGCCGCTGCCCATCACGGTGCTCATTTGGTCCTTGAGCAGGTTGCGCAGGCACAGCGGGTCCATCTCGATGAGTTCGGGATACATCGACCCAAACTCGCCCATCAGGTCGTCGCGGTTTTGCGCCATGGCTTTGCGGGCGTGCTCCAGCGTGAGCATCGAGTCGATGGCTGCGTAGGCGCTCGTGTCGATGTAGCAGGGCAGGTGGCTGCGCAGGTACTCGATGGCATCGGGCAGCATCTCGCTGGGGATGCGGTAGAACACGTCGGTAATCATGGCGTGGCTACTGTCGCGGGCCTCGAGCTCCTCGATAAAGGCGTCGCAGGTAGCGATTACGCTATCCACGTCATCGCCCTGGAAGAGCAGGTAGGTTTTGTCCTTGATGCGCAGGTCGGCAAAGGCGAGTTTGGTGGTGCCGTCGGGGTTACGCGACGATGGCATCAACTTGTTGAGGTCCTCCTCGAGGTGAATTTGGCTAGCGAAATAGCCAAAAAAAGCCACCAGGGCCACCAGCACGGCTGCATAGACGCCGCGGTGTGCCCTGAAGTAGCGATAAATCTTTATGCAAAACTGGGTCACGGGACTATTGAAGGGTCTTGTTGTAAGTTTCTTTGCAGGATTGAGAGAGACGGGGAGAGGCTGGGAGAGGGTAGGGGAAAGGCGAGGCGAGTGGGGCTACTGCGGCTAGTTGTCTCGTGCCGCGGCCCGTTATCGNCTTACTGGGGGATGTAAATTTTCATGTTGATTTGAGCAATAAGCTCGTCGCCCACGCGTGTTTCGCCAGTGACGATGGCCACGCCAGCNACTTCAACCCCCTTGGTGACTTGCGTGCTCAGCGTCTCGCCTGCGCGAGGCTGCCGGTGGCACAGNAAGTGCTTCACCTCGGCNAGGATGCCTTGCGGGGGCTCTTGTGCGCCCGCTTGCAGCGCCTTGTGGCCTGCCATTGCCGAGGCCGATTGCGCGATGTGCTCGATTAAGCCGCAGGTCGACATCACGCCGCCCTCCACAAAATAGTTGTCGTTGCCGATGGCGAGCGACGTGTAAGCCGTTTCGCCATCGACACCGACAAGCTGGTCGACCATCCTGAACGGCTTCCGCTGNGGAATGAGCCGCAGGATGTAGTCATTATCATTCGGGCAGATGCTCGTTGATGTAGTCATACAAGTCGTTGAAAGTCTTAATCTTGGGGATGTCGGACATGGGGATGGTGACCTTGTAGTTGAATTGAATGAGTGCTACGAGGTCCACGATGCTCAGGCTATCGATGGGGAGGACGTCGCGGATGTTGGCATCGGCCACGATGTCGGCCAGTTCTACCTCATACTCTTCTACCAGGATGTCGTTAACTTTAGCTACAATTTCTTCGCGATTCATTTCTTATAAATTTTTAATGATTAATGTCGAGTTGGTTCCGCCGAAGCCGAAGGAGTTCGACAGGAACGTATTGATTTTAGCTTCGCGGGTCTCGGGGATGATGTTGAGTGCTGCCGAGGCCTCGTCGGGATTTTCAAAGTTGATGTTGCCGGCGATGAAGTTGTTTTTCATCATCAGCATGGAGTAGATGATTTCGCTGGTGCCAGCCATCCACATTTCGTGGCCAGTTTGGCTCTTNGTGCTGGTCACGGGCACCTTGTAGTCGCCAAAGACGTTGGCAATCGCCTGAGCCTCACGGGCGTCGCCGATGCGTGTCGAGGTGGCGTGAGCGTTCACATAGTCGATTTCGCGCGGGTCGATGCCGGCGTCCTTGATGCAGTGCACGAGCGACTGGGTGGGACCCTCGACGTTGGGGGTGCTGATGTGGTCNCCNTTGCCCGAGAANCCCCATCCGATGACCTCGGCGAGGATGTTGGCGCCACGAGCCACAGCGTGCTCATAGCTCTCGAGAATCACCGTTGCACCACCGCCGCTGGGTACCAAGCCGTCGCGGTCGCGGTCGAACGGACGCGAGGCGCGTGTGGGCTCGTCCTCGCGAACCGAGAACGACTGGATGCCGTCGAACGAGGCGATGCCATACATGTTGTTTTCCTCGGCGCCACCGCACACGATGCAGTCTTGCAGGCCGTTGCGGATGAGCAGCGTGCCCAGGCCGATGGCTTGCGACCCGCTGGCGCAGGCAGCCGACGCCGTCAGGTTGATGCCACGCAGGTGGAACAGGCAGGCNAGGTTCATCGTGATGTTAGAGTTCATCGACTGGAAGATGGCGCCGCTGCCGCAGGCTACGGTGCTCTTCATCATGCGGAACTTGTCGAGGGCAACCATGGTGGCTTGTGCTACCGAGTCGTTGCCATAGATGATGCCCACGTCGTGCTTTGCCAGGTAATCGGCATCGAGGCCAGCGTGCTCGAGGGCTTGTGCAGTGGCCAGATAGCCATACTGTGCCTCCTCGGGCATGAANTGGCGCTCGTTGCGAGAGAGCACGCCCTTGAGNTTGGCAACGGGAACGTTGCCCACGAGGGCNGAGCGGAAGCCAGCATCCTTGCGCTCTTGGCTGAAGACGATGCCGCTTTTGCCGTCATATAGTGATTGTTTTACTTCGTCGAGTGAGGTTCCAAGGCAGGACCAAATGCCCATGCCAGTGATTACTACTCTATTCATAATTGATTATAAGATGGTTATTGATTCGATTTGTTGGATTCTTGAGGGTTAGTTAGTTGCTTTTGGTAACAACGGCGAACTTTGACAACCTCGGGGTGCAATGGACGCCACTGNCCCAGTTCCTTGAAGTTGTCCTCGAGCTGNGGACCGGTCTCGGCCCACTTAAAGCCCAATTCGTTATAGATGGGGATGAGGTCCTCGAAAAACAGTGCGTTCACGCCGTAGCCCTGGAATTGCGGCTTGACGGCGATGAGCAGTAACTCCACGGTGTCGTCGTGCTTNCCACGCAGGGCACGCAGCAGGTGCCACCACCCCGTGGGCCACAGTTTGCCGTTAGCCTTGCGCANGGCGTGACTCAGCGAGCCCATGGTGATGCATGCGCCCACGATGTTGTCGTCGCTGTCCTCGACGACGGTGAGTAACCGCTTGTCGATGAGGCGGATGTAACGATTAATGTAGTCGTCGACCTTCTCGGGTGGCATGGCTACGAAACCAAACAGCGGGCTGTAGGCCTCGTTGAGCAAGTCAAAGATGCGATGTCCGTAGCCGCCCTCGATGATGTCCTCGTTGGTGACTTTCTTGACCTTGAGACCCAGCGTGGTGCGGGCGTACTCGGCGATGCGGGCATATTGCTTGGGGACCTCGGTGGGGATGGCCATGCGGGTTTGCACCCAATCGACTGCCTTGGTGTAGCCCAGCGCTTCGAGGTGACGGGGGTAGTAGGGATGGTTGTAGTATTCAATCATCGAGCCCAGTCGGTCGAAGCCCTCGATGAGCATGCCTTCCTTGTCGAAGTCGTAGAGGCCCAGCGGTCCCAGCACCATGTCCATGCCTTGACTGGCGCCCCACTGCTCAACCTGCTGCAACAGCGCGCGAGCCACGTCCACGTCGTCGATAAAGTCGATGAGCGAGAAACGCACGGCACGGCGGTTCCATTTCTCGTTAGCTTTCTGGTTGATGATGGTAGCGACGCGTCCCACAGCGTTGCCCTCGCTATCGTATGCAACAAAACCATGGGCTCCTTTCAAACTATCACGAACGTCGGAGTCCAGGTCAGGCACGTAGCAGTCGTTGTGGGCATAAATCCGTTTGGGCAGCTGGACGAAGTCCTTGATAACGGCCCGATTGCATGCCTCTTTAATGGTTATATCTTTCATTGCATCGTTACAGCCCGCAAAATTACAACTTTTTTTTCACCTCGCAATCGTTAATATGGTGGTAAAAGTGTTCAAAAAAGGAAATTAGGGGTTAGGCTTTAGGCTTTAGGCTTTAGGTGTTAGGCTTTAGGCTTTAGTAATGTTCCCTAATACCTACCTATCACCTAGGCCTATAGCGCCTAATCGCCTAATCACCGCCCATTTGGTCGTTGTTTTCGATGGTGGTGGCGGTGCGCTTAACGCGGGTGCGCGACTTGCCAAAGCGGTAGCTGAGGTTTAGTGAAATGTTGCGGTAATGCGTGTATCGGTAGTCGTGACCGAGCAGGTCGCCCTGGGTGTAGACGGTTTCCCAGCAGATGCGGCGATGGGTGAAGTCATTGGCGCGCAGGCTCACGGAGAGACGGTCGTCGAGGAACGAGCGGCGCAGGGATATGTCGAACTCGGGTCGCGAGCCATGGAAGTAGCCATAAAGGTAATCGGGGTAGTGGCCAATTCCAATCCACAATAGGCCGATGCTCCCCTTGATTTTCCAGAACAATTCCTGCGTGAGTTGAGCGTAGGCGAATCCGCCCCAGCCGCCACGTCGCATGTCCATGCTTATGCTCTTTCGGTAAATGTAGGTCGCGCGGCCGTTAAGCACGAGGGTGGTTTTGGCGGTGGGCATCCATTGCATGAAGCCCTCGAGGCTGGAGTGGACATAGCGGTTGTCGTTGCTATAGGTGTTGACGATGAAACCCTCGTCATCAACAAAGTTATACCTATCAATCCAGTTGCGACAAACCGATATCGAGGGCATAAAGTTGAATGTCAACTTGTTGCTGAGGAATGAGTAGGTGAGTCCCACGGTTCGGCTGTGGGTTGACGGCAGGTCGGGGTTGCCATAGCTGCGGGTGGTGAGCGTTTCCTTCATCGTGGGGTTCAGGTAGTAGATGTTAGGACGGCGGATGCGGGTGGAGTAGCTCAACCGCAAGGAGTTACTGGGGTTGATATGCCAGTTGAACGTGAACGAGGGCACCAAGTCGTTGAGGCTACTATGGAAGTCGCGGCTGGGGTTGTAGGGGAAATGAGCGCTCAGGTAGCTGAATTCATAGCGCAGGCCGCCACGCAGCGACACGGCTCTCACCTTGTAGAGCCACGAGAGGTAGGCCGCCGCCACTTGAGTGGTGTGTTCGAATTTCTCATCGAGGTTCATCGACTCGGCATCGGTATAGCTTGTGGTGGTGTGGCTGCTGTTGCGGCGGTGGATGTACTTGAGGCCCGTTTCCATGAGGTGCGAGGTCCACAGGGGTCGCTGGTAGTCGAGTTGCAGGGTATGCTCGTTGATATAGTCTTTGGAATGTGAGTCGTAGGCGCTATAAGGAACGTGGGAGTTGAAGATTTCGTTGATGCTATTGTGACTGATTTCCTTATCATAGCGGTGGCTAAACATGTAGCTTGCCGTGATGACTTCGTCTTTAAGATGCGTGCGGTGCTCGTAGTCGAGGCGTGCCGAAAGGGACCTTCCCGTTATGCTGTTTTTGATGCCATCGCCCACGTCCTTGCCACTGAGTAGCTGGGATTGCGAGAGCAGTGTACCCGTGCTGTCGTAATACTCGATGGCAGTGGTGGAGCGGGGGTAGGCGAACCACCGATTTTGTGAATAGGCAACAGTGAACAGGTTGAGCGAGTCGATTTCGTAGCTGGCGTCGATTTGTCCACGCAAGGTGCTGTAGGCCGAGTGAATTTTACTTTTGGAAAGCTGTCGCATGCCGCTGGTGGCGTAGGTGTAGTCGATGTCTTCCTCGGAGGTAGCTGACATTGTAGGCGCGAGTTTGCCGCCCGCACTGCCGCTCAGTACCAACTTGCCTATTGCGCCAGCGAGTTGCAGTCCGAAATCAGTAACACCGCGTGTGTTGACCCCCGCGGTGACTGTGCCGTTGAGGGTCGAGTTGCGGCTGGTGCGCGAGGTGACGATGTTGAGAATGACGCTTGCCCCCTCGGCGTCATATTTTGCGCCAGGCTCGGTGATGACCTCGATGCGCTCGACCGAGCTGGCAGGCATCGATTGCAGTATCTCGCTGGCCGCTGAGGCGTTGTTCAGGGCGGGGTCGGGGTGACCGTTTCGGTAGAACGTAAACGACTTTTCGCCGCGCACGCGCACGTTGTTTTGAGCATCGACGCTCACCATGGGCACCTTGCGTAGCATATCGAGGACCGACGAGGTGCGTGATTCGGGGTCGGCGCTTAGGTTGTAGGACAAGCGGTCGTCTTCGTGCTTGACGAGATGGCGCATCGTCACGACCTCGACGGCTTGCAGCGCGACGGCATCCTCGGGCATGGTGATGGTCATGGGGCTGGCCATGATGGGCACTACCGTGGTGCGGTAACCGATGCACGAGGCCCGCAGC